>Ga0315287_10001327_pt1 | contig 22688 bp, 23 predicted proteins | sample YL17G11_0_MG_FD_205037 | JGI IMG/M metagenome (GOLD analysis project Ga0315287, IMG submission 205037) | Sediment microbial communities from Yellowstone Lake, YNP, Wyoming, USA - YL17G11_0 | ecosystem: Environmental > Aquatic > Freshwater > Lake > Sediment | place: USA: Wyoming | collected...
TTCCTCGTTGGTTTTTCATAAAAATACTTCGTTAATTTTTAGACAAGTTTATTATACTATTAAAAATCCTGCGCGGAAAATGAACTCAATAAGAAAAAAATGTATGTCGGACAACGTTTCGGGCTAGCCGAAGTTTGGCAGTGGTATAATTGCGCCGTGCGCCCACCACTGCCAAATTTGGGTGAGCGAGCTAAATTATCTTATTGAGAAGAGCCTTCGAGAGCTTCTATTTTTGTGGTTATCACCTTACCATCAAACATCATTTTCTCAGGAGCTTCTTCTAATATCTGTAGAGCCCGAGCCTCGTCTCCCAACTCTCTGTAAACCACCGCAAGAGAAATATGAGCAGGCAAATGATCTGATTTAAGTATTATAGCTTCTTCAAAATCTGCTTTTGCCTCCTCATACATCTTCTTTTGCCCAAAGTTGTTACCCCGACTTGTTAGCCAGGTGGCTTTTTGAAAATTGACGAGTTCTGGGTTTCCAGATGAGTGTTCAAGCTCGGAAAACTTCTTTTGCTTATCTTTGATAGGATCGTACTTTTTGAATAGCCCCATAAGAGTAAGTGATTAATTTAGCTCGCTCACCGGCTAGCCCGTGTTAGGCGCCGTTAGAAAAATACTCAATAATTGAAAAAACTAGCGATACTATTGCCGTTGCTACCCCAAGTCCGGCGATAATCACTCCGGCTAGAGTAATTCTATTAAGCGCTTTCGTAAGTTTACCCGATGATGTATTTGCGGTTTCCAGATTTTTGTTGAGCTTGATCAGTTCATCCTTTATAGCGCCAATAGTTCCATAAACACCCGTCGGGGTAGATTTCTCTGAGAAATACCACGTCAGGGTCTTATAAAACTTCTTGATTACTGCTTCGCTAGTTTCTTCTTCCATATATTTTTCTAATGGCGTCTAACTCGTTATTATGCGAACTAGGTTCGTATAATAACCTGATTGTTGCATATTTTGTCCAGTTTTGCTAGTCTGGCGTTAGACAACAATTGGTGGCGAAAGGGCCACCTTTTATGTTGGACATTAAATCACAACTTACGCTAGCTGAGAACGAGCTTAGGTTGCGAAACTATAGCCAGAGAACAGTTAAGATCTACCTGCATTTCCTGCGGGAGTTCTTGGTCTTTCGGGAGAAAGAACCAGACCAAAATAACGAAACGGCGTTAAAGATGTTTCTGCTATCGCTTGAAAATCGCGGGGCATCCGCGCAAACCAGAAACCTAGGTTTAAGCGCGATTAAGTTTTATTTTCGGAACGTGTCTAGGGTTGAAACGCCTATAAACATCCGAACGGCCAAGCGCGCCCAAAGTTTGCCGGTGGTCCTATCCCGGGAAGAAATTGGCCACATGTTGGAAGTAACTGCGAATATAAAGCACCGACTGATGTTGGCTTTGGCATACGGCGCGGGACTGCGGGTCAGCGAAATCGTAGGGTTGCGAGTTCAAGATATTGATCTGACCGAAAAAACGATTCATATCAAGCAGGCCAAGGGCCAAAAAGACCGGATCAGTGTCCTGCCGGAAAAGTTGATCAATGATCTGCGAATGATTATTGCCGGAAAGCTAGGGCATGAATTTATTTTTCCAAGCGATTGGGCCTGCCCGCCTGGGTTCGCCACGCGAAACGGGCGGGGTGGTAAACTAACGACGCGAACGGCGCAGAAAATATTCGAACACGCGCGCGACAAGGCCGGGATCAATAAACCAGCGACGTTCCACAGCCTGCGCCACAGTTTCGCTACCCACCTGCTGGAAAACGGCGTGGATATCCGATATGTACAGGTCCTGCTCGGGCACAACAACATCCGGACCACGCAGCGGTACACGCAGGTGACGAATCCGATGCTAAAAAGCATAAAAAGTCCGCTCTGGTAATGGTTTACTAACCGACAGGGCCGAATCCGGTCCGCCCCTGAACCTTTTAGATGAAGGTAACGCTGGCCATCCTTCGACTTGGCTCAGGATACGTCAGCTGCGATTTAGATAAAAGTGACTGACGCTACCCGGTCGTTATTAACCGAGAAACGCATGATTCGGACGCCCTGTGTATCTCGACCAAGAACCGAGATGGATTTCAGCGGGGTGCGAATCACCTGGCCTTTTTGGGAGATGACGATCAGGTCGTTTTGTTCGAGGCGGGCGTTAACGATGAAACCAGCCACCACTTTACCAGTCTTGTCGGTCACCCGGGCAGTGCGAATACCGGAACCGCCGCGTCCCTGCACCTTGTGTTCTTTTAGGGCGGTGCGCTTGCCGTAACCGTTGGCCATAATCACCAGCAGTTGTTCGCCAGTTTCGGCTTTACCCTCGTGGACCAGGTCCATGCCGGAGATTTCATCCAGACCCTTGATTCTCAAACCACGCACCCCGGCGGCATTGCGGCCCATTTCCCGGACGACTGTTTCCCGGAAGCGAATCGACTGGCCATTGGAAGTGACCAGCACAATATCATCCTTACCGGTGGACGGCTTAACCCAGTGGAGCTGGTCACCGGCCTTAAGTTTTATCGCGATCAGACCAGACCGGCGGACGATTTTAAACGAGTCGATTGCGACTTTCTTAATCACGCCCTTTTTAGTGACCATGACCAGATGTTTATACGGTTTCAGGTCGGCTACTGACAACACCACATTGACTTTTTCCTCGCCGGGCAGCTGCAAAAAGTTAACTATCGCTTGTCCTTTTGAGGTGCGGGAACCGGGCGGAACGTCATAAGCCTTGAGCTGGAATACCCGGCCGCGATTGGTAAAAAACAACATGTCGGCGTGGGTGGTAGTGGACAGGAAATGGGCGACCATATCCTCTTCCTTAGTGGTCAGACCAATCACGCCCTTACCGCCGCGGCCCTGGGACCGGAACTGATCCGGCGCGACGCGCTTGAGATAGCCATCGCGAGTAATAACCACGATGGTGGCTTCATTCGGAATTAAATCTTCCTGCGTGAAGGTACCGACCGCGCCGGGCATAATTTCAGTCCGGCGCTGGTCCCCGAACTTGGTTCGCAAGTCGGCTAATTCCTGCTTAACGACCTCTAGAATTTTCTTCGGGCTGGCCAATAGCGTCTGTAAACTCTTGATTTCCGACAATTTAACTTTATGCTCCTGCTCGATCTTTAATCTTTCCAGGTTGGCCAGCTGCTGCAGGCGCATTTCCAGGATGGCGGTTGACTGGGCCTCGGTCAGTTTATACTTCTTAATTAAATTTACTTTAGCTTCGTCTTTATCCTTGGACTTCTGGATCGTGCGGATGACTTCCTGAATATGAGCCAGGGCGATTAACAGCCCCTGTAAAATGTGATCACGCTCTTTAGCTTTAGTTAATTCGAAATCAGTCCGGCGCCGGACGACCACCTGACGATGTTTAATATATTCTTCCAGGATCATTTTTAAAGTCAGTACCCGCGGTTGCAAACCATCTACCAGCGCCAGCATGTTGACGTGAAAAGTTTCCTGCAACTGGGTGACTGAAAACAAACGGTTCAGTACTTTCTTCGGATAAGCGTCCTTCTTAAGCTCGATCACAATCCGCACCCCATCTTTATTGGACTCATCGCGGAGATCGCGGATCCCATCCAGCTTCTTGGCGTGGACCAGCTCAGCGATTCGTTCAATTAAGGTGGCCTTATTAACCTGATAAGGAATTTCCGTGACGATAATATTAAAAGCGCCGCTCCTAGCTTCGACAATCTCGGCTTTAGCGCGCATCACGATCGAGCCCTTGCCGGTGGCGTAAGTGGCCTGAATGTCAGCTTTATTATAGATGATGCCGCCGGTCGGAAAGTCCGGACCCTTAACGAACTGCATTAAACCCTCGACCGATGTTTGCGGATGATCGATTAAATGCGCGGTGGCGTCGATGATTTCAGAAATGTTATGGGGCGGAATGGTGGTGGCCATGCCGACAGCGATACCGACGGTACCGTTGATTAATAGGTTTGGCAACTTGGCTGGGAGTACGCGCGGTTCTTGATGAGCGCCGTCGTAGTTCGGAACAAAATCAACTGTCTGCTTATCGATGTCGATCAGCATTTCCGCGGCGATGCCGCTGAGTCGGGCTTCGGTGTAACGCATGGCCGCGGCGCTGTCGCCATCCATCGATCCGAAGTTGCCCTGACCGTCGACTAATTGGTAACGGACGGCAAAATCCTGAGCCATGCGGACCATCGAATCATAAACGGCGATGTCGCCGTGCGGATGATATTTACCGAGCACCTCACCAACCACGGTGGCGGACTTGCGATACTTTGAACCCGGGCGCAGGCCAATGTCCCACATAGCGTATAAGACGCGGCGCTGCCCCGGCTTTAAACCATCCCGTACATCCGGTAACGCCCGGGCGACAATCACGCTCATGGCGTAATCCAAATATGATTCCTGCATCTCGGTCACCAGCGGGCGGGGTTCGATTTTTCCGATCGCGAATTGTGATTTCGGTTCAGCCATTCCGATAGCAGCCCCCTGTTCTGGTTGTCATTAAGTATTGCATAATAATTTCTTTATAAAAAATGCTTCTAACGGGATTGAAACTGCGGGAAGACCTGCTTATCCAGCGCCCGAATTTCCTGCTCGACCGGGGAAGTCTCCTGAGCCGGTAGTTTAAAAGTTTTAAATACACTCGCGACCTCTTTCAGTAAGTCGCGGCCGCCGAAGGGTTGGCGAAGTTCCGCGCCGAGAAAAAAAGCCCAGCCACTAACGATTACAATCATGGCCATGGTTACCACCCCCCACATCAATCGCCGCCGGTGCTGAATCGGCCACCGCTCAATGCTGGGTAACTTCGGTTTTGAAATATGAAAGAACGGGAGCCGCTGATGTTTAGCAGTTGGGGTCTGATGTTTAATCACCGGGACGGCACTGACCGGCGGTAATGGGGCGCGGGCAGTCCGGGCGACGGCCTCAACCCTTACTTTGACCGGCTGATGAGAATGAGAGCGGGCGGTAGTCACGGTGAATTACTTACTCATGAGCCAGCACGACGACCTGAGTATCCTCAGCCGGCAGATCTTTTTTAGCGACCTTAAATTTTTGCTGTGGATCGGTATTCTTAGCCCCGATTTCCTTTAAAAATGGCGCTAGCTCAAGATATCCGCTAGTGCTTTTCGGAATTTTATACTGGATCGGAATGACGATCCGGGGTTCAATTTGGCTAATTAGAGCGGCCGCCGCCTCAGCGTCCAAAACGGACTTACCGCCAACCGGCAAACATAAAATATCAACCCCCTCCAACAATCCGACCTCACCGTTTTCCAGTTTCTGACTCAAGTCGGCGATATGACCAAGGCTAAGATCCTCGACTTCAACTCGAAAATGAATAAAACCCTGATGAGAGGGCAGAACTAGGCCGTAGACGAACACGTTTTTCACTTCGTATTCGCCCGGTGAATTGATCAAAAACGGAGTCCCGCCAACCGCTTTGGCATCTCGCTGATCGTTAGTCGAGATAGCCACAATGTCGGCCGCTGACCGGGCCGGTTTCATGCCAGTGCTGGCCGCCGGTGGGTCAATCACTAGGACCGCATCTTTAGTTTGGATTCGTAATCCGGCTTCTCCGAGCCAAGAAATAACCATGAAAAATCAGACCTTTCGCTTAAGCGACAATGGGCCAAGTATAGCAAAAAACCAGGGTTTTGCCAAGGCCTGAATATGACCCAGCTAGCTCTCTGGCGGCGTCGCGGTTGATGATTCCGTTGGCTCAGGTTGGGGTGCCGCTGGTGCGGTGGAAATTGGTTCAGCGGGAACAGCTGGTGGGGCTGGCGCAGCTTGATCGGGCGTAGTGGGCGGCCCAAGCGTTGGTTCATAACCGCGCACGACTGGTAAACCGCCGGTCGTCATGTCTGGTTCATCGCGATGCTGGGATGGTAAAGTAATAATCCCGCCCTGAAATCCGCTGCTGGCCGGGCTTAATCGGGGGGCGGGCGCTGCCGGTGTAGCCGGACTGCGGGTCCAACCGGGGGATGCGCCGGTGCCGGGCAGTTTTTGTGGCTCCATCAGATTAGCCGTCAACGCAGCTGAGGGCTGATGGCTACGGATCGGGGCGTGTTGAATCCCGAGCGATTGGCGAATAAATTCTAGTCTGGACTCAGAGACCGGCGGTGGTTGGACTGGGTGTTCTTTTTTAAAAGCTCCTTCCGATTCTTTTAATAGTTTACTTGCCGCTTCCCGCTCGGAGTGAACGATTGAAGGGTTATAACCCGGTTTCATCCGCAGCTCTTGTTCGCGGGCGACGCCAATAAAACCCTCGGTAAATTTTTTTATATCTTCTTTAGTGGTCAGAGTGCGGCCGCTGTCGGATGTCTGGCGGGCGAAGAAGCGACGCTCCGCCCGCTTGGTTTCTTGAGGGTGACGACGAATTTCTTCAGTAGCATGCTTGAGAATTTTTGTGGCTTTAGCTGGTGTATAGGGACCAAAAGCGCGACCGATCACGGCCTTCTTTTCCTTCATCGATAGTGAAAATTTCGTGGGCAGGAAGCCGCTGGAAGCTGGTCGAGCCGGGGAACGAAGGGCACGCGGCAGGTAGCGCATCGACCGGAGTGAATTGGGTAACATGGCGGTCATAGAGTAATTACCGCACGTGTGGCCGGCGGAGTCAACTGGGGCTTGCTAAAAAACCGGCTTTCGGTTATCATCTTCACGTCCTCTAATTACTTTTTAAAAACGCTGATTATCAACTTTAGCGCCCCAGCGTCGCTGAAGCCACGGATCCCTAGGATTCCCGCAAGTCGGGGACGGGGACCGAGGACGGCTAAGACAAGTGAATATTCCCATGGTCATCCCTGCTCCAACAGCGACGTCGGAAATGGAACAACTGCTTCAAGATCAATCCATCCCCCACCTACCCAAAGTTGGCGACATTGTTCAGGGCGCGATTTTAAGCGTATCGAAAAACGAAGTGGTGATGGATATTGACGGCATTACCACCGGGGTGATCCGCGGCCGCGAGTTATTTGATGAATCCGGGGTCTCAACTCATATTAAGACCGGTGACCTGGCTCAGGCGACGGTCCTGGAACTGGAAAACGAAAATGGCCAGATGGAACTGTCTTTCCGCTCGGCTGGACACCAACAAGCCTGGGAAGAACTTATTCGTCTCCGCAACAGCGGCGAAGTCGTTGACGTGGAAATTGTCGACGCCAACCGCGGCGGCTTATTAGTTCGCGTCGGGCGAGTTGATGGATTTTTACCGGTCTCACAACTAAGCGCTGAACACTATCCACGAGTGGAGGGCGGTGATAAAAATCGCATTCTCGAACTGTTGCAAAAATTCGTCGGTCAGTTAGTCCGGGTTAAAGTAATTGACGTCAATGAAATCGACGGTAAATTGATTGTCTCTGAAAAAGCAGCCTGGGCGAAAGAGCACGCCGAAATCGTGGCTGGTTACAAAGTTAGCGATGTTATTGACGGGATGGTGACCGGGGTAGTCGACTTCGGCGCTTTCGTCGAATTCGGCGATCACCTCGAGGGCCTGATCCACATTTCGGAAATGGCCTGGCAGCGGGTGGAAAATCCGCGCGATATCGTTAAAGTCGGCGACAAAATTCAGGCGGTCATTATCGGGATTGATGGGACCAAGATTTCACTGTCCATTAAACGACTAAAGGACGACCCCTGGAAAACCGCGGTCGAACGTTATACCGTCGGTCAGATAGTCAAGGGTAAAGTGCTGAAAATAAACCCCTTCGGCGCGTTCGTGGAATTAGACGAAGAAATCCACGGCCTGGCCCACATTTCCGAACTGTCGACCAAGCAAATTCATTCCGCCAACGAAATAGTTAAAGAGGGTGACACCCGTGAGTTTAAAATCATTTCCATCGAACCCGAATCGCACCGCCTAGGACTGTCGGTTAAAGCCCTGACTGAACCGACTCTACCGACCACGGCGGAGGGTGAACGAGTCAGCGATCCGGCCCTGGCCGGCGTCAGCCTGGCCGAGCCAGTCGAAGCTACCCCGGCCATCGCGGTTGAACCACTGGCGGTCGAAACACCCCCGACCCCCGTGCCAGACCAACCGGTCACCGAGTCAACAGCCACTGAGCCACCCGCCCCATCATCACCGACAGCATGACCCTAATTGAATTAAAAAACGTTAAGAAAATATTCGACCTGGAAAGTGTTTCCGTTCACGCCCTGGATGATGTCAGCCTGCAGGTTAACGCCGGTGAATTTGTAGCCATTATGGGCCCATCCGGATCGGGCAAATCAACGCTGATGAACATGATTGGCCTACTTGATCGCCCGACCGAGGGAGTGTACCTACTTGATGGCCGGGAAGTATCGACAAAAATGGGTGACGTTGAACAAGCTAAGTTGCGTGGCGAATTTATCGGGTTTATTTTCCAGACCTTTAATTTGTTGCCGAACCTGAACGTGCTCGATAATGTTAAATTGCCGTCGCAATATGTGACCAATAAAACTAACGCCCAGACCAGGGCTAAGGAATTGCTGACCAAAGTTAATTTGCAGCATCGGTTGCGGGCCCGCCCAAATCAGCTGTCCGGTGGAGAACGCCAACGGGTGGCCATTGCCCGGGCATTAATGAATAACCCCAAAGTGGTGCTAGCCGATGAACCAACCGGTAACCTTGATTCTAAGTCGGGCGAGGAAGTCATGAATGTGTTGCAAGATTTAAATCGCCAGGGCACGACCTTGTTACTGGTCACTCACAATGAAGAACTAGCCCGGCGAGCCAATCGCATTATCCACCTGAAGGACGGGAAAATCGTATGAATCACCTACGTATTTCGGAATACTGTCTAATCCCGTTAGAAATGAAACAATCAAATTTTACCTTGCAATGCCGAGTTACCGTCGCCGCGATATATTTCAAAAGTGATTCGTCATCATTTCTAACGGGACTAACGGGATGATTATTCTCCACAGCATCCGCTCCGCCCTGATTTCCATTCGGACCAAGAAAGTCCGGTCGTTTCTGACCATGCTGGGAATTATCATCGGCGTGACGCAGATAATCGTTTTGATCGGACTGGGCGAAGGCATCAAGAAAGATGTTAACAGCGAAGTAACTCAACTGGGTAGCAATATTTTATTTATCCTCCCGGGTAAACTTGAGACGGCCCAAGGTGGCTTCAATCCGGCTTCATCGGTTGGCGCTTCAACCCTGACTGACGCCGACGTCACCGCCATTCAACAGCTGCCGAACGTGGTCAGCGCCACAGTAATCGGTATGATGGCCGCCTCGCCAACCGCCGGCAATAATCAGGCCGTTGGCGCGATGGTGATGGCCGCCGACCCGAATTTACTTGAATTCATGAACGTCTTTCAATTGACGAATGGTCGTTTTTTTACCACCGCAGAAAATGAGGCGACGGAAAAATCAATCGTCCTGGGCAAAGACGCGGCCAGTGCCCTTTTCCCCGGAGTTAGTTCCCAGGATGTCATCGGACAGACTGTCAATCTTGGTAAAAATGATTTTAAAGTGGTTGGCATTGTGGAATCAAAACAATCCAATTCAGCTTTCAGCAGCATCGGTAATAACTCGATCAGCTTAGCGATTGTGCCGTTTAAAACAGCCAAGGCCATTAATTCCAACACTCAAATTTTTAGGATCGGACTAAAAGCCGCCGACAACGCCAACGCGGACCAAGTCAAGGCAGCCATCGCCGCCAAACTTAAAGAACTCCATGGCGCCGAAGATACGACCGTGTTTACCCAGGAGGATTTACTGGACGTGGTAGACAATATTCTGGGCTTGATAACCAAAGCCATCGTCGCCTTATCCTCGATCTCACTGGTGGTCGGCGGCATCGGCATTATGAATATCATGTTGGTGGCGGTGACCGAACGGACGCGGGAAATCGGTCTGCGTAAAGCTCTGGGCGCCACCCGACTGGCGATCCTGTGGCAGTTTCTGACTGAATCGGCGGCCCTCGGCTTGATGGGCGGAGCGATCGGCGTGATTATCGCCGAAGTCGCCAGCCTGATTGTGAAACAACAGGCTAATTTAACTATCGTTGTTGATTTGCAATCAGTTCTAATCGCCACCGGATTTTCACTCGGCGTTGGGATCATTTTCGGCCTGGCGCCAGCTATCCGCGCGGCCCGGAAAGACCCGATTGAGGCCTTAAGATATGAGTAATTGAAGGTTTACACTTTGCAATATTAGTCTTTAAAGGAGACCATAACATGAAAAGAGGACCAGGTATTAATGTAGAAGTTCCAGGCCGCTGGGAGGCGGAAACCGAAGCGCGTCTCATAGAGTTTGTGAAAAATGTGCGTGACGCCGAGAACCAGGATGAAGCTGAAAAACTATTTACCCAATGGCTGCAATCCTCGCATAATGAAAAAATGCGAAACACGGATGATAGAGATATAACTGGAGCCGTAGAAAAAGTGCGCGCGGTTAGTACTGAAGAAGAAGCTGCCAACGAGCTACGAAGAATTTTCCCACCACTGACTGGTGATAGACTATACGGAGAACTCGCTGATATGGCCGAGGGTAAAGGAGTGGGGGCGGAGTAATTAGGCAGTTAGATTCGATTGAAGCATTACGCTACGAGTAGCCCTGTGCCATACCGCGGACTTAAGTCCGCGGTGTCCAGATCTGGCTGAGGCATTACACTACGAATAAAAAAACCGGTTCAGACATCGAACCGGTGGATTTTTAGTTGCGATCAGCGACCAACTCGGCCACGGCGGCTTCGACGTTCACAAATATCTCAGCCGCCAACGAGAGCTTCGCGATAACCACCAGATCCGTGATTTTCTTGTCGACACCAGCCATCACCAGTCGACCGCCGCGAGCAGCAAAATGAGTGCGCATCTCGGTCAGTCCCCGCAGCACGATCGAGGTGATATTTTCAACCTGCGAGCAGTCGATAATCGCGCGCGGCTTGTCCATGCTCAGAATCTGAAAGAGAGTTCGGTTCAGTTCGTCTGTTTCTTCTCCACCGACCAGGTATCCCGTTGGTCGCAGAACTGGAATCTCACCCAACATGGTTACTCTCATGGGTACCTCCGCGATTGAGAAAGAAGCCAATCGACCTTACTCCTAAAAATGAACAAATGTCAAGCCACAAGCGGCTATGCCGGGTAACTAATAAAAAACCGACCGAAAAACGGTCGGCTTGATTTGAGCTCAGGAGGGAACAGTCGCCCGCAAAGCATTGATCGCATCGGCCACGGTCGGGTGGGTGGCAAACACCTGCGACAGTTTAGTCAGGCGAAAAATCTGTACGATTCTCTTGGTCACGTTGGCCAGCACCAGCTGCCGTCCGCGGCGGGTGAAGCCAACATGGGCAGTAATCAACACGCCCAGCGCGGCCGAGTTCATCATAGTGATGTGGCTGCAGTCGATGATGACATGAGCGTCGTAGTTTTCCCGGTTGAGCCGCCGTAGCAGGTCGTCCAGGACATCGATTTCCTTACCACCGGTCAGTGGACCGCGCGGGGCGATAATTAGCAACCCATTCCGTTTGGACAGTTCCATTTATCCTCCTTGAGCTGCGATTGACTGACGCGAGAAAGCCGGGGGTCGGTAACCTTCTCCAAGCCAATGGCAAAGAACTTTTAACCATAACTAGATTGATCGCGGACATCTTGGCGCTGATCTGAAAAAAAGTCAAGAAAAACCCCCCTCGATCCAGAGACCGAGGGGGAAGAAGAACAAAACTATTTTCGGTAGCACCACTCCAACTGCCCATCCTGGACGCTGACTGGTCCGTTACCGGAGCCGGTGGGCGCAAAGCAGGACACTTGCGAGGCGTGGAGGGCATAGACAGCCCAGGTGCCGGCTGGCAGAGTTGCCTGGCCAACGTAGCGGGTGGCCGCACCAGTGATACTGGTATCAGCCAGCACCCCGCAGTCATCACCAGGTCGGGCCAGGACCACTTTCTGTCCATCGCCATCGCGGACGGCGTAGAACTGAATGTTCTGGTTGTTATGTCCGCCGCCGACGCGGTAATTGTCGACGCGGATGAACAACCGCAGATCAGCCTGGCCACTGAAGTAGTACGAACCGATGTATTTCAGTGGCGTACTGCGGGTGACGTTGAACGGTTCGAGCCGAACCTCGCCACAGTTCGTGCCCGGTTGGGGCACGATGATGATCAGCGTATCGCGGCCACCGCCAGTGGTGTCCGGCGGGTTGACCACGAAGACGGTGTCGTTCCCGCCGACTACCTGCTCGGGAGTCAACGGATTGTCACCGCAACCGGAGAGCACCATGATGGTGACCAGGGCGGCGGCACCGAACAGCGCAACTGCACGCTGGTGACGCATGAGGGGGACCTCCTTAGGGGTGAAGTTCCGGACCGAGACGGACCGTGAAACTGACACCGCCGACAGCACGACCATGGCGATCATCAACGGTCGTCAGACGATAGACGTGTCCACTCAGCGCGAAGTCGAGCCAGGGTTCCGGTTGGACACCGATGGCCACCTCGCCACCAAGCGCCCGCTCCTGAGCGTAACCAGTATTGGCGTTCATCAACCAAATACCGGAGCCGCCCAGCCGGAAGTAGCCTCGCTCAATCGGATAGTAATCGAGGCCGATCCCACGACGACGGAGTCCAGGGTTACCGAAGTTCCAGCCGTCGTAGTAATACGGCGCGATGCTGGCTTGCAGGGAAATCGGGACCCGCAACGAAATTCCGATGATCGGCTCGATCGTGCCCGAGATGTCCATGGCGCTGATTTCAGCGATGGACGCACCGACGAATGGTCGGATCGAAACTGGTCGGTAGTCCTCGTCGCCGGTCTCCTCGCTGCCGGTATAGACAACCCGCGGTTGCAGGACGACCGTGTCCCGACGAGAAATCACCGGCTTAACTAACGGTTCGACGATGACCAGGTAGACCCCGCGTCGATCGTTGATAATGGTGGTGGCCAGCACCGTGGCGCGGTATCCGGTCTTAGCGTTCAGCCAGGATGCCCGAGCTGGACCGAGGGTCCAGTTGTTCATCTGGCTGACTTTCCGCCGGGTCGCTTCGAACCGTTCCGGATCGGACGCGCCGATCAGGTAAGCCCGAAACGGCGGTCGAATGGTGTTCAAAACGCGATTCAGGTTGTCGATCTGAGCGGTACCGATGTCACGGGTTCCGCCGGGAGAAAAATCCTGGAAAAACCTGACTTCACAGACCCGCTCACCACGGTGGGTGAACATAGTGTCTAGGACCATGTCGCTTTGCGGCGTGCGGTCGGGCACCTCGGTCGGTCCGGCATCGGGAATCGGACGATGCGGTGTGACCGCTATCGTGGGCACCGCCAACACCGAACCGATAACAACCAACAGCACAAAACAGAGTTGTCGCACGACCGGACCTCCTTAGGAGTGATGGTTGAATTGTAAAACAGCACAGCTAAACTTACCGTTCAGCCCGGCGACCGTACACTAAAAATCGATTATTGTCAAGACCAAACCGTTCGGCGACCGAGAATAATTATTCTTCGTCGCTGGTAATAAATTCAATATAAGCGTCGGGGTCTTCCAGAAATAATTTTAAACAGTTGCCCGAGCAGAAATAGTAAGTATTATCGCGAAAATTGTAATGGTGCGGGGCGGTTTTTGGATCAAGCGAAACTCCACAGACCGGATCGAAAATAGGGTCGTGATGATTGGCTAGGCTGGGAATGGTCATGACTTAAGTTTACCAAATCGTTTCAATCGGAGCGAGTTTAGGACTACAAATAAAGACGAGACGGCCATCGCGCCGGAAGCGATGATCGGGCTAAGGGTGAGGTGATAGGACGGATATAAAATTCCCGCCGCGATCGGCAGACCGATCAAATTGTAACCGAAAGCCCAGAATAAATTCTGTTTTATATTAGCGAACGTGGCCTGCGATAAGCGAAGAGCGGTCACGACTTGATTTATATCATTCCCGACAATGGTGATTCCGGCGGCTTCGCGGGCCACGTCCGTACCCGAACCCATGGCGATACCGACATTGGCTTGAGCCAGGGCGGGCGCGTCGTTGATGCCGTCGCCAACCATGGCGACCAAATGCTGGTCGGCTTGCAACTCTTTAACTTTGGCGGCCTTCTGTTCGGGTTTAACCTCAGCCAGCACCCGATCGGGAGCAATCCAGGCTTGTTGAGCAACCGCGGAAGCGGTCACGAAATGATCGCCAGTGATTAAGTAGACTTCTAAACCGAGGTTTCGCAGTTCACGGATGGCCGCCGCGGTATTCGGTTTAATCGTATCAGCCACAGCAATCAGACCAGCCGCGTCCTGATCAATCCCAATCAGGACTACAGTTTTCCCGGCCTGGGCTAGTCGTTCCCGATCGATCTGAAATCCCTCGACATGAATTCCCTGGGCGATCAATAAATCAGGTGAACCAATCACTACCCGATGATCATCAATCTGTCCGCTGACGCCGGCTCCGGCTTGGGCTTTAAAATTTGTAACAGTCAGTAATTTAATTCCCCGCCGGTACGCTTCGGCCACAATCGCCCGCCCCACCGGATGTTCGCTCATGGCTTCGACTGAAGCGGCATACTGCAGCACAAAATCCCGACCCAACACAGCGGTAACACTCAATTGACCGGTGGTGAGCGTCCCAGTTTTATCGAATACGATGGTCCGGGCTTTGTGTAATGTCTCGAGCGCTTCGGCGGCCCGAATCAAAATGCCATGTCGCGCGCCCTGACCGACGCCGATCATGACCGCGGTCGGCGTGGCTAACCCCAGAGCGCAGGGACAGGCGATAATCAGTACGGTCACGGCCATTAACAAACTGAAATTCAGGGTGGTCACTCCAGCCGGCGGGTTAAAAAACCAAAGCAAAAAAGTGAGCCCGGCTAAACCTAACACAATCGGCACAAACACGCCGGATATCTTGTCGGCTAACCGCTGGATTGGCGCCGGGGAACTTTGAGCGGCTTCGACTAACTTAATGATTCGGCTGAGGGCAGTATCTTGACCGACCCGGGTGGCGCGGAAAGTTAGCATGCCGTTAGTGTTGATGGTGCCGCCGACGACAGTGTCACCAATTTGTTTTTCAGCCGGAATACTTTCACCAGTAATCATTGACTCATCAACGGCTGACTGACCGGCAGTAACAATGCCGTCGACCGCGATTTTTTCGCCCGGCCGGACCACGATTAAATCACCGACCACCACTTGCTCGAGCGGCAGGTCTTGTTCTTGGCCCCGCCTAATTACCCGGGCAGTTTTGGCTGCCAGGCTGGCTAATTTTCTAATCGCGTCATTGGCGCCCCGCTTCGCTCGAGCTTCAAGGAAACGACCAAGCAAAATTAAAGTAATAATCACTACCGTCACATCGAAGTAAGTAGCCGGCTGTTGACCGCTGCCGACAAAGGCGGATGGCCAGAGTACGGCCACCACGCTAAAAATATAAGCGGCTGAAGTGCCGACCACGATTAACGAGTCCATGTTAGCTTGCCAAAATCGCAAAGCCTTAATGGCGCTGATGAAAAATTGTGAGCCAGCCCACACCAAAGTGACGGTAGCCAGCAGTAAGCGAATAATATTCCAACTTGATTCCGGCAGCGATTCAATCTTCAGCCACATTAAGAGATCGGGCAGCATTACGATGATCGCCGCGATAATTCCAAAAATTAATTTTACTCGCAATTGTTTAAGTTCAGTGGCACGTAGCATGGCGGCGTGGTCGTGATGACTTCCCCCTACCCCCTCCTTATCAAGGCGGGGGCCGGAAGCACTGCCGTGGTCTACATCCATTACCGCCGTATAACCAACTTTAGCTACTTGATCAGCAATGGCCGCTTGGCTGATTTGACCAGAATCAAAAGTCACCTGCCCGCGTTCAGTCGCGTAGTTAACCCGAACATCATGCACGCCAGGTAATTTTTTCACTACCCGTTCAATATTTTTCGCGCAGGAAGCGCAATGCATCCCGATGACCGGGAAAGTTGTGGTTTGCTGGGCCATAGATTATAACTTTTCGAATACCTCCATCAATTCAGTTACGGTTTTATCGGTCCCGCTGCGATCGCGCAAAACACAGCTGCGTAAATGCTGCTGTAACACCTGTTCATCGAATTTCCGCAGGGCCTGCTGAATCGCTCGCGACTGGTGGATAATGTCGATGCAGTAGGCGCCCTGATCGACCATCGCCCGGACTTTCCGTAAATGGCCCTCGACAATGGCCAGTCGGTGACCGGTGGTTTTTCGCTTATCTTCGGTGGTTTTCATATGTTTGCACAGTCTTTACCCAGCTAGGGGGAGGGGGGATCTGATGATAGGGTTGGGGACAACCCTAATCCCCTCTGGGGGGATTATACATTTCCCCAGGGTATAAGGCAAATTCCCCACCCGGATGGCTTTGTCTTTATTAATAACCCATGCTACACTGCTCCATTATGGGAATGTCGAAAACAGGCAAAGCGTGGCTCTGGACGATTGTGGCCGTGCTTATTATCGGCGGCGGGATCACCTGGCTAGCGACTCGACCGAGTACCCCGCCACCGCCCGGTCAGTATGATGATTTTGCCAAATGCCTGACCGAGAAGAAGGCCACCTTCTATGGCGCTTTCTGGTGCTCGCATTGTCAGAATCAGAAAAAAGAATTTGGCGACTCGATGAAATACGTCACCTACGTCGAATGCTCAACTGCGGATGGGAAAAACCAAACCCAGATCTGCAAGGATAATAAAATCGAGGGGTACCCGACCTGGGTATTTGCTGATGGCTCACGGCAAGACGGCGAGGTCTCGTTTGAAAAATTAGCGGAAAAAACCGGCTGCACACTGCCATCAGCCAATACAAATCAAACCAACTCTGCCAATTCCAATCAATCAAATACCAATGGCGCAGTCATGAACGCCAACCAGTCGACTAACCAGTAATTCGTTTAGATAGTTTCGACTGGATACCCCTCCTGAGCTAGGGCGGATTTAATTTTTTCCGGCTTAACTGAATCATCGTGTTCGACTGTCAGCGTGCGCGAAATAGTGTGAACTTCCGCTTTCTTGACGCCCTTAGTATCTTCGCAGATACCTTCCATGGTCAGGGCGCAGGAAGCGCAGTCGAGATGCTTAACTTTAAATTTGGAGATCATCCCGTTAGAAATATCCCCAAATAAGTTTTAAACAAGATAATGCACGCAGGTCCCTGGTTAAGGAAATTTCTAACGGGATTAGAAGTTGGTTTGTGCAAAACGGGATCATATGGCTTCAATTGTTCCGGTATACATCCCCATCCCACAGGTAAAGGAGTAGCGTCCGGACTCGGGAAAATTCGCGGCCACGATGGTGGTGCCTCGATCGGGTAAATTTTTTCTGATGTTAAGTTTAGGAATAACGAAGATACTAGTACAACCGAGGTTGCCGGTGGTATTTAAAGTTAGGGTCACCGGTTGTCCGGCCGGAACGGTCAGTTGGCTAGGGCTATAACCATTACCCGCCACCGTGATGACCGGATTACTGGACACTTCCGCCGTCTCTCCGCTGGATAAAGTGGCGCGCAAGGCGGCAACTTCATTTTGGACTGAATATGGTGAATCAACTAGCACCAGCACGCCATTCAGGGTGTATAGACCAAGACCAATAACTATCGTCGCGGCGGCATAACTTAATCTTCGCTGTAGCAAAGTGGTGCCCTTTGCTAAAATTCCGATTAGGAGGAACAAGGGTGCGGTGCCGAGCACGAAGGCCAACATGATTCCGGCTCCCGATAAGGCTGCACCGCTGGCGATGGCCGCGACTTCCATCGCCTGAGTCGTGCCGCAGGGAATTAAAATAGTTAAAAATCCAAGAATCGCCGGGGCGACGATAGCCTGACTGCGGGCACTACGGCGAATAAACCGGCGGACACCAGCTGGCGGCTGAAAACTTAACCACGGCAACCACTGCGGAAAAATTAACTTGATTCCGCTAATAACCATGAAAATACCGGCTGCACTCTGTAACCAAATCCGGGCGGTATCAGTCAGCTGGATTTTATTACCTAGCCAGCCCAAACCAAAACCGAGTAAGGCGTAAGCAATTGCTTTAGCAATTAAAAAGGCGCTGACCGGTAAAAACAAGCGTTGCCAGTGCGATAACCGCTCGTCACCTTCCTGTCGCCGGGCCAATAAACCTAGTAATAATCCACCCTGAACGGCAAAACAGGTTAATCCGCCGGTGGTTAGCCCGGTAATAAAGGCTGCTAGAGGTGTCATACTTACTACAGACTGTAGTACATACTATCGTAATCGGTCAAGGGTTGGGTGTTAGGCCAGACGTTAGTAATATGCGGCAGTCTAATGATCTAGCTCATCTAGGCTTGTCAAAAGTAGTCGTTTTGGTTATACTGCGCCTACTTCCCATGAATCCCGTTAGAAATATACTCAGGTAAAGACCTTAAACATTTCTTATGGTTTTCAGGCTATTAACTAATTTCTAACGGGATGAATCCCATCATAAAAAATATTCTCATATTTGTCGGCTCGCTGGTGGTGGTCGGCATGCTGTTATCGTCCGTTAACGTCAACAACCAAAAAGCTAAACCGGTCACCCTGGGCGAGGTCATCACGGCCATCAATGAGGATAAGGTCAAGGTGGTCGATGTCAACGGCGACCGGCTGGACGTGACGCTGAAGGATAACAGCAAGATTACCACTCGTAAGGAACCGACCGTCGATTGGACCACCATCGCTAAAAATTATGGCATCCCGGCCGAGAAATTGGTGGCCGTGACCGGCACAGTTAAAGATAACACCAGTTCCGAGTTCTGGCTGAACACTATTTTTCCGATTGTCGTCCCCCTACTTTTGATCGGCGGTTTTATCTGGCTGACTTTCCGCCAAGTCCAAGGACAAAATTCCCGGGCCATGAGCTTCGGTCAGGTGCCGCCACGCGAAGCCGAGCAACCGACCAAGAAAAAGCCGATAACTTTTAAGAATGTGGCCGGCTCGACCGAAGCCAAAGAAGAGCTGTACGAAATCGTCGAATTCCTAAAAAGTCCAAAGCGTTTTACTGATCTGGGTGCGCGTATCCCCAAAGGCGCGTTGTTAGTTGGACCGCCGGGGACTGGCAAGACGTTATTAGCCAAGGCTATCGCCGGCGAAGCGGACGTGCCGTTTTACAACATTTCCGGGTCGGAATTCGTGGAAATGTTCGTCGGCGTCGGTGCCAGCCGGGTCCGCGACCTGTTTCGCCGGGCGAAAAAAACCGCGCCCAGCATCGTCTTCATCGATGAAATTGATGCCGTCGGCCGTCAACGCGGCGCCGGTCTGGGTGGCGGACACGACGAACGCGAACAAACCTTGAATCAAATTCTGGTCGAGATGGACGGTTTCGACACTGACACCCATGTCATCGTCGTGGCGGCGACAAATCGCCCGGACATTCTTGATCCAGCCTTACTGCGACCCGGCCGGTTTGATCGCCGGATTAGTATTGATCTGCCGGATATTAATGAACGCGAAGCCATTCTTAAAGTTCACATCGACAAAAAACCACTGGGCCCAGACGTGAATATGCGCCGATTAGCGGAACGAACGGCTGGATTCTCCGGTGCCGATTTAGCAAACTTACTGAACGAAGCGGCAATTCTGGCTGCCCGTCAAAAGCGCACCATCGTCACCATGGACGATTGCTTTAACGCCATGGAAAAAGTGTTGCTCGGGCCGGAGCGCAAATCAAAAGTTATGTCCGAGCATGAAAAAAAGATCACCGCCTATCATGAAGCTGGGCATGCCGTGGTGGCGCACTACCTGCCGGCGGCCGACCCGATTCAAAAGATTTCCATCATTTCCCGCGGCCGAACCGGCGGATTCACTCTCAAGGCACCGACCCAGGACAAGAGTTATCACACCCTCGATGAATTCATGGCCGAATTATCGGTCGCCCTAGCCGGACAAGTATCGGAGCAAGTAGTTTTTCATGAAGTTTCGACTGGAGCAGCTAACGACCTGCAAAACGCCACCCGTCTAACCCGGCAGATCATCACCCGCTACGGCATGAGCAGATTAGGTCCGCGGACATTCGGCGAGCGAGAAGAAATGATCTTCCTCGGCCGGGAAATTCACGAACAACGCGATTATTCGGAAAAAGTCGCTCAAGAAATTGATAAAGAAATCGACCGAATTTTGCAGCACGCTAAGCTAAGCGCGGAAAAAATCATCAAAGATCACCGCGCTGACCTGGAAAAAATCGCCCAGGAACTGCTGGTCAAAGAGACGATCGAGCGCGACGTTTTTGAATCGCTACTCGGCCCGAAACCGGCTAAACCCAAAGTGCTGGCGGTGGCGTAGACGACCGCGGTCAGCCGTGTTATAGTAAAGCGGTACTGGGGAGGAGAAAACAAAGCTATGATCCAATTTTCCCGCCGTGAAGTTTTACAACAGGCGCTGGACCTTATCTGGCGCAAGAAGTTTTTGTGGTGGCTCGGATTTTTTGCCGGTCTAGCGACCTATAACGGTCAGGCCGATTTTCTTTTTAAAAATATCAACGCCGTCGACTCGATGCAGCAGTATCTGGTGGCTGTTCGCGACGTGGTTAAAAGTGGTCAGGCCGACAGCTTTTTTCACCTAATTAGGGACTTTTTTGTGTCCCAGCCGGCCATCGCCTTCTCCTATCTCTTTTTGATTATCCTGATCGCTCTGATTATTTTGTGGTTAATTATTGTTTCGCAGGCCGCCCTAGTACGGATCGTCGGGCGGTCGGTCGAAAAAAAGACCAGCGGAATTTTTGATGGCTTGGCGGTGGCCGGTGAAAGATTTTGGCCACTGTTTACGATCAATGTGATCGCTAAATTATTCACCTGGGGGCTGTGGGTGTTGCTGGCCGGCATCCCGGCAATAATTTACTACCTGAACGGCACCTTCGCCTGGGCGGTGACCATGAGTATCGGCTGGTTTCTGATCAGCGTGCCGCTCAGCATCGTGATTTCCTTTTTAATCCTTTATTCCAGCGCCTACATCATTCTCCAGGGTTTGCCGCCACTGCCGGCCATTCGCCAAGCCTGGAAGCTGTTTAAAGACAACTGGCTGGTGACGTTGGAAATCGCTGGCTTGATTTACCTGTTTAATATCGTGGTTTCGTTCATCGTCACGGCCGTGGCTTTTTATACCATCCAGCCGTATTCCTGGACCGGACTAGGACTGTTGCTGTTCGTACTAGCGTTAGAGCTATCTTTCTTAAGCGCCTTTAGTTACACCGCCTGGACGATCGTCTTTCAAAAGCTACAAACTGGCCGACCGGAAAGCAAAATCGGTCAGTGGACCACCCGCCTAGTCAACCTAGCATCACCCAAGAGAATTCCGGATTAAAAATTACCCCCGCAACCGACGTAGAATGTATCTGTTCTTGTTTTTTGGTGCGCGCTCCTGGATTCGAACCAGGAACCGGTCGTGTATAAGACGACTGCTCTACCATTGAGCTAAGCGCGCATGATGGGCGGCAGAGGATTTGAACCCCGGCTCCTAGCCTACGCTGGGACAAGTTTCGCCGGGGCAGGCCTCATTATCACTGGCCCACTGGTGGGTCCGAGAGGAGTTGAATCCTTCGTCGCTTCGTTCTTCAGGATGGTGCCCTTTTCTCCAGGCTCGGGTGGGCGGCAGAGGATTTGAACCTCTGACCTCCACAATGTCAATGTGGCGCTCTAACCAACTGAGCTAGCCGCCCACCCGAGCCTGTGTTTTTTGTGAATGAACTCTTCACAACGCCTGCCCCGTAAAGTTGAGTGGAGCGAAACTTGTGCGGGGTCAATGTGACCCCCCGATTTAGTCGAGGGTAGCCGCCCATGAATAGCAACGTCGAGGGTAACATAATCACGAACAATCTTCAAGTATATTAACCAAAATAATGTCCGGGGGCGGGATTTTAAGGTCACACCGCTGACAACTTATGGTATGCTAAAGCTCGATATGAGCGAACCCCAGATTATCATTGTGCCTGAGCGAACTCCGCCCCAACGGCTTGATGTTTTTATTACCCAACACACCACCCTGTCACGGACCCAGGCGCAAAAGCACCTCAAGGCCGGGGTAATAAAGCTCAATAACCAGCCAGCCAAACCCCATCATCAGGTTAAGCCGGGTGACATTATTTCACTTGAATCGGTCGACACTGAAATAGTTGACCGGACTAAGACTAGCGAGCTGCACACCCCGCATATTCTGTTTGAAGACGATAATTATTTGGTGATTGCCAAACCAGCCGGTTTATTGGTGCATGGCGCTCCGGGCACTCATGAACCAACCGTGGCCGACTGGGCGGTTGAACATGCGCCGTCAATTAAAGAGGTGGGCGATCAACCGGAACTCCGTCCCGGCATCGTCCATCGTCTTGATCGTGATGTCTCCGGGGTGATGGTGGTAGCTAAAAGCCAGGCCGCCTTTGCCGATCTCAAACAGCAATTTCAAAGTCACAGCGTCACCAAAGAATACGTGGCTCTGGCCTATGGCCGAATCGTTGACCAATCCGGTCGGATTACCTTTTCGATCGCTCGTAAGCAGGATAAATCCGGATTGATGGTCGCCCGGCCGAACAGTCAGGAGGGTCGTCAAGCCGAGACCAGATTCGAAGTCGACCGGTTCGTCAAGAACTTAACCCTGGTGAATATCCGGACTTTAACCGGTCGGAGTCATCAGATTCGCGTCCATTTTAAAGCCATCGGCTATCCATTAGTGGGTGACCCGCTTTATAAAATCAAGCGCCTTCGACCGACAAAAATTCCGATTAAGCGAGTTTTTCTGCACGCTCAGCGGCTCGAGTTTGATGATCTATCCGGTCAGCGCCGGCAATTCGTTTCACC
>Ga0315287_10001328_pt1 | contig 22684 bp, 5 predicted proteins | sample YL17G11_0_MG_FD_205037 | JGI IMG/M metagenome (GOLD analysis project Ga0315287, IMG submission 205037) | Sediment microbial communities from Yellowstone Lake, YNP, Wyoming, USA - YL17G11_0 | ecosystem: Environmental > Aquatic > Freshwater > Lake > Sediment | place: USA: Wyoming | collected...
AGCAGCTGCAGCGACTCCGGCGCCTCCGGCGGCGACGACCTGGACGAGGTCTGCACCTGGGCGGCGCTGGCCACGGACTGGGTGGAGGCGGACGACCTGGCGCGGGCGATGGCGGAATCCCTGGAGGGGGCGCCCGCGGGGCCGGGCGACCCAGAGCGCGCGGCCGCTGCCGCGGGCGCGTCCTGCCTGGTGAGGGGCGCGCTGGACGCGCCGGGCGTGCCTGGCACTGGCATCGGCGGGCCGGCCTGCCTGCTGGGTGCGGCACTGCCGGCCCCCACCCGGGGGGCGGCCGTCCGGGTGCTGGCCCTCGAAAGCCGCGCCCTGAAATGGTACGGCCGGTGCCCCGGGACGCGGCCGTACCTGGCCGCGGCAGGGGGCGTGCTCGGGGCGGCGCTGGCGGGGCTGCTGGTCAGCCGCAGGGGCGGCGACCCCCTTCCTGCTCCCGCCTGCTCCCCGTCCGCCCCCTGCGACGGCGCGTGCGTGGTGGCCGCCTTCCCAGGCGCGGCCGACCCGGCCTCGCCTGTGTGCGCCGGCCTGGCCGCCGCCCTGGCCGCCGCCAACGACGCCCTCGCCGCCGACCTGGCGGTCATGCCGGCAAAGGGGGCGGCCGGCGGCGCCCCGCCCGCCATCCTCGCGGCGGGCGGGGTGGCGGGCGTGGGCGCGGAGGAAGTCATTGTAGTCGAGTAAATAAATTTTTCTTGTTTGTGTTAACCTGCCTTCTGTATTTTGTTTTCATTCCACGGGGCACACGGCCACAGGGCGTAGTGAGGGGTAGGAGACAGTGGAGGGGGAGAGATGGTCTCTAGGGCGGGAGCTTGTCTTTCTGAGTGTGTGTCTCCTTTCATTTCCCCTCCACCCTCAATTCTCAATTCTCTCCATTCCTCATCCACCCTCCTGCCCGTCGCCCGGCTGGACCCAAACAAACTCCTCCGCGTACGCACTGCCACCCACTCCATCACCCCCAAACACACAAGACCCCGCACACGACCACACGCCCGCCGCCGCGAATTCAGGCGACGCCGGGTCGGCCGCGTCCCGCCCCAGGCACGCCAGCAGCTGGGGCAGGAGTTGCAGTTCAAAGGTCCGGGGGCCGCCGCAGCGCGGGCAGGGCGGTGGGGCCGGCGGCGGCTTGGGCGCGGCCCGGGGCCAGCGCGGCCGGGCGGATGCATGGAAACAGTAGCGCAGGATCTGGGAGGGCGCCCGGGCGACGGCCGCGGAAAAGGTGGCCAGCGCGCGCGCGTCGGGCGGGGCGGCCGCCTCGACCGCGTCCGCCAGGGCGGCGTCGGAGGCGGGGTCGTCGGGGAGGGTGGTGCCGTCGTCATCACCATCATTGGCGGCTGCGCCCATTTCACTGAGACAAGGGGGGAAGAGAGAACGGGGGAGTCGAGTCGTCAGTGCCAATGCCCCCCCGAGGCAAAAGGGGAAGAACGACCCCCCCCCCCCCACCACCACCACCACCCGCCCCCATGGCGCCCCAGAGCTCAACCGCCCTCCATGTCACTCACAACTGGTCTGCCGCCATGGCGACCACGCCGTCCTCATCCTCGCTGCTCTCATCCTCCACCACGACCTCCGCTTCGGGGTACAGGTGCGTGCCCGGGGTGGGTGGAGGTGGGGGCGCGCCGGCCGCGGCCGCGGCTTCGGCCTGCAGCACGCGCCACCGATCCAGCGTGGGCGCGCCACCAGCCGCTTGGGGTGGCGGCCGCGGCCAGAGGTCGCCCTCCCCTGCGGGCACGGGCGGGTAAAACGGGTTGTCCCGGGGCAGCTGGCACCGGAAGGCCCGGACGGCGCCGGGGCGGTGGAGGAGGTGGCCCTGAGAGAGAGAATGACCACACAGGTGCGTGTGCGTGGAGGGGGGGGCGTGAGAGAGGGAGGGAGAGAGAAAGCGTGAGAAAAGGGAGGCCGTGGCGCGCACGTGGGGTCACGCTGCAAACCGTGGCCGTGCGCGACGCCGACAACAGAGTGCCGGGTGCGCCACATTCCAGAGCTCGGGTGCCGGCGTGCTGGCCGCCGTCGTGCTCTCCCTCCCATCCAAACACCACTCAACAATCATTTCACACACGCACCGACGGCGACACGAAAATGAACAGCACCCGGTGGAAAGCGGCGTCCACACCATCCACGGGCGCGTACACCTGCAACAAGAAATCCAGGGGCGCGCCCGTGGCGGCGCAGGTCAGGGACGACGGGGGCGGCAGGTGGAGCGGGTCGAGCCAAGCCTGGAGGGGAGGAGAGAGATGACAGTGAAAAAAAGGAAAGAGGCGCACAAGAGGGAGAGAGAGGCGGGACGGCACACACTCTCCCTCCACATGCAACTCACCGGCCGGCCACCCAGCTTGGACTGGAACCGGTGGCGGAGGAGGGCGGTGTCGCTGGGGGGTGGGGCGAGGAAGCCGAGGACCCACTTTTTTGTGTAGAAAAGGTTGAGAGTGAGTGAGCGTTCGTGAGCGAGAGCTAGCCGTGCGAATTTGATGCGGGCCGCGGCTCTAAATTCACGAACATCTCCATCCTCTTTCACTCACCCTGGGTCGAGACGAGGATGATTCATTGCTCAGGGATTCGTCATCGCTGTCTGAGAGAGGTGGGGCCGGGGCGGCGGCCGTCATTTTGAAGGGGGAGACGGCACTAGTAAAAAACTCGCTCAACGGCGACCAGAGAAATCGCGCTCACAGCACACGGGGCCAGCAGGGCGCGCTCGAGAGAGAGAGAGAGGGAGAGGGTAGGCGTGTGTACGCGTGTGAGATGTGAGGCCAGCGGGCTCTCCACGCGCGCGTGTGGACAGAGCGAGTGACAAAGGAGTCTGCGCTGAAGCGACTGCCCCCTCTCCCCCTCTTCATTGACGCGGAAAATAAAATAAAATAAAATAAAAAGAGCGACACGATGGCCGCCTAAGCGACACACACGACCTCCCGTGCGTGCCAAACCCTCCTGCTTTGACCTCACCTGACGCACAGATCCACCTACCGGGCTTGCCCCTCTGCCTGCGTGTGTGAACAGGGAAACTCTAGTCTCCCCCCCTGTGCAGAGCTTTGCTACCTCTCACGACTGCCCCAAGAGAGCGCGCGCTCCCTGTGTGAGACAGGAGGCAATGGACCGGGTGCGTTTTGGGGGGAAGGCAGGGCGCGGGGCCTGGCCGGCCGATCACGCCCCGGTGGGGCAGGGTGACGTTTGCCGCCCTCTATCTCTCTGCTTGAGGCCAAGGAGCGCCAGGCGGTGGCCGGGCACACAGAACGCGCACCTCTGTCGGGGGGAGAGGGAAAAAATAAACGCTCGTTTGCTCCCTGGCCCCGATCGCCTCCTCCACTCTTCGCCGCCCTTCCCTCTCACTCACCCGCCTCCCACGCCCGGCCGGGTCCGGCATGAGGGAGGAACTGGCCAGGGCCTGAGTGTGGAGAGGCGAGGAACAGACGATAAGAGAGGCAAGGGCAGAGAAGCACCTTGGCTCTCTCGCCGCCCGCTCTCGCTCGCTCTCCCGCCTCCCCCCCCCTCCCGGCCGCGCACGCTCGCTTGACCCAACCTTGATCCATCCCCACCCCTCCCTCTCTCTCTCTATCTTACATACACACACACACACACACACACACACACACACTCCAGTACGAGAAAGTGGAGAAGATCGGGGAGGGAACCTACGGCGTCGTCTACAAGGCGGTCGACCGGGTGACCCGGGCGACGGTCGCCCTCAAGAAGATCCGCCTGGAGCAGGAGGAGGAGGGCGTCCCGTCGACCGCGATCCGGGAGATCTCCCTGCTCAAGGAGCTGCGCCACGCCAACGTGGTCCGCCTGCAGGACGTCGTCCACGCGGACGCCAAGCTGTACCTGGTCTTCGAATTCCTGGACCTGGACCTCAAGCGCCACATGGACGCCGAGGGGGCGGCCCTGGCGGGCGACCGGGCGACGACCAAGCTGTACCTGTACCAGATGCTGGCGGGCATCGCCTACTGCCACGCCCACCGGGTCCTGCACCGAGACCTGAAGCCCCAGAACCTGTTGATCGACCGGGCGCGGGGCGGGCTGAAGCTGGCCGACTTTGGCCTCGCCCGGGCCTTCGGCCTGCCCGTGCGCGCCTACACGCACGAGGTCGTCACCCTGTGGTACCGCGCCCCCGAAATCCTGCTGGGCGCCCAGCACTACTCCACGCCTGTCGACGTCTGGTCGATCGGCTGCATCTTCGCGGAGCTAGTCACGGGGCGGCCCCTGTTCCCGGGCGACTCCGAGATCGACGAGCTGTTCAAGATCTTCCGCGTCCTGGGCACGCCCGACGAGGCCGGGTGGCCGGGCGTGCGTTCGCTGCCGGACTACAAGGACACCTTCCCGCGCTGGCCCGCCCGGCCGCTGGGGGAGGCCGTCCCCGGGCTGGACGCCATGGGCCTGGACCTGCTGACGGGCATGCTGCGGTACAGCCCGACAGAGCGGCTGACGGCCAAGGTATGAACGAAAAGAGGGAATGGGGATGGGATAGGATGGGATGGGATTGAGAGAGGAACTTGAGCCCCCCACACTTTTCTCACTCACACACACACACACACACACCTCACCACTTGAAACCAGGCCGCCCTCCAGCACGAGTACTTTGCGGACATCCCGGCCATCGCGCGGGCCCGGGTGGCGGTGCCCTGAGAGAGAAGGGAGCGGGGGGGTGGAGAGAGAGCGAAGCAGTTCACGGATTTCACTCTGTGTGGAGTCGCCTGTGTGGTTTTTTCAGCGAGGGTGGGGTTAGAGATGATTGTGCTTGTGCTTGTGTGTGCGTGCGTGTGTGTGTGTGTGACTTTATTCTCTGCGTGTGCGTCGGTGGGTGCAAGTGGACAGAGCGGCGGGGCGTTTTTTTCTCACATGAAAGAGGAGGTTGGATCTCTCCAGCCACTCCAGAGGAGAAAAGAGGAGAGCGAGAGAACGTCGGCTTTCTCCTTCAGCACCCCGTTCCCCACCTCGATCTTCCTCCTTTCCCCCCCACACTACCACACAGCCCGGCTGGGTGCCTGATCTGCCTTGCTGAGGGCGGACGACAGTTCCCGGACTCCTGGGCGAGGAGAGAGAGAGACGAGCGACGGGCGAGAGTGATTGCCGCCGCCTGCCCGGCCGACCTCGCCTCTTCTTTTTTTCTTCGCGCTTTCACAAAACACCACCAACCAACCATGGCCTCTGACGAGGAGGCCATCAAGCTGCATGCGGCAGGCCTGGGCGATGAGGGAGCCAGTGCGTTGGAGAGAGAAGGAGGTGGATGGTGGGGACGCGGCTGGGGCTGGCGGGGCAGAGAGGAGGTTGCATTGGAGCCCGGGTTGCGCCGCGCTTTGGGCCCAACACCGCGCCGCCCAGCGCCTGTGACAGGCGCCAAATCCCGTCTTCGACCCAGCCACAGCGTAGAGTGGCCGTTTTTCGTCCCACACTCAACAGACGCCGCCCCATCACATCCTGGCTCGTTCGCCCGCCCCAACCTCTCACATTTTTTTTTTTTTTTTTTCCTTTTCCATCTCCCATCCATCATTTGCAGCCCCCACCGCCCGCCTGCCGCACGTGGAGGCCTTGCGCGCCATGATCGATGCCGGCCCGGGCGTCGATTGGTACGCCACCTTTTTGCCCATGGCCATCCCGGCGGGCGTGGCCGCCCTGGCCGCCACGCCCGTCGACACGGACACGGCCTCGCCTGCCCACCGTCTGCGCGCGGGCGTGGTCGACCTCTTTGGCCGCCTGCCGCCCACGGAAGCCCTGCGGGCCCACGCGGACGCGGTGTGCGGGGCGTGCGTGGCCGTGTTCGGGGCGGGAGATGCGGAGGAAATCGCGGCGGCGGCGGCACGGGCGGCCCTGGACATGCACAAGGCGTTCCGGCCGGCGCTCGAGGTGGGAGAGAACCAACCCAAATGGAGAGGGAGGGAGAATTCGGAGATGGAGGCGGAGGGGGGGAAAGAGACGAGCCCCGCGCTGCCACGGCAGGTTCTCACACACACACCGCTCATTCCTCCACACTCAAACACCAGGCCCACGTCGCCCCCTTCCTGGCCACCGTGCGCACCCTGTACGAACGCCTGCCAGCGGTGTATGAGAGCCTGATCGAACCGGCCGGCGGGGCCCCGCCCCCGCCCGCCCCGCCGCCAGGCACGGCCCGCCCGGCCACGGCCTCCTTCCGCGTCCTGGCCGAAGCCCCGCTCCACGTCATGGTCCTGCTCAACCTGTATCCGCGGGCGGTGGAGGGCGAGGTGAGCGCGCTGGTGCCGCTGATGGCGTCGTCCGTCGGGCTGGCGGGGCCTGGGTCGGGCCCGGCAGCCGCGCACGCGGCGTCCCTGCATGTCGCGACGAGCGGTGGGAGCGCTGCTGTCACCACCGTCCCCGCCGCCTATGCCGACCTGAAGGCCGCCCAGGTCAAGGCCCTGTCCTTTTTGACGTACCTCCTGCGCCAGGCCCCGACCAGCGTGAGCGAGGGCGCGCGCACCGCGCTGGTGGGCGCCCTGGTCGGCGCGCTGGCGACCTGCCCGGACGCGGTGCCGCCGCGCAAGGAGTTGCTGGTCGCCCTGCGCCACGTGCTGACCACCCCGCTGCGGTCGGCCTTCGCCCCACACGCGGTGGCCCTGCTGGACGAGGCCGCCCTCCTGGGTGGTGGCCCCCGGGCGGCCGCGGAACTGCGCCCGCTCGCGTACTCGGCCCTCGCCGAGCTGGTCCACCACGTCCGATCCGCCCTGGACGGCCCGGCCCTGGCGTCCGTCGTCGCCGTTTTCGGCCGGGCCATGGCGGACCCGGGCCTGCCGGCCGCCGTCCAGTGCACGGCCGCCCGCCTGCTGCTCAACCTGGTGGAGGTCCTGTACGCGCGGCGGGGGGGGGACGCGGCGGCCGCCGAGCGCCACCGCGCCCTGCTGGCCTCCATCCTGGGCTGCTTCGTGGACAAGCTGGCCAGCCTGCGGGCAGGGCTGCCGGCGCTGGCGGCCGGGGCAGACGCGGCGGCGGCGAGCGGGCGTGCCGCGGCGGCTGCAGCGGACACGGCCGAGGCGGAAGACAAGGCAGCCGCGGCCGCGACCGCGGCCGCCACCCGGGCGATCGCTGCCAAGGAAGCCGCCGCCGCGGCCAAGGCCGCCAAAGCCGCGGCGGCGGCCACAGGGGACGGCCCCTTGCTGGCCGTCCCCGTGGAGGAGGACAGGAAGGAGAGGGCGGAGGGCGGTGAGGAGGGGGATGCGATGGCCGCCGACCCGCCCGCTGCTGCCTCGCCTGCTGAGGCTGTCGAGAAAACCACGGCCGCCGCCGCCTCCCCGCCCGGTACCGCCCTCCCACCCCGCCGCCGGCGGGCCCGCCCCGTCCTGTCGGCCTCCCCCGACGCCGGCCCCGTCCCGCCCTTCCCCCTCGCCCCGCCCCCGCCAGGCCTGCCGGCCCCCCCGACCGACGCGTCGGCAGCGACCCGGGCTGCCGCCGACGCGCGCGCGCTGCTGGCCACGCTCTGCCTGGGCGCCAAGACGCTCTTTTACTCGCTGGCGAACTACGGGAACGCCGCCCGGGTGGGGGCCATGCCCCGGGCGGCGGCGGCGGTGGACGGCGGCGCGGCGGCGGCGGCCGGCCCTGCCCCGCCGCCGTCCCTGGGCCTGCGGGATGAGGAGCTCCGCCTGGCCGTCCGGGCGGTCTCGTGCGCGGCCCCCTGCCTCCACCTGTACACGCCCACGCCCGCATCGGGCGGGCCGGCCGCCCCCTCGGCCGCGGCCTCCTCCGCGGGCGGGTCGGCCGACGTGTACGCGTCCTTTGCCGACATGTTCACTGTCCTGGTGGACGCGCCGCCGGGCGCGTCTGGGGGCGGCGTCGGCGGAGGGGCGGGGTCGCCCGTCGTCGAAGTCTTTGGCGCCCGGGCGGCCTTCCTCTGGGCGGCCGCCCGGGCGGACCCGGCCCTCCTCCGCTCCATCGCCTCCCTCGCCTCCTCCCCCGCCGTCGGCCGCCAATTCTGTGGGGTCGCCCTCCGCTTCCTGGTGGACGCCCGCCTGCCGTCCGCCCTGGCGGGTGAGGGCGAGTTCGGGGCTGGGGACGGCGGCGACCTGACCCTGCGCTTCCTGACGACCTTATTGGAGGCCCTGCCCCGCAACCCGGGCGCGGAGGCGGCGCTCCTGCCCGTGCTGCCGGCCCTGGTCGACGCCTGCTTGGCGGCCCTGAAGGCCGCGCGCTCGAAAGACCGCGCCCTGGCCGCCCTGCTCGCCCTCTTCCGGTCCCTGGCCCGCGTGAAGACAGACGCCGCGCACGCCCTGTTTGGTGGCGGGTCGGCCGCCCTGCCCGGGGCGGCGGGCGTGGGCGGTGGCGGGGGCGGCCACCCCCCGCTCCTGGCCCCCATGCTGGCCGCGCTGCGGGCCGTCCTGGGCGGCCCGGGCCTCAGCCCGGCCGCCCGGGTGACCGCCCTGGAGCTGATCCTGTCCATGCCGGCCCGCCTGTCCGACATGCTGGGCGCCCTGCCGTCCCTGATGGCGCCGCTTGTGGAGGCGGCGGCCGGCCCCCCGGCCCTGGCGGCCCTCGCCCTGCGCACGCTCGAGTACTGGGTCGACTCGCTCAACCCGGAATTCCTGGAGCCGGCCCTGGCCCCCGTCGGCGCCGGCCTGCACGCCGCCCTGTGGGCCCACCTCCGCCCGCACCCCTACCCGCTCGGCCCCAAGGCCCTCGCCCTCCTGGGGAAGCTGGGCGGGCGCGGGCGGCGGTACCTGTGGGACCCGCCGCCCCTGGCCGCCCGGGCCAACCCGGAGCACGGCCTGCGCTTCATCCTCACCTTTGCGCCCGTGACCTCCTTCCTGGTGCCCCTAGACCGGTGCGCGGCCCTGGCCCGCGATCTCCTGGCCCCGCCCCCCACGAGCGCCGCCGACGCGGCCGCGACCGCGGCCTCGACCGGCACGGGCGGCCCGCTGAGCCCGGCCGAGGTTGTCGCGCGCAAGCGGGCGGCCCTGCGCTTCCTGCACGTCGCCACGGCGGCCGTGTCCTCCCTGCGGTCGCCCGGCGATGCGGTGGGCGGGGGCGGCTGCGCCATGGAAAAGCTGGGCGCGGCCCTGTTTGGTGAGGGCGACGGCGGCGCGGAGGGAGCGGACGGGGCGGCCGGCGGGTCCGCCGCGGCTGCGGCCGCAGCAGCCGACGCGGCCGCCGCGGCCGCGGCCGTCGGCGTCAAGACCGCCTCCCAATTCGCGGCCGAGCGCGCCGCCCTGACCTCTACCCTGGCCTGCCTCATCGGCCGGGCCCGGGCCGACCCAGACCTGGCGCCCGAGGCGGCCGACTTCGCGGACGGCCTGGCCCGCCACTTTGCGCTCCTGCTGGCCGCGCGCGGGTCGGGCGGGGACGGCGGCTCCGGGGACGCGGCCGGGGCGGCGGCGGGTGGTGGTGCTGGCGAGCCTGCCGCGCCGGCACCTCCGCCTCCTCCTGCCGCCGCCGCTGCCCCGAAGCCGGAGCCCAGCGGGACGGAGGGCGGGGAAGGTGATGGTGGTGCTGCTGCTGCCACCCCCCCTGTTGCCACGCCCGCCGCCGCCCCGGCCCCGCCACCGCGCGAGTACCGGGACCTGGAACCGTCCCTGTTTGTGGACGCACTGGTGGAGGCCCTAGCCGTCGACCCGGGCTCTGACGCAGCGGGCGCGGCGGCTGCGCGGGCCTCGCTGCGCACCTTCCTGTCCACCCTGCTGCCCGTCTCGGACGCCCAAGCGGCGGCCGCGGCGGCCTCGTCGGGTGGTGGTGGTGGTGGCGCGGGCGGCGGGACCAGCCACGCCGCCCGGTCCGCCAAGCGCGGCCGCCTCGCCTCTGCCGCCGGCCGGTCCGGCAGCGGTGGCGCGATGGACGTGGACGGCGAGGGCGGCGACGGCGGCGACGCCACCACGCCCGTGGATGGCGGCGAGGCCACCACCACGGCCGCCCGCGCCTCCACCGCCTACGGCCCCCTGGACGCCCTCCTCACCCAGCTCCTGCACGGCTGCCACGGCGACACCTGGCCGGTGCGCATGGGATGTGCGGTGGCGCTGGACGAGCTGGTGCGGGGCGTGACAGCCGAGGCTGAGGCGGCCATGGCAGTGGACGGAGGAACGAGGGCGGCGGAGGGCGAGGAGTCGGCCGCTGCTGCTGCTGCTGCCACCCCCCCCTCCATCGCCCCCCACCACTCCGCGGGCGACCACCACGTCGTCACCGCCCTGCTGGCGGCCCGCCTGCCGGACGCGGTCTCCGCCCTGCTGGCCGCCGTCCGCTGCCTGCCCGCCCACGCGGTCGTGGAGAGGGAGGGCCTGACGACCACCCTGACGGCCTTGCTGGGCCGCGTCCTGCCCGACGTGTCGGCCGAGGGCGCGGCCGCCGTCCAGGCCGCGGCGGCGGCCGCCGAAGCCGAGGCCGCGGCCGCGGCGGCCGCGACGGCGGCCGCGGTGGCGGCCAAAGCGGCGGCCAAAGGCGAGGCCGGTGGCCCTGCTGCTGGTGCGCCGGCCACCAAGGCGGCGCCGGCCGCGGACGCGGAGGCCGCCAAGGCAGAAAAAGAGGAGCCCGCCGGGTCAGAGCCCGCGACGACGCCCCGGGCGGGCGACGGCAGTGGGGACGAGGCCGGCCGGGGCGGCCGCCCCTCCCGCCGCGCCGCCGCGGCGGGGAGGTCCACTGGCACTGGCACTGGCACCACCGCCCCGCCCACCCGTGGCGGCGGGCGGGCGACCCGGGGCGCGCGCGGCGCGTCCCGGGAAGCCACGCCGGATGAGGGAGGGGGAAAGGACGAGGGCGGCGAGGGCGGCGAGACGGCTGGCCGCGGCCGGCGCACCACCCGCCGCAGCTCTGGCGGCGGTGGGGGTGGGGGGGGCGGCGCCGACGCCAAGGCCGACGCCGCCGCCAAGGACGCCACCCCCACGCCCAAGGCGGGCGACGCGGCGGCCAAGGCGGGCGACGCGGCGGCGGCGAGCCCGGCTGCCGCTGCCCGCCCCCCCCCGCCCCCGCCCCCGCCCCCGCCCCCGCCCCCGCCCCCGCCCCCGCCCCCGCCCCCGCCCGCGGCCGCGGCCGGCCCCCTCCCGCCCATCCCGGGCTTCAGCCCCGGGTCCGCCCTGGAGAGGGCGGCGTCCGCGGTCGTCCAGGCCCTGGCCGCCGACCTACTGTCCCCGAGGGCCAGCCCGGCCCTGCGGGAGGCGGCGGACGCCGGGCTGGGCGTGCTGTGCGCCCGGACGGGCGCGCCTGTGGCCACCCTCCTGCGCCCGCTCATGGGCCGCATGGCCCCGCCTGTCGCCCGCCGCCGCCTGCTGCCCCTGAAACACGTCCCCACCCACGCCGGGTCGGCGTCCGCCATCGCCTGGTGCCTGTCTCAGTCCCCGCCCCTGCTGGACCTGTCTCCTGACCTGGCGGCCCTGGTGGGCGACGCGGTCGCGGTCATGGAGGCGGACAGCGGGGCGTCGGTCGCCGGCCTCCTGGCGGGCGCCCCTCCGCCGCCCGGCCCGCCCGGCCCGGACGGGGGGCCGCCGGCCCCGCCCCCGCCGCCCTCCCCCGCCGCGGCCGCCGCCCGGGCCGTCGCCGCGGGTACAGCCTCCCCCGACGCCCTGACCGACCTGCGCAAGGCCTGCCTGCGCGTGCTGTCGGCCGCCCTGGCCTGGGCGGCCTTCAGGGACGCAGAGGAGCTGGCCCCCCTGCGGGAGCGGGCCGTCCAGTGCTGCTTCAAGACGCTGACCTCCCCCGACGATGCGGACGTGGCCGTCGCGGAGGCCGGCGTCCGGGCGGCCATCGACGGCGGCAAGGTTCCCAAAGTCCTGCTCCAGGCCTGCCTGCGCCCGATCCTGGTCAACCTGGCTTACCATGCAAAGCTGCGGGCGCCCCTGCTGCGCGGGCTGGGGCGCCTGCTCACCCTGCTGGCCCCCTGGTTCAACGCCACCCTGGGCGAGCGCCTGGTGGACCACCTGCGGGGCTGGCTGGCGCCGCCGCCGGGTGCCGGGGGCGGGGGCGGCGGGGATGCCCCGCCGCCCCCGCCCCCGCCCGGCGACGCGGCCGTCGCGGCCGCCATGCTCGACCTCTTCCACCTGCTGCCGCCCGCGGCCGAAAAGTTCCTGGAGTCGGGCGACCGCCCCGGCCTGGTGGTGCTGACGGTCGAGCTCGAGGCCGCCCTGGCCGCGGCCGCCGCGGCGGGAACGCCCGCGCCCGGCGCGCCGCCCGTGCCGGCCGCCCTGGCCGCGGCCGCGGCCGCGGCGGGGGGCTGGCCCACCCGCCTCGACTCGCCCTACCGCCCGCCCCTGCGCCGCTTCCTGTGCGCGTACGCGCCCGCGGCGGCGGCCTACTTCCTGGTGCCCCGCCGCATTGCGGCGGCCGTCTACTTTGACAGGCTGCTGCAGTCCCTCAAACAGGCGGACGCGGGGCCGCTGCTGGACGCGGTGTGCGCGTCTGAGGGCGCGCTCACGGTGCTGCTGGCAGGCGGGGGGGGAGGCGGGGCTTCAGAGGAGCCGCCTGCCGTCCCGCCCGCCGACGGCGCCCCGCCCCCGCCCAAGCGCTCCCCACCCGACCCAGCCATGGTGCGGGCGCACGGGGTGCACCTGCTGGCCACCCTGGTCAAGCTACGCCCGGGGTGGCTGCCCCGGGGCCTGTGGGAGGCGGCCCGCGCGCTCTACGCCGACCCGGCCCGCGTGGCCGCGGCCGGCCCCGCGGGCGGCCGGGTCTCGCCGGCCGCGCCCCGGGACGCCCTGCTGGAGAGCAAGCGCCTGGTGAAAGTGCTGGTGTCGCCCGTCAGGGGTGGGGGCGGGTTGGCCGGCGCGTCGCCGCCGCCGGCCATCCCGCCCCTCGACGGCGTGCCCGCCCTGTTTGAGGCGGCCGCCGCCCTGGGCGAGCGCTCGCGCGCGGATTTCGGGTCGCTCGCGGCCTTCCTGTCCCGGGACGTGCCCGCCGCCCTGGCCTCTCCCGCCGCCCGTCAGGCGGTCCTCGCGCACTACACCGCCGCTCACAAGGGCGGGACCTACGGCGACGCGACCCTGGCGGCGGCGGCGGGCTCGCTGGTGCTGCCCGTCCTCGCGGCAGCGGCCGAGTCGGGGCAGCTCGGTCCGGGGAGCGGGCCGGGCGCGGCCCTGCCCGACGCCGACCTGGCCGCTCTGGTGGCTGCCCTGGCCTCGCCCACCCGCGGCGGCGCCAAGGCGAGCGCGGAGGCCGGCGGCGCGGGCGCGGCGGGCGCGGGGGCAGCGGCGGCGGCGGCGGACGAGGTCGACGCGGCCGCCCTGCGCGCGCTCACCCTGCTCGTGCGGGCGTCCCCGGCTCGCCTGGGCCCGCACCGGCAGGCCATCATCTCCGCCGCCTGGCGCCACCTGCCCGTGCCTGGCGGGGGTGAGAGCACGGCCACCACGGCTGCCGCCTCCTCCGCGTCCCGGTCGGCCGCCTTTGTTCTGGGCGCCTACTTCCTGGACGCCTTCCCCGCGCGCGAGGGCGTGGTCGCCGCGCTCTTCGCGGCCCTCCTGCGCGCGGGCGGCGCGGACGCGGCCCCCCGCCGGGCGGCCGTCCGGGAGGCCCTGGCCGTCCTCACCCCGGCCCTGGCGGCCCGCCTGCCCGCCCCGGCCACCCCCGCCGACGCGGCCTGCCCCGTCTGGATCCGTCACGTCCTGGCGGCGCTGGACGGGACGGCGGGTGAAGGCGGGGGTGGTGGTGGTGGTGCGGGTGGTGGTGGTGCGCCCACCGCCACCCCGCAGCCCACCTCCTCCGCCGCCGCACACGCCGCCCACGTGTGGGGCCTGGTCGTCCGCCACGCCGACGCCTTTTACCCCGCTCGGGCCGCCTTCGCACCCGCGGCGGTGGGCGCGCTGGCCCGGCTGGGGCTGGCGCAGTCGACGCCCGTCGAGAACCGGCGCCTGGCGATCGACCTCGCGTCCATGGTCGTCGCCTGGGAGGAGCGGGCGCGCGGTGTGGGGGGTGGTGGGGGCGCGGGTGTCGCTGGCGCCGCCGCCGCCCCTGGTGGCGGCGGCGGCGGCGGCGGCGGCGCTGCTGGTGAGGCTCAGGCCGGTCGCAAGCGCGGGCGGTCGCCCGCCCGGGCGGGCGGGTCCGCCTCGCCGGCGCCGGACGAGCCGGCCAAGCACCCACGCCTGGGGAGTGGCGGAGGGGCGCGCGGCGCGGCGGGCGGCGCGCCACCGGCCGCCACGGCCGAGGACTTGGCTGCTGCTGACCCGGGCGGCGGCGGTGCTTCCACGCCCGCCCCAGCCACCCCGCCCGTCCCGCTCGCCTTGGTGGGCGGGGCGGGCGAGGCCTACGCCCTGCCATCCTCCCTCCAGGAGGCCGCCCTGTCCTTCCTGACCCGGGCGGCCGTCATGCTGGCGGCGGACGCCAAGGACGCCGACCTGCGGGCCCTGGCCCCCGCGGCCCGGTCGGCCTTGGCGGCAGGCCTGGCGCTCTGGTCGCCCACGCCCGGCCCGGGGCTGCGCCTCCACTTCGTGGAGCGCATGCTGGCCGCGTCCGGCCCGGCCGGCCCCACCCCGCCGCCCGCGCTGCTGGCCGGGCTGGACATTGTCCGCATGGTCCTGGACGCCCAGCCCCGGGCCCTGGTGGCCTCCCACTACAGCTTGCTTGCCTCCCTGCTGGAGCGGGCGTGGGCGGCGGATGATGAGCGGGTGGCGGACGGGGCGGCGGCGCTGCTGGCCTCCGTCCACGCGGCCTTTCCCTTGGGGTCGCCCTCAGCGACGCGCGAGTCCACGCACGTCGCGTCGCGCGCGCACGAGCTCATGTCCACCTGCCTGTCCGCGGCGGCCAACGGGCTGACCCCGTCTGGCTGGGCCCTGGACCGGGCCCACCTGATTGGCGTGTGCGCGACGGCCAAGGCCCTGGCGGCCCTGGACACGCGGGGGGCGGCGCCAGACTATGCGGCCAAGTTCACGCCCGCGCTGGTGCGCCTGCTGAACACGCTCGCGCGCGCGCACGCGGCGCCCGGGGCGGGGTGCGCGCTGGGCCCGCCCCTCAACGAGGCGGGGGGGCCGCTGCCCCGGTCAGGGGCCTGGCCGCGCGCGTCGGGCGCGTCTGACCCGGCCGGCCCGCCGTACGGGAGCGCGGCGTGGGCGGCGGGCGCGGCCCTGGCCGGGGCCGCCCCGCGCGGCCTGCGCGGCGCTGAGCTAAAAAAAATGCTGCTCCAGTCCCTGGTCCTCCTGATCACGGGCGGGGCCGCCCGCAGCGCGGACCCCTCCCTGGCCCTGGGCGTCCTGCGGGCGGTCCGGGGCTGGCTGCTGCCGCCCGCCAACGGCGAGGGCGACGGCGGCGCGGCGGCGGCCGCGGTCCAGGCGCAGGCGTCGGCCGCGGCTGCGGCCGCCGCGGCCGCGGCCTCGCCCGCGGGCGCCGGCACGGCCGCCGCGGCGGCCGCGGCGGCGGCCGCCGCGGCCGGCGGCTCTCTCACCGCCCGTGAAGCTGTGCTCTTCCTGCAACGCCTCGCCGCCCTGCCCCGCGCGGGCTGGTCGCCCGGCCCGCACGCGGGGGCGTGGGAGGCCGAGCTGCTGGGCACGCTCCTGGCCCTGTGCCGGGGCGAGGGCGCGGCCGCGGTGCTGCCCCCCATCTCCGGGGTGCCCGCCCCGGCCGGCCCGCCGGGTGACGCGGCCGGTGCTGCCGGCGCCCCGCCCGCCGCGCCCCCGCCCCCCTCCCCCTCGACCGGCGGCCCCCCGCCCGGCCTCGCCCGCGACGTGTTTGACCGGGTCGAGCGCGTGTTCCTGGCCGGCCTGCGCTCGCCCGACCCGCCCACCCGGGCGGCCTTCTACGCCCTCTACGATGGCGCCCTCCCGCGCGCCCTCTTTGACCGCCTGCGCTACGTGGTGGCCGGCCAGGACTGGGACCAGGCGGGCCACACGTTCTGGCTGTCGCACGCCCTGGACCTGCTGCTGGCCCCGCTCGCGGGGAGCGCGGCTGTCAAGCTGGCCCCGAACGCGGCGGCCGTGCCCGCCCTCCTGGCCGGCACGCCGCCCAACATTTTCTCAGTAAAGGCCCAGCAGGAGGCGGCGAAAGCGGCGGCGGCGGCGGCGACCGCGGCAGCGGCGACGGCAGCGGCCGCGGCGGCTGCCCCGCCGGCGCCTGCTGCCGCCCCCCCCGGTGAAGGCGGAGCGATGGAGGTGGATGCGGTGAGTGGCGCCCAACCCGCCGCCGCCGCACAGGCGCCCGTCAAGGCCGAGCCCGGCACCGCGGCCGCCCCGCCGCCAGCGCCGCCAGCACCGCCCACCCCGCCTCCGCGGGACCCGCCCGCCACCGTGGCCACCCCCGCCCGGGCGGAGCCGGAGGGTCTGACTGAGGCGGACGCCGCCTGGTCGCCCCCGGGCGTCACCCCCGCCCTCGCGGCCGCCCTGCGCACGCACGCGGCCTTCCTGGGCCGGGTGGGCGCCTGGCGGGCGGCCGACCTGGTCACCCCGCTGGTCGCGGCCGCCCGGTGCGACGCCCACCTGGCCTGCCACCTGTGGGTGCTCATCTTCCCCATCGTCTGGGCGACGCTGGCCGACCGCAAGGAGCAGCAGGTCGCGCTGGCCAAGCCGCTCATCGCCCTGCTCTCCCGGGAGCACCACGCCCGCGGGGCGGCGCACCGGCCCAACGTCGTCCAGGCCCTGCTGGAGGGCGTGTCCCTGTCCCAGCCCCAGCCCAAGATTCCGTCGGAGCTGGTGCGCTACCTGGGGCGCTCCTTTGCGGCCTGGCACGTCGCGGTCCCGCTCCTCGAATCGCATGTCGCCCTGTTCCCCGGGGAGGCCCGGTGCGTGGACGCCCTGGCCGACCTGTACGCGGGCCTGGCCGAGGGCGACGTCCTGGCCGGCCTGTGGAAGAAGCGGGCGGCCGCGGACGAGACCCGGGCGGCGCTGTCCCTGCTCCAGCACGGCGCGGCCGAGCGGGCGCAGGGCGCGCTCGTGGACGCGCTGCGCAAGGCGGCGACTGGCGGCTTTGGCCCGGGCGCGGTCGCGGCGGCCAACGCGGAGGCGGCCCGCCTGGCGGCGGCGGCCGGCGCCCCGCCCCCCCCGCCCCGCCCACCCGTCTCGCCTTCCAAGGGCGAGGTCGTGCTGTGGGTGGCCCGGGCGGCCGAGTGCGCGGGCGAGCTGGCCCAGTGGGACGCGGTCGGCGAGTTTGCGGCGGCCTGCGACAACGCGCCCCTGCTGGCAGGCGCGCTGGCCAAGCTGCACGACTGGGCCCGCCTCAAGGCGGCCGTCCTGCCCCGCATGGCCTCGGACGAGGGCGAGGAGGCGGAGATGCTCCGGGCGTGCGTGGCGCTGCAGGAGGGCGCGGTCATGGAGGGCGACGCGCGCGCGGCCCGGGCGGCCGGGCGGGCGCTGGAGGCGTGGTGGGGCCTGCCCGCGCCGGGGGCGCGGGCCCGCGCGCCCTTGGCCGCCACTTTCCAGCGCATAGTGGAGCTCCAGGAATCGACGCGTGCCCTGGTCGACCTGGGCTCCGCCCAACGGCCGGGCCACCAGTACTCGGAATTGAAAGACATTCTGGAGACCTGGCGCCTGCGCACGCCCGACCCGGCCGACTCGCTCGGCTCCTGGGCGTCCGTCCTCCTGTGGCGCAACTCCATTTACAACATCGTCATCAACGCGTTCAAGGGCCTGGCCGACGCGGCCCCCCACCTGCACCAGCTGGGCTACCGGGACAAGGCCTGGTCGGTCAACCGGCTGGCCGCGGTCGCGCGCCGGCATGGCGCGCCGTCCGCGTGCCGGGCCATCCTGTCCTCGCTCTACGGCTTCTCCGCCATGGAGGTCCAGGAAGCCTTTGTGAAGGCGTGCGAGCAGGCCAAGGCGGCCCTGGCCCAGGGCGCGCCGGAGGCGGCGGCGGCGGGCCTGGCGGGCCTGCTCGCCCAGAACCTCGACTACTTTGGCCCCGGGCACCAGGCGGAGCTGTTCCGCCTGCGCGGGCGCCTGGCCCAGGGCGCGGGCGATGGCGGGGGCGCCAACGCGGCCTTCGCGACCTCCCTGGCCCTGTGGCCCACCCACGCCAAGGCCTGGCTGTCCTGGGGCGAGCTGCTGGACGGGGTGGCCAAGAGCTCGGCGGCCGCGGCGGCGGCGGCGAGTGCGGCGGCCGCGGCGGGGACCGCCCCGCCGCCGGGCGCGGCACCAAACGCGGCCGCGGCCGCGGCCAACGCCCAGGCCGCCCTCGTCGGCGCGGTCACCTGCTACCTGCAAGCCTTGCGCCACGGCGGCGCCCCGCACCGCGCCCGCCGCACCCTGCCCCGCATCCTGGACGCCCTGGCCCTGGACGCGCCGCCGGCGGCGGGCGCGCCGATCGCGGCCGCGGTCCGGTCGGCCGGCCGGGCGGTCCCGCCGGCCGTCTGGGTGCCCTGGCTGCCCCAGCTCCAGGCAGGGCTGGCCCGGCCGGAGGCGCCCGTCGCCAAGGCCCTGCTCGCCCGGGCCGCCCTCGCCCACCCGCAGGCGACCTACTACGGCCTGCGCACCTTCCTCCTAGCCCTGCGCGAGGCGGCCGTGCGGGCGGTGAACGACGCGCGCGCGGCCGCCGCGCGCGCGGCCGCGGCCGCCGCCGCCGACGGTGGTGGCAGTGGCGACGCTCCCACCACCACCACGACCGGCCGGGTGGACAAGCCGCCCGAGCTGACGGCCTTTGAGGCGGGCAAGGAGGTCATGGACGGCGTGCGAGCCGCGCACGCGCACGCGGCCGCCGCCCTGGAAGCCCTGCTCGCCGAGCTGGGCGCCAAGTTTGTGCCCCGGGCGGAGGAGCGCCTGCTGGCGGTCGTCCACGCCCTGCTGACCCGGTGTTACAAGGTCCCCGTCGCGCACTCGGCGCCCGTGCCCGCCGCCCTCCAGCGTGAGCTCGCGGGCGTGTGCCGGGCCTGCTTCTCCCCCGATTCGGCAGCCCGCCATGGCCCGCTCATGGCCACCTACCGGGCCGCCTTTGTGGCGGACCTGTCCCCGGAAGACAACCCGGCCTTTGCGCCGACCCTGGGCGACCTGGCGTCCCGCCTCAAGGCGTGGCGGGCGACACTGCAGGCGACCGTGGAGGCGCTCTACCCCTCCCCGCGCCGCCTGGAGTCGGAGTCGCGCGCGCTGGCCGAGCGCTCCTTTGCGGGCGCCGAAATGCCGGGCGCGACGGGCGCGGTCTACGGCGGCCACGCCTCCAACGACCCGGGCGGGGCGGGGACACCGTCCGGGGGGGGCATCCTGGCGGCGGGCGTGGGCGGCGGGTCGGGCGGCGGCGGACCTGGCGGGAGCGGCGGCTTTGGCGGCGCGGGTGGCGCCGCGGCGGCCGACGGGCCCGTCCTGATCGACCGCATCGGGGCCGACGTCGTCGTCGTCCGCCGCCACTGCACGACCTACCGCCGCCTGACCTTCTGGGGCAGCGACGGCCGGGCCCGCACCTTCCTGGTGCAGACCGGCCAGCACTGGTACTCCGCGACGGGCTCCCCCGACGAGCGCGTCGCCCAGCTGCTCCGCTCCTTCAACGACGCCCTGGCCGACCGGCCCGCCCCACGCGCCCGGGGCCTGGCCTGGACGACACCCGCCGCCATCCCAGTCTACCCGGCCGTGCGCCTGGTCGAGGAGGACCCGTCCGCGGCGACGTATGGGGAGGCCTACGAGACGTCCTGCGCCCGGTATGGCCGGGCGGCCGACCTGCCCATCATCCACTTCAAGAAGCGGGTGGCGGGCCCGGACGGCCGGCCCGCGCCCGACCGGGGGGGCGACCTCCGCCTGGCTGCTTTCCAGGAGGTGGAAGCCCGCCTGGTCACGGAGAACGTGTTCTCCCAGTACGCCTACAAGACGCTGCCCACGCCCAACCACCTGTGGGCGTTCAAGCGGGAGCTGTGTGGCCAGGCCGCGCTTTCCGGGCTGGCGGGCCACGTCCTGCGCATCGGGGGGCGCGCCCCGCCCAAGATCCTGTTTGCCCGGGGGTCGGGCCGCCTGTGGCAGGCCGACTTTGTGCCGTCCTACGACGGGCGGGGCCTGCTGGACGGCCCGGACCCGGTGCCATTCCGGCTGACCCGCAACCTGGCGACCTTTTTCACGGCGTTCGGGGTGGAGGGCGTGTTCATCGGGGCGCTGGCCCTGGGCGCAGAAGCCCTGGCCGCCCGAGGGGCGGGCACCGCGGACGCGCTGGCCCTGTACCTGCGCGAGGACGGCGGCGCGTTTGCGGCGTGGCGTGGGGCGGCGGCGGCAGCCGCGGCGGCCGCCGCCTCGGCCGGGGCGGGTGGTGGTGGTGATGCGACGCCTGGTGCTGCTCAACAGCCGGCCACCCCTCCGTCCGCCGCCGCCCGGCCCCCACCCGCCCGCGACCCGGCTGCCCGGGCGGCGGTGGACGCCAACCTGGCAGGCGCCTTGGCCCGCGTCCGGGCGGCCGCCCCCGCCGCGCCGGGCGAGGCGACCGCGGCTGGTTCTGTCCAGCGCGGGGCGGCCGAACTGGTGGAGGCCGCCACCAACCCGCGCAACCTGTGCCGCATGGACCCGACGTGGCACCCCTGGTTCTGAGAGGGAATGAAGGAGGGGGGAATGAGTGTGTGTGGGCGTGTGGGTGTATGGAAAGAGAGAGTGTGCGTGGGCGTGTTTGCTTCTTGGATGAAATATAGAGGGGAGGATGGGGGTGCGTGGGGGTGTGTGCACGCACCTTTGGGGGAGGGAGGAGAATGCTAGCCGCGTGCTCGCCAGTGTGCGCGCCCGCGCGTCGGGTGGTGGCCTCACCCCTCGCGCGCGCGTGCCCGGTGTGTGGGTGTGCATTTGAGAGAGAGGGAGGAGAGGGTGCGTGGATGGGATGTGGGTAAAGAACCTTGTCCTCGTTTTTTCATAAGTCTCGCCAACTCACGTTCACACGCCAGACACGCACACGCACACGCGCGCATACACGCGCCGCCCCCGCCACCCACCCACACTCACTCACTCCACACCCCCTTGATCTCCTCTCTCCTCTCTCGTTTTCATTTTTTATTTCTTGTTTCTCTCAAAACTCCATCCCGTCATCCTCATCGTCCTCGTCGTCCTCGTCGGCTTCATCGTCCGTCGCCCACTCGCCGTCCTCCTCCTCGGCGTCGTCGTCATCGCTGGCAGAGGAGAGGTCGTCATCGTCACCGCTCGAAGCCGCGGCGTCCGCGGCGTCATCCGACTCCCGGTAGCCACCACCCCCGCCATCCTCACCACCGCCGCCGCCGGGCAGGACCCCGCCCGCCGCCGCGGCCGCCGCGTCCCGGGCCGCCGCCGCGCCGCCGCCCGCCTGGGCCAGGAGCAGGTCCAAGCGACCGGCCAGGGAGGACAGGGCGGGCGCGGCCGCGGCGCGGGCGGCGAGGGCGTCGCACAGGTCGGCCAGCGGGCGGGCTGCCCCCGGGGCGGCCACCAGGTAGGCCGCGTGGCAGTGGAGCGTGGCCGCCAGCCAGGGCGCCAGCTGGCCGCCCCGGGACGCCCGGGACCGGAGGCGGGAGACCAGGGCGCGCAGCAGGGCGCCCGCGTCGGAGGGAGCCAAGGCCGCGACGGTGGCGGTGAGGGAGGAGGGAGGACCGGCCGCCGACGCGCGGCGGCGGCTGCCCCGGCGGCCCGCCGCCGCGGACGCCGCGCCCGCCGTCAGGCACCGCTCCAGGAGGGCGCCATCCTCCGCGCGCAGGGCCTGAGAGAGGAGGGTGGCCAGGGTGCCAGCGCGGGGCGGGGCCGGGCCGGCCGCGAGCAGGTCGTCGTCGGCGGCGGCGGCGGCGGACGGGCGGGGCGCCCCCAGCACGCCGAGGGCGGCGAGGCGGCCGCCCAGCGTGGTGGGCGCGCAGCCTCCATTGGCCGCCCCTCCTCCTCCCTCCTCCTCCTCCTCCTCCTCGGACGCGATCGCCACGCCATTCGCGACGGGCGGGGGCGTGGTGATGGCAGCAGCGCCGCCGCCCTCCGCGGCGGCCACCCGCCCGCGCTTGGTCGCGACGCCGGCTTTGGCGGGGCCGCCCGCCGCGCCCGGCTCCAGGACTGACACAGCTCCGTTTCCGTTCGCGGCCGCCCGCCCCCTGCCCGCCGCCGCCGCCGCCCCGCCGCCCGTCACCAGGGCGGCCTTGCCGTCTCCGCGCGCGATCAGGGTGACCGGGCCGCCGCCGGCCGGGAGGGCGGCAGGCAGGGCTAGGCGCTGGATGGACGGCGCGCCGGGCGGCCCCGCCGCGACCAGCAGGGCCCCGCCGTCCGGGGCCAGGGCGACCGCCAGCAGGCGGGCGTCGCCGGGCGCGCCGGACCCCGTGCGGGGCCCGCCGGGCGGGGCCACGTCGGCCAGGTGGGTGACGGCCGCGGCCGGAGCGGCGGCCGCGCCGGACGCGGGGGGGCCGGGCGCGGGCCCCCGGCGCGGGAGCGCGACCTCCCACACGCGCGCGGCCGCACCATTCTCGGCCAGGGCGGCCACGCGGAAGGCGGGCGCGCCACCGTCGCCGCCGCCGCACCCGGCCGACGTGCTGAGGCTGGCGGGCGTGGACCCGCCGTCCATGGGCAGGAGCGCCACGGGCGGAGCGGACGACGCGGGCCGGGAGGAGGAGGGCGCGCCGGCCGGCACCAGCCACACCGCGGCCGCGCGGTCGCCCGCGCCGGCCGAGGCGAGCGCGCAGCCGCCGCCCGGCCGGGGCGGGCCCCAGGCCAGGGCGGCCACCGCCCCGCCGTGCCCCGCCAGGCGGGCGGTCCGCTTGCCGGTGGCCGGGTCGTACAGGGAGACGCCCGTCGTGCCGACCGCCAGGGCCGCCGCCGGGCCGCCGGACGCCAGGGCGGTCGGCACGGTCTTGCCGGCCGCCGCGGGCGCGCCGCCGCGGGCGCGCGACGCCGCCCCGTCGGTCGGGCACAGCGAGCGCACGCTCCGCCCGCCCGCGCAGGCGGCGAAGATGGGGTCGCCCGGG
>Ga0315287_10001329_pt1 | contig 22681 bp, 17 predicted proteins | sample YL17G11_0_MG_FD_205037 | JGI IMG/M metagenome (GOLD analysis project Ga0315287, IMG submission 205037) | Sediment microbial communities from Yellowstone Lake, YNP, Wyoming, USA - YL17G11_0 | ecosystem: Environmental > Aquatic > Freshwater > Lake > Sediment | place: USA: Wyoming | collected...
CATGCGGGCCTCATCGGCGCCGGTCAGCCGGCGCTTCTTGAGCTCGCGCTCGAGGATCTCCTGGCCTAGCTGCAGGCTGACGGTTTCCTCTTCATGCTTGATCCACTGCTTGATCTTGTGCCGTGCACGGGCGGTGCGCACGTGATTGAGCCAGTCGCGGCTGGGCTTCGCCGATGGACCGGTGAGGATCTCGACCGTGTCGCCGTTCTTGATCTCGCGATGCAGCGGCGCGATACGGCCGTTGATCTTCGCCCCCTGGCACTTCTCGCCCACCTTGGTGTGGACGTGATACGCGAAGTCGATGGGCGTGGCGCCCTTGGGCAGTTGCTTCACGTCGCCCTGCGGGGTGAAGACGAAGATCTCGTCCTGGTACAGGTCCACCTTGAGGAACTCGAGGAACTCCTCGGGGCTGTGCGTGTCCTGCTGCAGCTCGAGGAGCTGGCGGAACCAGCCGAGATGCTCCGCAACCTCGTCGGTGCTGCCGTCGGTCTTGTAGATCCAGTGGGCCGCGATGCCGTATTCAGCGGTCCGGTGCATTTCCTGGGTGCGGATCTGCACCTCGAAGAGCTGGCCGCCCGGCCCGAAGATGGTGGTGTGGAGCGACTGGTAGCCGTTGGACTTGGGGCTCGCGATGTAGTCCTTGATCCGCTCCTGCAGCGGCGTCCAGTTGTGGTGGATGATGCCGAGGGCGTGATAGCACTCCGGCACCGTCTGTACGATCAGGCGCAGCGCCATGAGGTCGTAAATCTCGTCGAAGCCCTTGTTGCGGCGCTTCATCTTCTGGAAGATCGACCAGAGGTGCTTCGGCCGGCCGGTGATGTCAAAGCTCTCGATGGCAGCGCGGCGGAGCTCGTGCTCCAGCGGCGCGCGCAGCTTGATGATCAGCTGCTCCCGCGCCGCCTTCTTGGACGCGATCTGCACCACCAGCGCGCGGAAGTCCTCCGGCTCGAGGAACTTGAACGCCAGATCCTCCAGCTCCGCCTTGATGCGCGCCATGCCGAAGCGATGGGCGAGGGGGGCGTAGATCTCGCGCGTCTCGAGCGCGATGCGCTGCCGCTTCTCCGGATTGAGCGGTTCCAGCGTGCGCATGTTGTGCAGCCGGTCGCATAGCTTGATAATGATGACGCGCGCGTCCTTGGCGATCGACAGCAGGAGCTTGCGGTAGTTCTCCACCTGCTCCTCGGCCGACGACCGGAAGGTGAGGTGGGAAATCTTCGTCAGCCCGTCGACGATGCTCGCGATCTCGGCGCCGAACTCACGGGCGATGTCCTCCACCCGCACGTCCGAGTCCTCCACCACGTCGTGCAGTAATGCCGCCGCGATCGACGTCGTGTCGAGCAACTGCTCCGCCAGGATCTGCGCCACGGCGATGCTGTGGGAGATGAAGTCCTCGCCCGACATCCGCTTCTGGCCTCGATGCGCGGCCGCGCTGAAGCGGAGCGCCCGGTCGAGCAGCTCGAGATCGAGTCGCTCGCGGTGCGGCTCCAGCAGCCGCCGGAGTTCCGGCGAGGCGTCGGCGAGGTCGGGGCGGGTGACAGTCACGGTCGCTGGGCTCCAAGGTGTAACATCCCAGTATGTAGCATGCTGCAAGGTCAGGGCCGGGGCAAGCGGCAGGCTGCAGGCGGCAGGCGGCAGGCGGCAAGTCTCTAGAGCATCCCCCCCTGCGCGAACGACACCCATCGGTCGCCGGCCAGGATGACGTGGTCGTAGACCGGAAGGTCCAGAAGCTGTCCCGCCGCCACCAGTTGGCGGGTCACCGCTCGGTCCTCAGCGGACGGCGTCGGGTCACCGCTCGGGTGGTTGTGCACAACGATGATCCCGGCTGCCGCCTCGGCGATGGCGGGCCGGAAGACCTCGCGCGGGTGCACCAGCGAGCTGTTCAGGATGCCGCGGGTGACCAGGACTTCCCGGAGTACCTGCGACTGGGTGTCGAGCGCGAGGAGATGAAACTCCTCCACACTCAGGTCGCGGAGCCGCGGGGCAAAGATGCGGACGACGTCTTCTGGTTCGCGGATACGCAGGACCGGCGGGCGCTCCTCCTGGGCCAGCCTCAGCCCGAGTTCGAATGCGGCGAGCAGCCGTGCCGCCTTGGTGGGGCCGATCCCACCTTGGAGCTGCCATTCGGATGCGGGCCGCGTCGCCAGGCGCCGGAGGGAGCCATTGGCGCTGGCGAGCAGGGCCTGGGATGTCGAGAGTACGTCACCCGATCGGGTGCCCGTGCCGAGCAGGATGGCAAGCAGTTCGGGTGTGGCAAGCGCGGAAGCGCCGAGGGCCCAGAGGCGCTCCCGGGGACGATCGGACGTGCGAAGGGATTCGAGGACAGCGGGCATGCCCGATCATACGGGGAGCACCGCGCTCAGGGTGTATCCAGATCGCGCCGACCGGCGCGAACCGGCGAGATTACCTGCTCAGGCACCACGGACGCCCACTCCATCGGAGGCCCATGTCGGCACGCCAGATCATCATCGCCCTTGTCGTGCTGTGGCTGGCCACCGCCTACCTCGCCCTGCCCAGGATCTGGCGACGGCGCGAGAAGGTAGCGGCCGCGGTGGCACCACCCACCACCGACAAGTTGCCGCGCCACTCGGAGACCGCGAACGGCATTCCCGGGGACCCGATCAACCTGCTGTTCGTCGGCACCGGGGACCAGCTGGTCGGGGCGATGCTGGCGGCCGGCTGGCATCCCGCCGACCCGATCACGCTCAAGAGCAGCCTGGAAATCGCCGCCGGCACGGTGTTCCACCGGTCCTATGACGATGCGCCGGTCAGCCCGCTCATGCTGTGGGGCAAGAAGCAGGACCTGACGTTCGAGTTTCCGTTTGGCGAGGACCCGAGCGAACGACACCACATCCGGTTCTGGCTCGCACCGGAACAGGACGCGTCAGGGCGGACGCTGTGGGCGGCCGGCGCCACCTTCGATCGCTCCGTCGGCCTGAGCCATACCACCGGCCAGATAACCCATCACATCGCACCGGGAACGGACGCCGAGCGGGACAACGTGCTGGAGGACCTGCGGCGGGCGGGCATGGTGGCCGAGCTGCACTGGCTGGACGGGTTCCAGCACGAGCGGACAGGGAAGAACGGGGGCGGCGATCCCTACTTCACGGATGGACGGCTGGCGATCGTGGTGGTGGGAGCGCCAGCATCACCGGTGAAGGCTGCAGCACCCGATTCGAAATAGCCCCGCGAGTCCTTCGCCCGGTAGACCGGCTCAGGATGGCCGCCGCTCAGGCGGCAGTCACTTCCCTGCGCCATGGCACTTCTTGTACTTCCTCCCTGATCCGCACGGGCATGGGTCGTTGCGTCCCACCTCGGGCAGGTCTCCCCCCTGCGGCCGCAGCGGGCCGGCGGAGGTCCGCAGCGGCGGGGCTGCCACCGGGGGCACGGGGCGTGGCGGCGCAGTGGCCCCGCCCGAGAAGAGGTCGTCGGCTGATGCCGGGCGCGGCGGCGGCGCCGGCGGACGCGGCGGCGGCGGCGGCGGCGTGGGCTCCGCCGACACCTGGATCTTGAGGAACCGCTCGGCAAACGTGACCTGGATATCCTGCATCAGGTCCTCGAACATGTCGAACGCTTCCTTCTTGTACTCGACCAGCGGGTCCTTCTGTCCCCAGCCGCGATAGTGGATCGCATTGCGCAGCTGGTCCAGGTCGTACAGGTGATCCTTCCACTTCTCGTCCAGCACCGACAGCATCACCTGGCTCAGGACCTGGCCGCTCACCTCCGCGACCCCGATGCTCTTCCCGAAGTCGGCGAGGTACTCGAGCTTTCGCTGGAAAGCGGCGCTGCCTTCTGCCTGTGCCGCGATCACGATTTCGTCCATGTCGGGCGTCACCGCGGCATCGACAACGTCGTCGGCCACCACCAGGAACTGCATGAGCAGGGCCTCGCGGAGGGCCCCGCGGTCGTACTCCTCCGGCGTGCTCGCGGTGGCCAGGAACTGGCGCACCGTGCGCTCCAGGGCGCCGTCGATCATCCGGCGAGCCTCGGCCTTGAGCTGCTCCCCCTTCTCCAGCGCGAACAGGCGCAGTGAGTACACCACCTCGCGCTGCTGGTTCATCACGTCGTCGTATTCGAGCAGCCGCTTCCGGGCCTGGAAGTTCTGCAGCTCGACCCGCCGCTGCGCATTCTCGATTGCCCGGGTGATCAAGCCGCCGGTGATGACCTCGCCCTCCTCGGCGCCGCTCTTGTCCATCCACGCAGCGATGCGGTCCGACCCGAAGAGCCGCATCAGGTCGTCCTCGAGGGACAGGAAGAAGATCGACTGGCCCGGATCGCCCTGCCGGCCGGAGCGCCCGCGCAGCTGGCGGTCGATGCGGCGCGATTCATGGCGCTCGGTGCCGATGATCTGAAGACCCGCCTCTTCCTGGGTGAGGTCGAGCGCCTTGTCCAGCTTGATGTCGGTGCCGCGGCCGGCCATGTTGGTCGCGATCGTCACCGAGCCCTTCTGGCCCGCCTGCGCCACGATCTCCGCCTCGCGCTGGTGGTACTTCGCGTTCAGCACCTCATGCTTCACGCCGCGGCGCTTGAGCGTCTTGCTCAGCGTCTCGGAGACATCCACGCTTACGGTACCGATGAGGATGGGCAACCCCATGCCATGCAGGCGCTCCACCTCCGCGCCAATCGCGTCGTACTTCTCCTTGCGACTCTTGTAGATCCGGTCGGAGAGGTCGCGACGTGTGATCGGGCGGTGCGTCGGGATGACGCTCACCTCGAGCCCGTAGATCTGGAAGAACTCCACTTCCTCCGTTTCTGCGGTGCCCGTCATGCCGGCGAGCTTCTCGTACATCCGGAAGTAGTTCTGGATGGTGATGGTGGCGAAGGTCTGCGTCTCGCCCTTGACGTGCACGCCTTCCTTGGCCTCGACCGCCTGGTGGAGCCCGTCGGACCACCGGCGGCCCGGCATGATGCGGCCGGTGAACTCGTCAACGATGAGAACCTGGCCCTCCTGCACGATGTAGTCGACATCGCTGTCATAGAGGACGTGCGCCTGCAGCAGCTTGTGGATGACGTGCAGGGTCTCGCTCTTCGTCGCGTAGGCCGCCTCGATCTCGCGGCGCTTGATGACCCGGTCGGCTGGGGTGAGCGCGGGGTCCTTCTCGATCGCGTGGACCTCCTCGGAGATGTCGGGCACGAGGAAAAGCGCCGGATCTTCGGGCGACATCGTCGCGGCGCCCTGATCCGTCAGGTGCACCGAGTGGCCCTTCTCGTCGAGGACGAAGTAAAGCACCTCCTCCAGGTTCCGCATCTGCTGCTGGCGCGACGGCAGCTTCCGGTCGGCGATGGCATCCAGCTCGACCCGCTGCACCAGCTGCTTCACCCCCGTCTCATTGAGCAACTTCATGAGCCGCTTGCTCTTCGGCATGCCCAGCTGGGCCTGGTAGAGCTTGATGCCGGCCTCGCCCCGGCGCTTGTCGTCGGTGAGCAGCTTCTCGCCCTCGGACAGCAGGGCGTTCACGACGTCGGTCTGCTTCCGCACCAGCTCGAATACCTGCCGGTTGAACCGGGCGTAGGAGTCATCGCCCTCGTGCGCCACTGGCCCGGAGATGATGAGCGGTGTCCGCGCCTCGTCCACAAGGATGGAATCCACTTCGTCGATGATGGCGTAGATGTACTCGCGCTGGACGCGCTGCTCCATCCCGAACACCATGTTGTCGCGCAGGTAGTCGAAGCCGAACTCGTTGTTGGTACCGTAGGTGATGTCGGAGAGGTAGGCAGCGCGCCGCTCGGGCGTGGACGGTTCGGTGTCGTCGAGGCAGGCGACCGTGAGGCCGAGCCAGCGGAAGATATGGCCCATCCACTGCGAGTCGCGGCGGGCCAGGTAGTTGTTGACGGTGACCAGGTGGGCGCCGCGGCCGGTGAGCGCATTGAGGTACAGCGGCAGCGTGGCGACGAGCGTCTTGCCCTCACCTGTCGCCATCTCGGCGATGCGCCCCTGGTGCAGCACGACGCCGCCGATGAGCTGGACATCGTAGGGCACCATGTCCCACGTCAGGTCGTGCCCGGTGACGGACACGGTGGTCCCGACCAGCCGGCGGCACGCCTCGCGCACCGTCGCGAAGGCCTCGGGCAGGATCTCGTCCAGGACCGCGGCCATCGTCTTGCGATGCTGCGCGTCGAGCTCCTGGAAGCGATTCTCCAGGGCCTCGCGCTCGGCGGCGTCGGCCGACCCCTGCCGGGCGGCGCGCACCTGGTCCAGTTCCTGCCTGAGCGCGTCCGTCCGCTCCGCGATGATGCCACGGAACCGGGCGGTCTGGGCCTGAATCTCGGCGTCGCCCAGGTCCTTGAGCCGCGCCTCCTCGGCATGGATCGCATCGACAAGGGGTTGCAGGCGGCGCACTTCACGTGCGTGCCGCGTGCCGAAGACCGACGCAATCAGCTGCTTGATCATCCTGCTCCGTCCCGGTACAGCCCGCGCGCGGCAATGAATTCCGCCACCGCGTCGGGCACCCAATAGCGAATGGATTGACCACGGCGCACACGGTCACGAATCGCCGTGGAACTGATCTCGACCGCCGGCACCGTGATGAGCTCGATGCCCGGCGGCAACTCCCGCCCGGTTTCCCCGGCGCGCCCGAATGCCACGACGCGCGCGAGCCGGTTCAACTCGGGCGCTTCGTGCCAGCGGGGCAGCCCCATCGCCGCATCAGTGCCGACGAGGAGCACGAATGCGGCGCCCGGTTCCCGCGCCCGGAGGGCGCGAAGCGTGTCGACCGAATAGGACGGACCCGGGCGATCGAGCTCGGCCCGCTCGACGCGCATGCCCGGCGACCCCCTGATCGCGCGCTCGACCATCGCCGCGCGGTCTTCCGCGGTCGCGGCATGCGCACCCGGCTTGAACGGCTGCTCCCGCGCCGGCACGAAGCGGAGCTCCGTCAGGCCCAGCACCTCGGCCGCCGCCTGGGCCACCAGCAGGTGGCCATGGTGGATCGGGTCGAACGATCCGCCGAACAGGCCGACCACGGCGTTCACGACTTGCCCGTGCTGTCCGCTGGTACCGGGCACACCTTGTTGATGTTGTGCGTGCTCGCGTGGAACCGCCGAATATAACCGCACGTCTCCTTCACGTCCTCCGCGTAGTCCAGCGCCTTGTAGGCCTTCACCAGCTGCACCAGCGCGCTCGGCGCGATCGTCGAACGCGGGTAGGTGGCGACCACATCGCGCAGGTAGAGGATGGACGAGTCGTAGGCCTTGACCCGGTAGTAGTACAGGCCGGTGCGGTAACCCTTTTCGGCGAAATCGTCCTGCAGTTCATTGATGCGCACCTGGCCCTGGAGCGCCGCCGACGTGCCGGGGTACCGGCTGACCAGCTCCTGGAACGTCGAGAGCGCGGTCTGGCCATAGGTGGGGTCGAGTTGCGGCTTGCGCCACAACTTGGCGTAGGCGTCGCCCGCCCGGAGCAGGGCCTGCGCCGCCAGTGGATCGGTGGGCGACTCGTCGGACACCCGGCGGAACTCGCGCACCGCCTGCAGCTCGCTCCCCTCCACCGCCAGTACCTCGCCCAGCATGAAGTGCAACCGGGGAAAGCGCGGGTCGCCCGGCTTCATCTCGAGGTTGAGGCGCTCGAGGTTGGTCTGCGCCTCGCGCCACCATCCGCGGCGGAACGCGAGCTCCGTCTTGGCCCAGAGCGAGTCGATCGCCTGCCCGGACACGGCGGGGGCACCCTGGGGGAGCACGCTGATGTCGGGCCGCTTCTTGGAGCAGGCCAGCGACGCCGCCGCCAGCAGGCTGAAGACGAACCTCCTCATGGCCTCGCACCCCCACTGTCCGGGAGCGCCGTCTTGTACCGGTCTGCCACTGCCTGCACCAGAGTCCCCCCCACTGTATCGCCCAGCGCCATCAGCGCTGTGGCCATTGCCTCGAGCGCGGTTACACCGCTCCGGGACGCCGAATCCGCCTTGATCGCTTCCTCGAGCCACGCGAGCGCGTCGGCGGGCGCGCCGGCTTCGAGACGCGCCTGCCCCACGAGCAGCGCGCAGTCCTGTTGTGCCCTGCGCGCCCCCGCGGCGCGCTCGCGCAGCGTGGAACGCATCGCCACCGCCTGATAGATGCGCGACGCATGCTCGCAGTCGTTGGCGCCCCTGAGCAGCGCGGCGTACTGCAGCAGCAGCGAGTCGGCGGTATCGCCGTCCGGCGCCGCCGCCACGGCCGCCGGCGTCAACTCGAGCCGATCAGCCGGCGCGAGCACGCCACGTGCCTCGAGCGCGAGCACAAAGCGGCCCACGGGCCGGGTGGGCGCCATATCCCGCATGCCCTCGATGGCCATCCGCAGCGCCGTGGTGTCACCCGCGCGCTCGGCGGCGCGCGCCACCATCTCCATGCCGTCGGCCGCCTCGTCCCGGCGGGACGGGTCTTCGCGTCCCATGCGCCCGAAGGCGGTGGCCGCGTCGCGCAGGTTCCCGACACGCAGCGCGGCGGCGCCGAGCTTGGTGAGCACCCGGCCATCGGACTGACGCTCGGCCGCCGAGCGATACGAGGCAAAGGCCTCGCTCCAGCGCGCCTCCGCGACCTCGGCATCCGCGCGTCGTTCCAGGCTGGTGGGACCACTGCAGGCCAACGTCATGGTGAGGGCGAGCCAGACCGCCCGCCTCATGCGCGGGCGCGCTCGACCATCGCCAGATAGGCCTCGATCCGCGCGCTCGCCGGGCGGACCGCAAGACACTCGCGCCAGACCCGCTGCGCCTCGGCGGCATCGCCGCTCAGGTAGCAGGAGAGACCAAGCGCCGCCTGCGCATCGACGAAGTGCGGGTGCGCCGCGACCACCGCGCCGAACACGTCACGCGCCTCGAGCACCTGGCCCGACTCGAGGAGCAGCCGACCCAGCCGGTACCGCAGGTCGTGAAACCGGGGCCCGAGCTCGAGGGCGCGGCGATACTCGGCGATGGCGCGGTCCCGCGCGCCAGCCTCCGCATACGCCTGGCCGAGCTCGGCGTGGCGATTGGCCAGCAGCGCGGCCACCGCAGCGGGGAAGCCGGCCACGGGCGCCGGGGTGATCTCCGCTGCCCGCCGGAGCGCCGGTGTCACCTCATCCACGCGGCCCAGCGCCGCGAGCGCCAGCGCCCGGTGGATGGTGGCCTCGAGGTAGCGCGGGTTGAGCGCGAGCGCCGCGTCGAACGCCTCGAGCGCGCGCTCCGGCTGCCCGAGCAGCGCGTAGGAGACGCCCATCAGGTGATGAACATCGGGGAAGGCGCAGCCGGCATCGAGCACGCGCATGCACAGGTGAATGGCACCGTAGTAGTCCTGCAGCGCAAAGCGATCGCGCGCCTGCCCCAGCTGGCGTTCGATGGATTCCGGGGCGTCGATCATGTGGCCGGATGGGCGCGGAAGAACTCAATGGTGCGCCGAAGGCCCTCGTCGAGCTGCACCTGCGGCTCCCAGCCGAGGCGCTCACGCGCACGGGTGATGTCGGGCTTGCGGACCTTGGGATCGTCCTCCGGCAGCGGCAGCATCTCGATCTCGGACTTGGAGCCAGTCAACCCGATAACCCGTTCCGCCAGTTGCCGCACGGTGAACTCGCCGGGATTCCCGATGTTCACCGGATCACTCTTGTCGCTGTGGAAGAGCCGATAGATCCCCTCGATGAGGTCGGATACGTAGCAGAAGGAGCGGGTCTGGGATCCATCACCGTACAGCGTGAGCGGATGGCCCCGCAGCGCCTGCACAATGAAGTTCGACACCACCCGGCCATCGTTCGGGCGCATCCGCGGACCATAGGTATTGAAGATCCGGACGATACGGGTATCGACACCATGGAAGCGATGATAGGCCATCGTCATCGCCTCGGCGAAGCGCTTCGCCTCATCATAGACGCCCCGCGGACCGATCGGGTTCACGTGGCCCCAGTAACTCTCCGGCTGAGGGTGGACCTGGGGATCACCGTACACCTCCGACGTGGACGCGATCAGGAACCGCGCGCCCTTGGCCTTCGCCAGGCCCAGCGTCTTGTGCGTGCCGAGCGACCCCACCTTCAGGGTCTGGATGGGCTTCTCGAGATAGTCGATCGGGCTGGCCGGCGAGGCAAAATGAAAGACGCCGTCGAGCTGGCCCTCGACGTAGACGTAGTTCGTCACGTCATACTGGATGAACTGGAACCGCTGGTTCCCCAGCAGATGCGCGATGTTGTCGGGGTGCCCGGTGAGGAAGTTGTCCATCCCGACCACCGAGTGCCCCTCAGTCAGCAGGCGATCGCTCAGGTGGGACCCGAGGAAGCCCGCCGCACCGGTGACCAGTATCCGCATCAGACCCGCCTCCCAATGGCATCGTACCGGAAGCCCAGTGCCGCCAGCCGACCGGGCTCGTAGAGGTTTCTGGCATCGACGAGCACCGGCTGTTTCATGCTGCGCTTGAGGCGCTCGAAATCCGGATTGCGGTACAGCAGCCACTCCGTCATGACTACCAGCGCATCCGCGCCATCCGCGGCCGCATAATTGTCCGCAAAATAGCGTATCCGGTCGCCAAAGATCTCGCGCGTCGTCTCCAGCGCCTTGGGATCGTGCACATGGACGACGGCCCCCTCGGCCAGCAGCGCCTCGATCAACACGATGGCCGGCGCTTCCCTCATGTCGTCGGTTTCCGCCTTGAAGGCGAGGCCCCACACCGCCACGGTGCAACCGGCGGTGCTGCCCCCCAGCGCGCGCCGCGCCTTGGTGAACGGCACCTGCTTCTGCCGGCGGTTCACTTCCTCGACGGCCTCGAGCAGGTCGGGCACGAGCCCGAACTGCCGCGCCGAATGGATCAGGGCCTGCACATCCTTGGGGAAGCAGGAGCCGCCATACCCCGGTCCCGGGAACAGGAACGCGCTGCCGATACGGCGATCGGATCCAATGCCCCGGCGCACCTCGTTCACGTCGGCACCGGCCCGCTCACAGAATTCGGCTACCTGGTTCATGAACGAGATGCGCGCCGCGAGCATCGCGTTGGCCGCGTACTTGGTGACCTCGGCCGATGCGATGTCCATGAAGAGGATCGGGTTGCCAGTGCGCACGAAGGGTGCGTACAACTCGCGCATGACTTCCCGCGCATGATCGCTGTCCACGCCGACAACCACGCGATCCGGCTTCATGAAGTCGTCGATCGCCGCTCCCTCCTTGAGGAACTCCGGGTTGGAGCAGACATGCACTTCGTGCGGCGAATGCCCGGCGATGGCTGCGCGCACCAGCCGCGCGGTGCCGACGGGCACCGTGCTCTTCGTGACGATGACGCGCGGGCCGTCCATGGCCCGGCCGATACCCTCGGCCACCGCGATAACGTGCCGCAAGTCGGCCGAGCCGTCCTCGCCCGGTGGCGTGCCGACGGCGATGAAGATGACCTGTGATTCCCTGACGGAGCCGGCCAGGTCGGTCGTGAAACGGAGGCGTCCGGCGGCCTGGTTGCTGGCCACCATCGGCTCGAGACCCGGTTCATAGATCGGAATCTCGTTCCGCCGCAGCCGCTCGATCTTGCCCGCGTCCACGTCCACGCAGCGCACCGTATTCCCGGTCTCCGCGAGGCACGCCCCGGCGACCAGCCCCACATATCCCGAACCGACAACTGTCACGTCCACGCGATCAGGCCCTCCGTGACGCAAGCGCGTTGCGTGTGTCGGTCACCGTCTTGGCCTCACGCCCGATCAGTGCGTAGTCAAGGCTGCTGTGATCGGTGACGATCATCGTCGCGTCCGCAGCGCGCAGCGTCTCGGCGGTGAGCGGCACGGAGCGGCGTGTGTGACCTTCCTCGGTGAACTCCCTGACGTACGGATCGTGGTAGCTCACCTCGGCTCCCCGCTCCTCGAGCAGGCGCAGGATATCCAGCGCCGGGCTCTCGCGAAGGTCATCGATGTCCTTCTTGTACGCCACGCCGATGACCAGCACCTTCGATCCCTTGACCGACTTGCCGCGATCGTTGAGCGCGTCCGCCAGCTTCCGTACCCAGAACAGCGGCATCTCCGAGTTGAGCTCGCCCGCGAGGTCGATGAAGCGGGTCTTGTAGTTGAGCGCACGCATCTTCCAGGCGAGGTAGTGTGGATCGATCGGGATGCAATGCCCGCCGAGGCCGGGCCCCGGGGTGAACTTCATGAACCCGAACGGCTTCGTGGCGGCGGCGTCGATGACTTCCCACACATTGACGCCAAGCTTGTCACAGACGATTGCCATCTCGTTCACCAAGCCGATGTTGACGCTGCGGAACGTGTTTTCCAGCAATTTCACGAGCTCGGCCGCCTCGGTGGTGGACACCGGGACCAGCGTGTCGATCGCGGGCTGGTAGAGTGCCACCGCCACCTCGCGGCAGGCAGGCGTGATGCCGCCCACGACCTTGGGGGTGTTGCGGGTCTGGTAGACCGGGTTGCCCGGGTCGACGCGCTCGGGACTGAAGGCGAGGAAAAAGTCCTCACCGACCTTGAGGCCGGTTGCCTCCAGCGCCGGCAGCATGATCTCCCGGGTAGTGCCGGGATAGGTGGTGCTCTCGAGGATGATGGCCTGTCCCCGGCGGAGCGCGGCCTTCACCGCTTCCGTGGCCGCCACGATGAAGCTGACGTCCGGGTCCTTGAACTTCGACAGTGGCGTGGGGACGCAGATGGAGATCGCGTCGGGTTCCTTGAGCCGCTTCGGGTCGGTGGTCGCCGAGAACCGGCTGGCCTTCACCTGCTCGCCGAGTTCCGCGTCGCTCACGTCCTTGATGTGTGAGCGCCCGGCGTTGAGCCCATCGACCACGCGCTGGTTGACATCGTACCCGAGTACCGTGAAGCCCGCCCTGGCCAGCTCGACGGCCAGGGGAAGCCCAACATAGCCGAGTCCGATGATGCCGAAGAGCGCCTCGCGGCGCTCTGCCTTCCGGATCAGGTCCTTCGCAATGCTCATTGGCTCAATACTCCAGCGGAAGTGCGACGCGGCGCCCATCGCGCGCCGAGAGGTAGGTCGCGACGAGAATCTCGAGGGAATGAAGTCCTTCACGCCCATCCGTCTCGGGCGTGGCCTGTCCGCGCAGCGACTGGATCACGTTCTCGTAGTACGGCTTGTGCCCGTGTCCGTACACCGATGTGGTCTGGTAGCTCGCCTGCTGCACCTGCGCATCATCGGCGTCGGGCTCGGCGAACTCCCAGTGGTCGATCCGGTTCACGGCGACCCCCCCGACGCGCACCGTGCCCTTCTCACCGAGAATCGTGATCGAGCCCTCGAAGTTCTTCGGGTACGCGAGCATCGTGACGCTCATCGTCCCCAGGGCCCCCGTGCGCCAGCGCACCGCGACAACGCCGGTGTCCTCGACCTGGATATTGCGTGCCAGGGTTGCAGTGTAGGCCTGCACACTCTCGACCGGCCCGATGAGCCAGTCGAGCAGGTCGACGTAGTGGCTCGCCTGATTCATGAACGCGCCGCCATCGAATTCCCAGGTTCCGCGCCAGGCCGCGCTGTCGTAGTAGGACTGGGGCCGCGACCAGAACACGTTCACGTTCACCATGTAGATCCGGCCGAACCGCCCCCGCGTCACCGCGCGCTTGAGCAGCTGGAGCGTGGGATTGCGACGGTTCTGCTTCACGACGAACAGGTGCACGCCGGCATTGTCGCATGCCGCAACCATCCGCTTGCCGTCCTGCCAGTGCGTGGCCATCGGCTTTTCAGTCATGACATGCCGCCCCGTCGCCGCGACACGGACCGCCTGCTCCGCGTGCAGGCCGCTCGGCGTCGCCAGGATGACGCAATCAGCATCGGTGCCGGCAAGCATCGCGTCGAACGACCGGAACCCGGGGGCGCCGGTCTTCTGCCGGGCCGCGGCGACTGCCGCGGGATCCACGTCGCATACCCCGACGAGTTCGCTCTCGGAACTGTGCGCCGCGATCGCCTCAAAGTGATTGGCCGAGATGCGCCCGCAGCCGGCGAGGGCGAAGCGGATCTTCCGGTCCGGGACGACCGTCTTCGTCACGAACATCGGCTGGCCGGCCGGCGGGACTGATGCTGTCACGTGTAGAACCTCCGGATGGCGTCCACGACGAGGCCGTGCTGTGCCCTGGTGAGTTCAGGATAGATCGGCAGCGAGAGCACCTCTTCCATCGCGCGCTCGGTGACGGGAAGGCTGCCGCGCGCATAGCCCAGGTTCGCGAAGCAGGGCTGCAGGTGCAGCGCGATCTGGTAGTAGACGGCGCACCCGATGCCCTGGCCCTTGAGGTGGGCCAGCAGGGCGTCGCGCCGCTCCGCGCGAATGGTGTACTGGTGAAAGATGTGCTCGTTGGCGGGATCGGTCGTCGGCGGCGTCACCCCCGGGATCGCCGCGAGCGCCTTGCCGTACCAGTCGGCCCGCGCCCGCCGGGCCTCGTTCCAGGCCTGCAGGTGCCTGAGCTTCACCAGCAGCACGGCCGCCTGCAGCGAATCGAGGCGGCTGTTGTAGCCCACTTCCTCGTGGTGATACGCCCGCGCGCCCCCGTGGAGCCTGAGCTTCGCCAGCCGGCCGGCCAGCGCCTCGTCCTGGGTCAGCATCATGCCACCGTCGCCCCAGGCCCCGAGGTTCTTGGTCGGGAAGAACGACAGCGTGCCCACGGTGCCGAGTTCACCCGCCAGGCGCCAGGTGCCGTCAATGCGCCGGCGCGCGCCGATGGACTGGGCCCCGTCCTCGATGATGGCGAGTCCATGCTTGCGCGCGATCGGGAGGATGCGTTCCATCGAGGCCATCTGCCCGAAGAGGTGCACCACGACGATCGCCCGGGTCCGGGGCGTGATCGCCGCCTCGATGGCCTCGGGTGTCACGTTGAACGTGGCCTCGTCGATATCGGCAAACACCGGCCTGCCGCCCGCATTGTGGATGGCACCGGCCGTGGCGAAAAAGGTGAACGCCGGGGCGATGATCTCGTCGCCGGGGACCAGGTCAAGCGCGCGGATGGGCAGGAGCAGCGCGTCCGTCCCGCTCGCGCACGCAATGGCGTGCCGGACGTGCGACAATTCCGCGACCGCCTGCTCCAGCGCCGGGATCTCGGGGCCCATGACGAAGGCCTGCCGCTCGATGACCGAACGGAGGGCCGGCTCGATCTCGTCGCGGATCGAGTTGTACTGGGCGACAAGATCAAGGAGGGGTACGCTCATCGGCACGGCTCGCGCGTATGGGCAAGGACGGAGCCGGTGTATCGCGGCGCCTGACGCACCCCCGGCAGTTGATGGCTAAGTTTTGACAAGTCTTGAAGTTAGCCAGTGCTGCCGGGGCGGTCAATCGGGGCAAGAAAGCCACTAGTTTCGGCGTACTTCGACCCGCATGCACCACACACGGCGCGCCCCCCCTCCACCTTGAGCCGCACCCCGCACTGGCACATCCAGCCGATGCGCCGGGCGGGGACGCCGACCATGAGACCGAAGGCGGGCACGTCGGTGGTGATGACAGCACCGGCCCCGATGAACGCGTACTCGCCCAGGGTGACGCCGCACAGCACGGTGGCGTTGGCTCCGATCGTTGCCCCGCGACGCACCAGCGTCGGCTGGTACTCGGCCTTGCGGGAGACATGGCTGCGCGGGTTGATCACGTTGGTGAAGACGCAACTCGGGCCGCAGAAGACGTCGTCCTCCAGTGTCACACCCTCATAGATCGAAACATTGTTCTGGACCTTGACGTCGTTCCCCAGCCGCGTGCGGGGCATCACAACGACATTCTGGCCCAGGTTGCAGCGCTCGCCGATGACGGCGCCCGCCATGATGTGGGAGAAGTGCCAGATCTTGGAGCCGGCTCCGATCACGGCGCCGTCATCCACGTAGCTCGACTCATGCACGAAGTAGTCAGGCATGCAGGTATTCACCTCGGCTTCCGATGAGCTTCACTTCGGTTTCCAGGCCCACACCGAACTGGTCCCCCACCCGAGCCTGCGCGAGGGTGATCAGGGCCCGGACGTCGGCGGCTGACGCGCCACCGGTGTTCACGAAGTAGTTGGCGTGCATTGGCGACACTTCCGCGCCACCGATTCGCGTCCCCTTCAGGCCAACGGCCTCGATCAACTGCCCGGCCGTCCGGGGAACCTCGCGGTGCTCCCAGCTGGGCCCCCCAGGGTTCTTGAATACGCTTCCGCAGCACGGCTGGTTGAACGGCGTGCCCTCCTGGCGCCACCGAAAGAACTCTCCAACCTCCTCGGCGAGCCTCTCCTTCCGCTCCGCGCGCAGCGTGACATCGGCCTCCAGAACGACCAGGCCATCCAGCCCGCTGCGGCGGTAGGTGAAGGGGATGTCCGCCCGTACGAGCCAGCGTTCCTGGCCGCTCCCGTCCACGACGAGAACGCGGGTCACGACCTCCGCCCACTCTCCACCATGGCATCCGGCGTTCATGTAGACACCACCCCCGACCGTGCCCGGCACGCCCACAAACTTGTGCAGACCCGCCCAGCCCGCCTCTGCGGTACGACGGGCCGCGAGCGGACCAGGTAGCCCGGCGCCGAGCCGCCAGCTTTCGCCCGACGATTCGAGGCGGTCGAGTCCCTTGCCGAGCCGGATGACGAGGGCGTCGAGCCCGTCGTCGGGAAAGAGGAGATTGGAGCCGAGCCCCAGCGCGAACGATGGCACGCCAGCCTGCTCCGCCGCCCGGAGCGCGAGAGCGACGTCCTCGGCACTCGAAGGAAGGAGCACGGTGGCAGGGCCGCCGATGCGGTACGTGGAGTATCGCGCGAGCGGCTCGTCCTCACGGACGTCGCCGCGTACCAAGGCGCGAAGCGCCGTGGCGAATCCCGGTTCGCGCGCGGTCACCCCGCCCATTCGGCGGTCATGTCGCGGGCCAGCTCGTGCCATTCCTGCAGCGAACGCACTTCGCCCGTGCGGCTGCGCAGCGCGATGATGGCATCGCAGGCCGCCGAGGCGGCGGACATCGTGGTGGTATAGGCGACGCGGTGCTGCAGGGCGGCGCGGCGCATCACATAGTCGTCCTGCTGGGTGAGCTTCCCCAGCGGCGTGTTCACCAGCATGTGGACTTTCCCGGAGACCAGAAGGTCGATGGCATTCGGGCGGCCCTCGTGCACCTTGAGCACTCGTTCGGTGGGGATGCCGCGCGCGCGGAGGTGCCGCGCCGTGCCCTGGGTCGCGTAGACCTTGAACCCCAGCGCGTGGAACCGGCGCGCGATCGGGGTGACGGTGTCCTTGTCGTTGTCGTTCACCGTGATGAAGATCGCGCCCTCGAGCGGCAGCGACCCATCCACGGCCGCCTGCGCCTTGGCGAACGCCATCCCGAAGCCGTCCGCAATGCCCATCACCTCGCCGGTCGAGCGCATCTCGGGTCCGAGCAGGAGGTCCACACCGGGGAGCTTGCTGAAGGGGAAGACAGCCTCCTTCACCGACACGTACGGGTGCAATACCTCGTCCTGGAGACCAAGTTCATCCAGTGTCTTCCCCACCATCACGGCCGCGGCCATGCTCGCGAGCGGCACCCCCGTCGTCTTGGACACGAACGGCACGGTGCGGGAACCGCGGGGATTCACCTCCAGCACGTAGACCACACCGTCCTTGATGGCGTACTGCACGTTGATGAGACCCACCACCCCGAGTGCCAGCGCAAACTGCCGGGTATAGGCCTTCATCTGCTCAACCTCGCGCTCCTTGATGAGGTATGGCGGCATGACACAGGCGGAGTCGCCCGAGTGGATGCCCGCGTCCTCGATGTGCTGCATGACCCCGCCGATCGTGCAGCGTACGCCATCGGAGATGGCATCGACGTCCGCCTCGAAGGCATCTTCCAGGAAGCGGTCGATGAGCACCGGGTGTTCCGGCGCCACCCGCGCCGCGCGCTCGAAGTACCGCGTGAGGGATTCGTCGTCGTAGACGATTTCCATCGCGCGACCGCCCAGCACGTACGATGGCCGCACCAGCACTGGATACCCGATGCGCGCGGCCACCGCCAGCGCGTCCGGCACGGAGCGCGCCACGCCGGCCTCCGGCTGCCGCACGCCCAGCTCGCGCGCCAGCTGCTCGAACCGGCCGCGATCCTCCGCCGCGTCGATGGAGTCCGGCGAGGTGCCGAGGATCCGCACGCCCGCGCGCTCCAGGCCGCGCGCCAGCCGCAGTGGCGTCTGGCCCCCGAGCTGGACCACGACGCCCAGCGGCTTTTCCAGGGCCACGATCTCGAGCACATCCTCGAGGGTGAGCGGCTCGAAGTAGAGCGCGTCGGAGATATCGAAATCGGTGGATACCGTCTCGGGATTCGAGTTGACCATCACGGTGCGGTACCCCAGCCGCCGGAACTCGAGCACGGCGCGCACGCAGCAGTAGTCGAACTCCACCCCCTGCCCGATGCGGTTCGGGCCGCTGCCCAGAATCACGATGGTCTTGTCCCCCGCGGGAGCCGACTCGTTCTCCTCGTCATAAGACGAGTACAGGTAGGGCGTGCTCGACGGGAACTCGCCGGCGCAAGTATCGACCGTCTTGTAGACGGGCCGGAGCCCGAGTGCGTGCCGTCGCGACGTGACCGCATCCTCGGTTGTGCCATCGAGCAGGGCCAGCTGCTTATCGGAGAAGCCGAGGCGCTTCATCGTCCTCAATGCGGGCCGCTCGCGCGCGTCGTCGTCCCGGCCAGACCGTGCCGCCCACTCGCGCTCGGCGTCGAGCAGGTCCTGCAGCTGGCCAATGAACCAGGGGTCGATGCCGCTCCGCTCGCTGATCTCCTCGATCCCGATGCCGCCCTCCAGCGCCCGGCGCACCTGGAAGATGCGTTCCGGCGTCGGGCGCCCCAGCGCCGCGCGCACCGTCTCGATGTCGCCATCATCGAGCCGGTCATCAACCGGGTTGGGTGCCGTCACCCAGCCAATACGATCCGTCTCGAGGCCGCGGAAGCCCTTCTGCAGCGCCTCCTTGAACGTGCGCCCGATCGCCATCACCTCGCCGACCGACTTCATCTGCGTGGTGAGCGTCGGATCGGCGGTCGGGAACTTCTCGAAGGCGAAGCGGGGAATCTTGACCACGACGTAGTCGAGGACGGGTTCGAACGAGGCCGGCGTGGTCCGCGTGATGTCGTTGGGAAGCTCGTCCAGTCGATAGCCGACGGCCACTTTCGTGCCGATCCGGGCGATGGGGAAGCCGGTCGCCTTCGAGGCCAGTGCGGAACTGCGCGAGACGCGCGGGTTCATCTCGATCACGAGCTGTTCGCCGGTCATCGGACTCACCGCGAACTGGATGTTGCAGCCGCCCGCGGCCACGCCGACTTCCCGGATGATCTTGATGGCCGAGTCGCGCATGACCTGGTATTCCCGGTCGGAGAGCGTCATGGCCGGGGCCACGGTGATCGAGTCGCCGGTATGCACGCCCATGGGGTCCAGGTTCTCGATGGTACAGACGATAACGACGTTGTCGGCACCGTCGCGCATCACCTCGAGCTCGAACTCCTTCCAGCCGATGACGCTCTGCTCGACCAGCACGGAGCCGACGGGCGACAGCTCGAGTCCGCGCCGGATCAGCGCGTCGAACTCCTCGCTGTTGTAGGCAATGCCGCCGCCGGAGCCACCAAGCGTGAAGGACGGCCGGCAGATGGCGGGATAGCCGGTGTGCGCCACCGCGTCCATCGCTTCCGCCACCGTGCGCACGACGCGGCCCGGCGGCGTCGCGAGGCCGATGCGCTGCATGGCCTCGGCGAACTCGGCCCGGTCCTCGGCGATCCGGATGGCGCGCTCGTTGGCACCGATGAGCTCGACCCCAAACCGCTCCAGCGTGCCGTCGCGGTGCAAGGCCATTGCCACATTCAGCGCCGTCTGGCCTCCCATGGTCGGCAGCAGGGCGTCCGGGCGCTCGCGCTCGATGATCTTGGCCACCCACTCCGGCGTCACCGGCTCGATGTAGGTCCGGTCGGCCAGTTCGGGATCGGTCATGATGGTCGCCGGGTTCGAGTTCACCAGGATGACCCGGTAGCCCTCCTCCTTGAGCGCGCGCACGGCCTGCGTCCCGGAGTAGTCGAACTCGGCACCCTGGCCAATGATGATCGGCCCCGATCCGATGAGGAGAATCGACTTCAGGTCATTGCGACGTGGCATTCATCCCCCGCTCCACATGTTCGACATACCAGCGATAAGTGGACCTGATGCCCTCGTCGAGCGGCAGGCGGGCGCGCCAGCCCAGCGCCGCGAGCTTCGACACATCCATCACCTTGCGGGGCGTTCCATCGGGCTTCCCGGCGTCATAGGTGAAGCGTCCCCGGTACCCCACCGTTTCGGCCACGACGCCGGCCAGCTCACGAATCGAGACGTCGGTCCCGGAGCCGACATTGAGAAAGCCGGGCTGGCTCACGTTGTCCATGAGGAAGCAGGCGGCGTCCGCCACATCGTCGACGTGGAGGAACTCGCGGCGAGGCTGTCCGCTCCCCCAGACGACGACCTCGTCGTCGCCGGCCCGCCGCGCCTCGTGGCATTTCCGCATGAGCGCAGGCAGCACATGCGAGGTCTGGAGATCAAAGCTGTCGTTCGGCCCATAGAGGTTGCAGGGCATGGCCGAGATGTAGTCCGCCCCATGCTGCGACCGATAGGCATCGCAAAGCTTGATGGCGGCGATTTTCGCGATGGCATAGGCCTCGTTCGTCGGCTCGAGCGGGCCGGTGAGCAGCGACTCCTCCCGCAACGGTTGCGGCGCAAGCCGGGGGTAGATGCACGAGCTGCCCAGGTTGAGGAGCTTGCGGACACCATTCCGGTGCGCCGCACCCAGCACGTTGACCGCGATGCGGATGTTGATGTCCAGAAAGTCTACCGGCAGCGTGACGTTGGCGAGGATCCCGCCGACCTTGGCCGCCGCGAGGAAAACGAACTCGGGCTTCGTCTCACGGAAGAACCGGTCGACCGCGCCCGCATCAGTCAAGTCAAGCTCCTGCCGGGAGGCGAGGATGAGCGCGTCGTGCCCCCGCGCCCCGAGCGCCCGGACAATCGCACTCCCGACCATGCCCCGGTGCCCGGCGACGTAGATCCGCGAGCCCGGCGGCATCATCCCTTCGATCCCCGCTCCACGGCGACCTCGGCGTCCACCATCATCCGGACCAGGTGCTCGAAATCGACCCTCGGTATCCACCCCAGTTCCTCGCGTGCCCGGGACGCGTCCCCGAGTAGCACGTCGACCTCAGTGGGGCGGAAGTAGCGCGGATCCACGCGAATGCGCACCGCGCCGGTCCGGGGGTCCCGTCCCGTCTCATTCACCCCCTCGCCCTCCCATTGCAGGTCGATACCGACACGGGCGAACGCGTGCTCCGTGAACTCGCGCACCGAATGGGTCTTCCCGGTCGCGATGACGAAATCAGCCGGCACGGTGTGCTGCAGCATCAGCCACATGGCCTCGACGTAGTCCCCGGCATAGCCCCAGTCCCGCTGCGCGTTCAGGTTGCCGAGGTACAGCATCGCTTCGCGACCCGAGGCGATGCGCGCCGCCGCCCGGGCGATTTTCCGCGTGACGAAGGTCTCACCGCGCGTCGGCGACTCGTGATTGAAGAGGATACCGGAGCAGGCGAACAGGCCGTAGGCCTCGCGATAGTTCACCGTGATCCAGTGGGCGTACAGCTTGGCCACGCCGTAGGGGCTCCTCGGATAGAATGGCGTATGCTCATTCTGGGGGGTTTCCTGGACCAGGCCGAACATCTCGCTCGTGGATGCCTGGTAGAACCGGGTGCGATCACGCAGGCCAAGGATGCGGATTGCCTCGAGGAGGCGCAGCGTGCCGATGGCGTCGGCGTTCGCGGTGTATTCAGGGGTCTCGAACGACACATGCACATGACTCTGTGCCGCGAGGTTGTAGATCTCGGTCGGCTGGGTCTCCTGGATGATCCGGATCAGGTTGGTGGAATCGGTGAGGTCCCCGAAGTGCAGCGTGAAGTTCCGCCCCCCGATGTGCGGGTCCACGTACAGGTGATCCACGCGCTGCGTGTTGAACAGCGAGGACCGGCGCTTGACCCCGTGCACCGTGTATCCCTTGCGCAGCAGGAGCTCGGCCAGGAGGGCCCCATCCTGCCCCGTCACACCCGTGATCAATGCCACGCGCTCTGTCATCGTGCTCCCTCCGCGACCTCGTTGAGGGCCCCCACCAGGTCAGCCAGCGTCCGGTCGAGTTCGAATCGTGGCGTCCACCCGAGCGCGGCCAGCCGGCTGCCATCGCCCACCAGGTACTCGAGATCCGCCGGCCGGAACAGCGCGGGATCGACCACGGATTCGACCTCCCAGCCGGCCGCGAATGCAATACGCCTGAGCAACTCCTGCAGCGACACGCCCCGCCCGCTGGCGACATTGTAAACCGCCCCGGGCTCGCCCCGGCTCAGCAACAGCGTCAGCGCCCGCGCGACGTCGCGCACGTCCGTCAGTTCCCGCACCGGCATCAGGTTCCCGGCGGGGATCGTTCGAGCCCCGGACCGCCTGGCGGCGAGCACCCGCTGCGCCAGCGCCGGGACCACGAAGGCGTCCCGCTGGCCCGGTCCTGTCTGCTGGAAACAGCGCGCAATCACCCCGTTGAACCCCGAGCGGCGATGCGACTCCTGCAGTGCCAGTTCCGCCGCCAGCTTGGAAGCAGCGTACGGCGAGCAGGGTGCGGTCGGGTCGCTCTCGCTGATCGGGCGGATGTAACCGCGGCCGTACACTTCGCCCGTGGAGGCGAATACGACCCGGATACCAGGGCGCAAGCGTTCGATTTCATAGACCAGCGCGCAGGTGCCCATCGCATTGGTGGCCCAGGCGGTGAGGGGGTCCCGGCGCGCCTCCGCTCCCGACGCGACGGCCGCGAGGTGCACGACGGCATCCGGGGCGTGA
>Ga0315287_10001330_pt1 | contig 22665 bp, 12 predicted proteins | sample YL17G11_0_MG_FD_205037 | JGI IMG/M metagenome (GOLD analysis project Ga0315287, IMG submission 205037) | Sediment microbial communities from Yellowstone Lake, YNP, Wyoming, USA - YL17G11_0 | ecosystem: Environmental > Aquatic > Freshwater > Lake > Sediment | place: USA: Wyoming | collected...
TAACAAAAAAAAAACACCCCCCCCCCCCCCCCCCCCCCCCCCCCCCCCCCCCAAAAAATACAACCCCCCCCCCCCCCCCCCCCCCCCCCCCCCCCGCCCCAGCCCCATTTTTTTTTGTTTCCCCCCCAACTTCCCTCCTCATTCAAAACCGCCACTCCGGCTCCACGTCCATCGACCAGTGGAACTTGGACATCAGGCTCTTGTTGAACACCTTCTCGATGGGCACCTCCGCCCGCTTGCACCAGGCGACCGTGATGCGGGGGTCCAGGTAGTTGATCTTGGAGGTGCCCAGGGCGACCGTCTTGAGGTCCTCCTTGACCTCGCGCGCCAGGCGGGCCTTGTCCAGGGTGGCCACCTTGCGTGCGAGGCGGGCCTGCGCCGCGGCGACCTTGTCCTTGGTGGGCCCGCCGCCCGCCTTCGCCGCCCGCACCGCCGCCCTGAGCTCCCCCACCTCCGCCTCCAGGGCGGCATCCCGCTCCACGAGCCGCTTCATCTGGTCGTCGTGCGTCTTGGGGACGGACCGCTGGTGGTTGCACAGGATCGCGACCTCCTTGTTCGCCCGGTCGTACGCAGCCTTCTTCTCGTCCACGGACGACCCCGCCGCGTACGCGTCGGACCCGCCCGCGCCGTCCTCGGCCTCGGCAAGGAGGCGGTCCAGGGTGACGGACGCGTTGTAGGTGCGGAACACCTTCACGGACAGGCCCGGCATGATGTCCTTCAGCTTGGCGTTGAGGTCGCCCGCGTCCATCGTGTCAAACAGCTGGTCGCCGGGGGCCTTGGGCGCGCCCGCGCCGTCCCTGGCCACGAACTTGCCGACGAGCGCGTACACGCGCCCGTCCACGGCGACCGTGTTCTCGTAGCGGATGGAGTCCTTGCCCAAGAAGTCGAAGCGGATGGAGGAGGGGGCTTCCAGGGCGACGTTTTCGACCTTGAGCGTGCAGCAGCCGACCGTGTCGGCCTCGTCCTCGTCCTTCTCGTGCCCCGCCCGCAGGGCCAGGATGTCGATGAAGTAGAGCGCCACGCCCATCTGCTGGCGCTTGACGTCCCGGGCCGCAGCCCAGTCGGCCTGGTAGGCCGACCGGATGGCCCCGATGCGGCCCCGCAGCTGGCGCGCCTTCTCGTACTTGGCGAGGTCGGACGACGACTTGAACGCCGAGTTGGCGGCCAGCCACACGTACTTGTACTCCCTCTCGTTCACCGGGTCCTTCCAGTAGGCCAGCCAGGTGACGCCCCGGTCGTGGCGGACCTCCTTCCAGGCCTGGCCCGGGTAGGGGTGGGCGGGGACGGGCTCCCCCACGCCGATGTTGATGGTGATGTCCCGGGGGTGGATGCGCCGTTTCAGGCACCCCATCTTGGGGTGCTCGCCCCGCCCCCGGAACAGGCCGGGCGGCTCCACACGGAAATTGCCGACCTGCTCCCGCCGGCCGTCCACGGTCGCGAACCTGAAGGGCGCCTCCTGGGCGTCCCGGGCGGCCTTGGCGGCGAGCTTCTCCTCCTTGCTCGCCCCCTTCTTGGCCTCCCGGTCCGCGGCCAGGTGTTCGGCGATCGGCCCGAAGTCGCACTTCTCCAGGTCCTGGACGGCGTGCCCCCGCCCTAGGATGCCCCGGAACGCCCGCCAGAAGTTCTTGGTGAAGGTGGGCTTGGCCATGTAGTCGGAGCCCGCCATCGCCGCGTACAGCGTCGCGACCTCCTCCTGCTCCTCCGTCAGGTCGACTGGCCGCCCCTCGTACAGCATCCGGACGCCGTGCGGCGCGTACTCGGGCGGGAAGAGGATGCCCGCGTGGGTCAGGGTGGTCCACTTGACGTCGGTGGGGGCGGGGGCGCGGGCGGCCCCGCCGGGCGAGCTCCGGCGGCGCGGGGCGGGGGAGCCACGGCGGGCGCCGCCGCCGCCGCCGCCGCCGCCGCCCGGCAAAGCGGTCTTGGCCTTCTGCTTGACCTTGGCGACGCCGCCCGCCGGCCGCAGGGAGGCGGCGCCACCACCCCCGCCCCCGGACGGCGGGCGGCGCGGGGCGGCGGGCAGGCCACCGCCCCCACCCCCACCACCAGGCGCCGGACGCGGGGCCGGCCCGACCAGGGCGGCCGCCCGGCGGGCGAGGGGCACGTCGTCCTCGTCGGACGACGACGCGACAGGCGCGGCAGGCGGCGGCGCGGCGGGGGCGGGGCGGCGGGCGGCCAGGGGCACGTCGTCGTCGTCCGAGGAGGCGGCGGCGGCAGGGCGGGGCGCGGCCGCGGGAGCAGGGGGGGGAGGCGCCGCGCGCGCGCCCGCGGCAGCCGGCGGCGGCGGCGGCGCCTTGGCCACCTTGTTGCGCGCGGCCAGGGGAGCCCCGTCCTCCTCGTCCGACGAGTCGTCCAGGATGCGGGGGCGCTTGGACGCGGCCACGGTGGCGGCGGCGGCGGCGGCGGCGGCGGCGGCAGCGCCGTTGGTGGCGGCCGCCACGCGAGGAGGCGCGGCGGGTGCTGGCCGGGCGCTCGGCGACTGCTTGACGACCGCGTGGGGCACGGCCGCCACCGCCGTCGTGCCCACGGAGACCGTGGCCAGGGAGGCGGGCTTGGGGACGGCGTTGGAGGAGGCGGGGCCGGTCGTGGCGGGCGGGGCGGGCGGGCGTGGAGGGGGCTGAGAGAGAGAGAGAGTGGGGATGGATGGGGAGGGAGGGGTGGGAGAGAAAGAGAAGGACGTCATCGCGAAAGAGCGCAGAGAAACAGCTCGCCCTCACGCGGAGCGCAGTCTCGCGCCTCCACGCCCTCCCATATCCGGGCGAGTCCACCTACAGCCTGGGCTACCGCCTCAGCGCGGTGGGTGATGGACAGGGGAGGGGCGAAGGAGTGCGTGGGGCGGGGCGGGAGGGGACCGAGCGAGGAGAAAGCTGACGGCGGAAAAAAGAGAAGCCCCGCGGTCTCTGCCCCCCTCTCCACCGCCCCTGAAACCCCCGTTCCCAGCCACATTCGAGCGTGTGGACTCACCGGCGCCGGTGGCCGCACGACGGCGGGCACCCAGGGCTCCGGCTCCATCGAGAAAAGGGAGGGAAGAGGAGAAAGAGCTCTGGGTAAGCGGTGGCCGGCGCGCTTCTTCCTTCAGGCAGAGAGAGTGAAAGCGCGGACGGGGCCCTGGCCCTCGCCTGGGTGTGCTGCGAGGATTTCCTGGTGGTGGAGACCCCCTGTGTGGGGAAGGGGGGCGCGCACGAGGCGGTTGCGCGCTGTCCTGTGCCTGTGCGGCGAGTAAGAGAAACAGCCGCGCCAGAAGGGAGAAAATAAAAGAGGGCGCCAAGTGCGAAGAAGAGAGACGGCGGGGAGCGAGAGGAGAAGGCACTCCTCTGAAACACACTCGCGTGCGAGCGCCTCCTCGGCCACAGGCACGCACGCCGCCGCCAGCGCATCCCTCCCAGCTGGAGGGCGCCTGTTGTACCACACGTGTCCTCGTCGCGTTCGCGCCCCCCATCCCGCGCACATCCCCTCTCTCTCGCCGTGCGAACCGAAAAGAGCACACGCGCAAGGGCGAGACGACCCCATCGCTCTCTTTCCTTACCAACACAGAGAAAAAGTAAAAAACATGTCAGGCAGCGGTGCCCGCCTGGTAGTCGTCCCCACCGTGACCGTCCTGGCCGTCATGAAGGCCCGCCTGGTCGGGGCGGTGAAGGGGCACGCGCTATTGAAGAAGAAGGCGGACGCGCTGACGATTCGGTAAGGAGGGCACACTCTATACCTTCCGACCTGCGGGCGCGCCCAGCAGCACCCCCCTTTTTTCCATCAACCCCCCCCCGCCCCGTCTCTCACTCCCCATCTCTCACTCCCCGTCTCTACCTCTCGCACGCACGCACTCACACCAGCTTCCGCCAAATCCTGCGCCGCATCAATGCGTCCAAGCTCGCGGTCGGCACCTCCCTGCGCGAGGCCGCCTTCTCCCTGACGGAGGCGCGCTACGCGGCCGGCGACTTTGGGGCGACGGTCCAGGACGGCGTGGCCTCGGCCGGCGTGCGCGTTCGGGCGGCGACGGACAACGTGGCAGGCGTGCGCATTCCGCGCTTCGAGCAGGTGGACGCGGCCAGCGGGCTGGTCGTCGCCGGGCCGACGAGCGGCGAGGGGGCGGGCGGCGGTGGCGGCGAGGGCGGGGGCGGGGGCAATGGTGGTGCGCCGGCGGGGGCGGCCGCCCCGCCCACCACCGCCCCGCCCGCCTCCACCTCCAGCGATCTCACCGGTCTGGGCCGGGGCGGGCAGGCCGTTGCCGCCGCCCGCCGCGCCTACCTGGGCGCGGTCGGGCTGCTGGTCGAGCTCGCCTCCCTGCAGACCGCCTTCATCACGCTCGACGCCGCCATCAAGGCCACCAACCGGCGGGTGAACGCCCTGGACAATGTGGTCATCCCGCGGCTGGAAAACACGATCGCCTACATCCGGGGTGAGCTAGACGAGCTGGAGCGGGAGGAGTTTTTCCGGCTCAAGAAAGTGCAGGCAAAAAAGAAGAGGGACGCGGCGGCCGCTGACAGGGAGCGTGGCGGGGGTGAGGATGGTGGGGGCGGCGGAGGTGGTGGTGGTGGTGTGGCCGGGGCGGGGGCTGCGCCGACCGCGCTGGCGGGGGTCGAGGACGCGGACGTCGTGTTTTGATGTGAAGGTGGCGGGGCGCGCGCGCCTGGTCGTGTTGCACTGTTCACATCTTCCATCCCACCCAAGGTAAGGTGCTCCCGTGCCTCTCGGGCGGCGAGGGGATGCGGCGCCCCCTCTTTTCCTCTCCAGCGATGGAGAGAGATCAGCCTGCTCTCGCTCAATCCCACGCACCCGTGCATGCCCGCCCGGCCCTGACCTGGCTGATCGGGCGAGGCAGGAGAGGCGGGCGGGCGTGCTGCCCTGTGCAGGGGCGCGGCGCGCAGCGCAGTTTTGGGGAGCCGGCGCGTTCGATCGGCGCCCTTGTGCTTCCGAAGCACTTTCTCTCTCCCGTCCCTCTGCCCCTCACGCGGCGGCGGCGGCCGCTTTGCCTCCCCGGTCACACCACACGCGGTGCTGAGCTGGAGTGTCGCTTGGCTCGCCCGCCCGGGGCGGGCAAGCCCCGATTGGTCCCGCAAGGACTCCGCCGGCGCTCGTTGGAAGCATGCGCCGCCCCCGCCGCGCGCCTGCAGTCCTCTTTCTCTCACTCGCCCCTCCGCGCCCCGCATCTCCTCCCCACCACCAGACCCTCCTCAGCAGGAGCCGCCACCAGTGCCGCCTCTACAAGGAAAAAAAAAAAAAAACTCAGCATGTTTGCGCCCCGCTTCCTCTACGAGAGCGCGGCCGCGGCCGTCGCGCCCGCCGCCGCCCCGACCTCCTTCACCCGCTCCTTCACCGCGGCCTCGCCCGCGGAGAAGCCCGCGGCCCCCGCCTTCGGCTTCCCCCTGGCCGCCGCGGCCGCCCTTACCGCTGCCGCGCCCACCGAGAAGGTGGAACTATACTCCCCCAAGTTTTACCAGGTCTGCGCGGTCGGCGGCGCGCTCTGCTGCGGGGGCACGCACACAGCCGTCACCCCCCTCGACGTCGTGAAATGCAACATGCAGGTATGGAGTGGGGTGGGAAAGGGGGTGGGGGGGGGGGAGGGCCGGGGGGCGTGTGCGTGCGCGAGGCTGTATGGGGGGGGGCAGAGGAGGCGCGTGCGTGAGGGGGGGTCGGGCCGGGGTCTCTCGCAGAGGTCTTTTTCTCTCTCTCTCCAGGCGCGCGCGCGCGCCCGGGTGTGGGCGCGCGCGACGCGCCCTGAAACCTTTTTCCTCCTCACACTCCTCCCCTCCCCCCTCGCTCTCCCTCTGTCTCTCTCTGCACCCTCGCCAGATCAACCCGGCCAAGTACCCCTCCATCGGCGCCGGCTTCTCCATCACCGCCGCGGAGGGCGGCATGCGCGGGCTGGTGCGCGGGTGGGTGCCGACCCTGTTTGGGTACTCGATTCAGGGGGCGGCCAAGTTTGGGCTGTACGGTGCGTTTCTTTTTTGTTTTTAAAGTAGAGAAGGGGAAAGGTGGGGAGGGGTCTCATGCTGTGCGTGGTGCGCTACGGACGTGCGCTGCGACCAAGGGCGGGAGACGCGCGCCAAGGGGCGGGGACGGAGGAGAGAGGGGGCAAAAGCGCTTGCACTCGACCCCCCCCCCTTCTTCGCGCCCATCCACATCCATCCCGGCCTCACCACATATGCCTCCATTCCTCTTTCTGTTTCTCTTGGTGTTTTCCTCCATCCCACAGAATACTTCAAGAAGACCTACTCCGACATGGCCGGCCCCGAGGCGGCCGCCAAGTACCAGACCGTCATCTTCCTGGCGGGCTCCGCGTCCGCGGAATTCTTCGCGGACATCGGGCTTTGCCCGTTTGAGGCCGTGAAGGTGAAGGTGCAGACCGTCCCGGGCTACGCGCGGGGCCTGTCGGACGGCATGCCCAAGTTCATCTCCCAGGAGGGCGTGGGCGGCCTGTTCAAGGGCCTGGCCCCGCTGTGGGGCCGCCAGATCCCGTACACGATGATGAAGTTTGCGGCCTTTGAAAACACGGTGCAGGCGCTCTACAAGCACGTCGTCCCCAAGCCCAAGGCCGAGTGCAGCAAGTCGGAGCAGCTGGGCGTCTCCTTTGCGGCGGGCTACATCGCGGGCGTCTTCTGCGCGGTCGTCTCGCACCCGGCGGACAACCTGGTGTCCAAGCTCAACGCGAACAAGGGCGTGACGGCCGGGGAGATCATCAAAGAGATGGGGTGGGGGGCGCTCATGACGCGCGGCCTGCCGCTGCGCATCATCATGATCGGCACGCTGACGGGCCTGCAGTGGGGCATCTACGACTGGTTCAAGGTCCAGATGGGCCTGCCCACGACGGGGGCGGCCCCGCCGGCGCCCGCCAAGTGAGTGTGAGAATGGGGACGAGGAAAGAGAGAGGGGGGGGGGGGGGGCGGTGAAATGTGTGTTTTGCTTGCGCTCATTTCCTGTGCGGTCCCTTTTTTAACGTGAGGGTGAGTGGGTGGGTGGGTGGGTGGTGTGTGCTCGCGTCTTCCGTTTCGCATGCATGTGTGCGCGCCCGTGCGCGCTCGTGGTGTGTGGCGTGTGCAAAAGAAATGGAAAAAGAGAGAGCAAATGAGGGTCTGTTTTGGTTTTCTTTCTCTTCACACATCTTCACACACTTCACACGCCCCCCCGCCCCCGCAGCCGGGACGACCGGCGTAGCCCCTCCCGAATGCCCGCCTCCGTCGGTGACAGGCCCGGCGTAGAGGCGGCGGCGCTCGCGGACGCGCCGGAGCCCGACGCCCGGCGGGACGTGGGGGGGGGCGGTTTGGGCGTTGGGCCGCCACCACCCCGACCGCCGGGCGTCGGGGCGGGGGCCGGGGTGGGGGGGGCCTCGTTCTCGTCAGTCGCCAGGGCAGGCGCCACCGCCGCCGCGGCGCGGGGCGAGTCCAGGGCGACCGCCCCAAAGGCGGCCGCCAGGGCGGTCGCCGCGGTGGGCGGCGGCGTGCCGGCGGCGGCGGGAGGCGGCCGGCGCGGCCCGGGCAGGAGCGAGGGGGTGAGGGCAGCGGGCGGCGGCGGCGCTGCCTGCGCTGCTGCCTGCTGCTGCTGCTGCTGCTGCCGCGCCGCCGACGCCGGCACCCGCCCCGCCGACATGGGGCGCCCGGGCGGGCCGGTGGAGGGGAAGTCGGCCGGGTCCAGGGCGGACGCGGCGGTGAAGAAGCCGAAGCCGCGGAAGGCTTCTCCAGGGCTGGCTTGGTGGTGGGCAGGCCGGGGGGCGCCCCCGCCCCCGCCCCCGCCCCCGCTGCCGCCCAGCAGCAGGGCGGCCAGGGGCGGCGTCGCCGTCGGCGCCGCCACCCGCCCCGCCGCGGCCGAGCCCGCCGAGGCCGGCGTCCCCGCCAGTGGGGAGGGGGAGGGCGTGCCCCGGCCGCCGCCGGGCGGGGCCGCGCTGCCGGCCTGGGGGTCGCCGCCGCCGCCGCCGGAGAGCGTTAGCGACCCGTCCCGGCCGCCCGAGGGGAAGCGGGCGAGGAGGCCGGCGAAGCCGCCGCCGGAGGCGCGGCGGCGGCCGCCGCTAGGGGCGAGGGTCGGCGTGGTGGTGGTGGCCGAGCCCGGCGCGCCCGCCGCGCCACCACCGGGCGCCGCCCCCCCAGCCAGGCCCAAGGCGTCAAAGAGGGCGCTGACGTCGGCGGCGGCGGCGGCGGCGGCAGGGGCGGCAGGCGGGGCGGCAGGGAAAGAAAACGGCCGGCCACCACCACCGCCACCCCCGCCAGACCCAGGCGCCGCCCGGGCGGCGCGGCCGGCCGCGGCCGCAGTGCTCCGCCGGAAGGGCGTCGCCCCCGCGTCCGCCGTGCCGGCGGTGCCGGCCATGGCGGGGGTGGAGAGGGCGCCACCCAGGCGGCGGCCGGCCCCGACGGGCGTCGCCGCCGCCGCACCGGCTGGCGGGGCGGGGGAGGGGGCGGGCGCCGGGGCAGCGTCCGAGAAGCGCACGCCCGGCGCGCGGCGGGCCGCGCCCGCGCCCGCGCCCGCGCCCGCGCCCGCCGCCCGCAGGGACGGGCGCGGGCGGACTGCGGCAGGAGCCGCGGCGCCGTGGCCCTGACGGTGCCCTTGCCCCAGCCCCCCCGCCGCCGCCTCCGCGTCGGCCTGTGCGGCCGCCAGGGCGGCCAGCAGGGCCGCCCGGGGCACGGCGCCCGCCGCCAGGCCGGTGGCCAGGACCGCGACCGCGGCCTCCACGCCCGCCCGTGTGCCGGGCCCCGCCACCGCGCGGGCCGCGTGCGCCCGGGCCAGCCATGTGGTGGCGGACGCGTGGCCGAGGTCGAGGGTGGAGGTGGTGGGTGCTTGGGGTGGCGGCTGGAAAGATGGGGGGAAGATGGAGAAAAAGGGAGAGAGAGGGGGTGACGGTGGTTTGTGTGGAGTCGCGGCGGCGGCGGAGGGGCTGTCGTTTCTGTTCAAAACGCCACACGCCCCTTGCGAGCGAGCTGCACCCCCTCTGCCCCTCCTCGCACACAAACACACACACACACACGACGCACCTGTGCCTGGCCACCTCCACCACTCAGGTGAGACGGTTGCGCCGTCACCCGAGGTGCGGGTGCGGAGGAGGCTCCCCCGCCGAGGGAGAGCGTCCAGTCCGAGGGCGGCATTCAGCGCGGACGAGGGAGAAACGAGGAAGGCGGGCCTGTGCTCTAGTGCGTGCGCGCTGCCCCACCCGGTCAGAGAGGGGGTAGGCAGGGTTCTGCTTGCGTGCGTGTGTGTGCTTGTGTGTGCAGGTGTGCAGGTGAGGACCAAGGCCGGAGTTGAGCGCGCTGCGAATGAGGTATGAGAGAGAGCAACAAAAAAAAAAAAGGCCCCCCTCGCACTCCCAACTCTCCTCCGGGAGCAAGCGAAGCGTAGCGCCCCCACGCCCGCTCTCTTTCTCGCACCAGCCTCACCAACTACCATGCCCCCCCACATCCCGGGCATGGTGGACCCGCTCGCGGGCATACCCCCCGCCCTGGAGGTCAAAGGAGGCAGCGGCGGCGGTGAGGCAGACACCCTCCGCCCCGTCGTCTTTGTCGCCGTCACCGATGCCTTTGACGCCCCGCACTCGGGCGGCCCCAAAAAGCTAGCAGTTGTGGGAGAGCTGGCCGAACTGGGCGGGTGGAGCCTGGGCGGGAGCCTGCCGCTGGAGCAGGTCCGGCGGGAAGGTGAGAGGAGAGAGGGCGGGTGGAGACCCATCTGCATGACCGCGTCCTCTCTGCCGTCCAAAAAAAGGCCCGGTCGCCCTCGGCCGGGGCCTGGTCCACCTTTCCAGCGCCACACATTGAAAGAACGAGGGGCTGTCCGTGTGGCTGAGGGGATGAGAATGAGCAGGAGGTGGCGGGCGGGGCTGGGGGCGAGGTCGAGGAAAACAGAGAGCGCTGACACGCCATGGACGCCCTCCTCCCGCGCGCGCCCTCATCCCCTTGTTGTCTCCTCTCTCCTCACATCCTTTTTTTTTTTCACGGCAGGCGACGACCTGGTCTGGGAGTCCGCGGCCGTCCTCATCCCGGCCTCCAAGTGAGCAGGCTGGGCTGCGTGTCCGGGCTGTGTGGTGCTTTGAGAGCACACCGCGCCCCCCACAACACACACAGCCAACCTTTCCATCCGATCCCATCCATCCACCATCGAGAGAACACACTCAAAATTTTCTCTCTCTCTCTTTTCCAGGTTCCCCTTCACCTACCGCTACGTCGCCAACGGCCACCGGTCCTCCCCGACTTCCCGCCCCCTCGCCTGGGATGCCCTGCCCCGCACCTGCACGGGCACGCCCGCCGACGCCGACCGGCCGGCCGACCGGTTTGGCTTTGAGGGCGCGGACGTTGGGTGGGTGACGCCCGGCGGGGTGGGCGGCTTCCAACTGCGCGTGGGCGCCCCGCCGGGGGCGCCCGACCCCTTGGTCGCCATGGCCCCGCCCCATGCGGGCCGGGCGGTGGATGTGTCGCTGCACGAGGCCGTCCCGCACGACCCATCCGTGCCGGGCGGGAAAGGCTTTGCGCGCGTGGAGGACGGGTGGGCGGGCGGCGGGGCCGCCCCGGAACCAACGCCGAGTGCGGCGGGGGGCGGCGGCGACACGCTCACCGCGCTGCCGGGCACGCCGCCCGTGCGCGTTATGTCCGGGGCCAGCCTGGGCGGCGGCGGCAGCCGGGCGGGCAGCGTGGCCAGCCTGGCGGGCGGCGGCCCCGCGGACGCGTGGCCTCCGTCGGCGGTGCCGGCGGCGCGCCACCCACCCGACACGGCGCCCCACCACCTCCCGCCGCCCGGGCAACCCGTGGAGGGCGTGACCTTCCTCATGAACGGCCCCTCCCTGGCCGCCCTCGCCTTCCGGGTGGACGTCCGGGACACGGAGGGCGCCCTGCTGGGCCGGGGCTTCGTCCCGGCCGCCGTGCTGGCGCCCCTGGAGGGCTCCCTCGTCGTCCCCCTCCTCTCCCCTGACGGCCTCGGCCTGGCGGGAGAGTTCCGGGCGGCCTTCCTGGTCGTCACGGCCCTGGACCACCCCGCCAACACGCTGGCAGGCCTGCAGCGGGCCCGGTGGACGGCGGGCGAGGGCAGGCTGCCGACGATGGACATCGGGCACCGAGGGGTGGGCGCGTCCGCGGGCGCGCGCGCGCGCGTGGCCGAAAACACGGTCCTCGCCTTCGCCGCCGCCGCCGCCCACCACACCGAGTACGTGGAGTTCGATGTGCACGTGACGGCCGATGGCGAGGTGGTCGTCCACCACGACTTTGACGTCCGCCTGGCGCTGGGCGGGAAAGCAAGTGGGAACGGCGGCGGCGGCGGAGAGGGCGGCGGCGGCGGCAAGGCGCCCAAAGCGGGGGGGTCGGGCCTGGCGGCCGCGTCGCGCGCCCCGCCCGACGGCCTGGTCGCCCTCCCCATCGCCGCCCTGACCCTGGCCCAGCTGACCTCGCCCGCCATCGCGGCGGCCATGCGGGCGGCCGCCCCCCAGGGCGCGGCGGCCGCGGCCCTGTCCAGCCATGAGGCCGTGCTGGCCAAGACCCTGAAACGCACGCTGAGCTCTGGCGAGGACATTGTCCGCTCGCACCGCCCCCCGCCCTTGGCCGGCTCGCCCGCCGGGTCGGCGGCCGCCCTGGCCGCCCTGGCGGCCGTGGCGGTGCGGGCGCCGGCCTCCCGCCCGGGGTCGGGGCCGGCCCTGCCGCCGTCGCCCCTGGACGCGGTGCCGGAGGAGGGCGGCGGGGGCGTGCCCTTCTCAGCCCGGGCCCGGGCGGGGGGGGGGCCGCCCCCGCCCGCCGCGCGCTCCAACACCTTTGCCGCCGACGCCGCCGCCGCCGTCGCGGCCGCGGATGCCGCCGCCGACGCCGCGGCTGTGTCATCCTCGCACCACCCTCCCACCACCAGCCCCGCGGCGGCGGACGCGGGGGGGGGGGCCTGGCGCATCGCGGACGCCCGCGTCGCCACCCTGCGCGAGTGTTTCCGGTCCGTCCCGCCCTGGGTGGGCTTCAACATCGAGCTCAAGTACCCGGCCGACCCGGCCGACCCGGCCGGCCGGGCCGCCGCCGCCCGGGGGCGCAACGCCTTCTGCGACGCCGTCCTGGGGGTGGCCCTGGATGAGGGGCTGGCGGCGTGCCCGCCCGCCGCCGCCCACAACCCGCCCCGGCGCATCATCTTCTCGACGTTTGACCCCGACTGCGCGACCCTCCTGTCCTTGAAGCAGCCCCGCTTCCCGGTCTTCTTCCTGACGTGCGCGGGCGGGGAGGCCTTCCCCGACCCCCGCATGAACACGCTGGCGGCCGCCCTGGAGTTTGCGGCCGCGTCCAGGCTGCAGGGCGTGGTGGCCGAGGCGGGCGGCGTGCTGGCGGCGGGGTTGGCCCGCACGGTCGCGGCCTTCCACTCGCGCGGCCTCCACCTCTTCACCTGGGGCGCCCCCAACAACGACCCCGCCACCTATGCGGCCCAACGCGCGGCGGGCGTGGACGCCATTATCTCGGACGACGTCGCCCAGCACGCCCGGGCGAGCGGGAAGCGGGCGAGCCACTTTGTTGGAGGCGCGGGCGGGCAAGGCGCGGGTGGCCAGCCTGGGCACGGGACCGGAAACGGGACCGGGAATACAGGTGGGGGCGGCGGCCCTCCCCGCCCGCCCAGCACCGCCCTGGCGGGAGGGTCCCCCGTGTCGGGCCTGCCCCTGCTCATGTTCTCCACGCCGCCCGCCGTCGGGCCCCTCGCCACGGCGGCCGACTTGTTGGCCGCCCTGGAGGCGGAGGGCGCGTTTGAGGAGCGGCCGCGGGGGTCGTCGCCGACGACGGGGGTGCGGGTGGGAGGGGGGGCGGCCCTGCGCGGGGCGTCCCCGCCGCGGGACATTCCCAAGGCGGTCGTGCCGGTGTGGGATGGGGTGGGGTGACGCACGTGTGCCGATGAGAGGCTAGGGGGCTAGGGCTGGGGCAAAACGACAGCTCACTAAGAGAGCGGTGTATTGTGACGCGCGCGACTTTCCCTTATTGACGTTGTTTCATTTTTGCCTGTGCGGTAACTGCGGGGTCTACCGGCTGCCAACGCCTGTGCGGCGGATCAACTTTACAGGAAAAAACAGGGGCAGGGGCGGGCAAGCAAAAGAGTTTGCCCTTTTGTGTGCGCGTGTGCGCCCCTAAAACAACACTCTGTGATTTTTTCGGGCCGCCATCAAACTCTCTCCCTCTCCCCGCTTCTCTCTCTCATTCAGAAATCCAGGGGGTCCAGCGGCTCTGGCACAGGCGGGCGGGCGGCGCCCATAGTGGGCGGGACGCGCACGGCCACTGGCTGCGGCTGCTTGGCGGCGCGGGTTTTATCAAAAGCCTTTTTCGCGCCAAGCGATGCGGTCAGGGCGGCGACGATGGCGGGAGCCTGTAGTTGAAATGGAATAAGATGGCATCATCAGTCGCTCGGGGTGGGTGTGGCGGTGGGTTGTGTGCGTGTGTGTTGTGGCGGGGGCGTTAGGTAATGGCGTTTGGTAATAGAGAGAGGGATTGAGCAGACGGTGAGAGACGCGCGTCGCACGCGTTTGTTTCGCGACGCCCACCAACCCACCACCCGCCCGACTCGCAACTTGCCCAAGGAGGGGAAGGGATGGGTCAGTATCGCGGTCGTGTCTTACCGCGGAGGTGACGGCCGCGAGGACGCAGGCGGGACAGACCATGGTCGGGAGAAAAGAGAGGGAGGCGCAGTTTGCTAAGACCAACTTTGGAGCAGGTAAAGTAAAGCGTTCCCACGGTGGGACAGGCGTCAGACACTGAGGCACCTGGGGTAAGAGGTTTGACACTGCTCGCCGTGTGGGTGGTGCGGTGTGGTGGGTGTGGCGGTGGGTTGGAGCAGAAAGGCGCGCCCCTGCACGACTGAAGGAAGGTTGGTGAAGTGAGAGGGCACTGAGGCACCTGAAAGCATGCTGCCCATTACAACGTTTGCTTCAGACATTCATTCTTCATCCGCTCCCTGTTCAATCTTCTTCCTCCGAACCCAGCCCCGCCAACCAACCACCACCATGGCCGCCAACCTGTCTGACGAGCAAGTCGCCGAGTTCAAGGTCCGCTCCCCCTTGTCGCGCCGCGCCTCTTGTTCCTTCTCAACAATAGACGGCTCGCACTCCTGTGTTTCTTTTTTTCTTTTCGGCTCCCCCCCCCCCATGCAAACTCGCTCTCGCCCTGCGCCCCTGCTCCTCTTTCCACGCCACCCACATGGGCGTGTGAGCGACCGGCCGCCGCACCTGTGCACGTCCTCACAGACGCAAAAAGGCCGCCCCTTGCCCTCCAAACGAGCAGGCGCAACAAACGCTCTCTCACCGTTGTCTCTCTCCCCCCTTTCACATTGTCGCAGGAGGCCTTTGCCCTCTTCGACAAGGACGGCGACGGCACCATCACCACCAAGGAGCTGGGCACGGTCATGCGGTCCCTGGGCCAGAACCCGACGGAGGCGGAGCTGCAGGTAAAGGAGAGAGAAAAACTGGAGGAGGACGAGGGAGGAGGCGCGCTGCCCGTTTGAGCGGCGCTTTTGCGCAGGGGCACGTCATGGCGAGTGACGGGGGCGGGCACGGCCTGCGTTCCCTACCAGAGCCCGGCGCGTAGGCATCTGACCTGACCTGGCGTGCGTGGGCCCGCTGGAGCGCAACAGCAGACCCCCCCCCCCCCTTGCGTCGAAAACGGTGGCGACGAGCGAGGGGGTTCTTCGATCGGGCGCTCCCTCATAACATAACAAAAAACTCTCACGATCCCCATCAAACGCCTCCCTCTTCAACCCCAGGACATGGTCAACGAGGTGGACGCCGACGGCAACGGCATAATCGACTTCCCCGAGTTCCTTGGGCTCATGGCCCGCAAGATGAAGGTAAGAGTGAATAAAGGGGGGTGGGGGAGAGACGGCGATGGATGGATGGATGGATTTTTGGGGTTGGTTCAAGAAACCCGGGGGTATGACTCTCAATCTATCATCACCCATCCCACCTTTTCGTCCTCCTTCCAGGACGTCGACTCCGAGGAGGAGTTGCGCGAGGCCTTCAAAGTGTTCGACAAGGACGGCAACGGCTTCATCTCCGCCGCCGAGCTCCGCCACGTGATGACCAACCTGGGCGAGAAGCTGTCGGACGCAGAGGTCGACGAAATGATCCGGGAGGCCGACGTGGACGGGGACGGCCAGGTCAACTATGAAGAGTTTGTCAAGATGATGGTGGCCAAGTGAGGCGCGCACAAGGATGTGCGAGGAGTGCGTGCGCGCTTGGCCGGGGTGTGTACGTGTTTTTTATTTTGTGTAACGGAAATGGAAACAGCGTGCGTGTGTTCGACCGTTCTCCTCTCTCTATCCAACCCCCCAACCACGGACGGTGAAGCACGCCCAACCGCCTACACCGACACACTCAAACCAAAACAGGCAGCGAGATTAACAGTCCAACAACACACAAAACACCCACACAAAACGCACATTTCATACCCACACCAAACAAAAATGTGAATTCCCAGGAAAAAGGTTTTCCATCTTTCTCAAAACCCAGCCACCGCTGGCGCCCCTGCCACCGCAGCAGCAGCCGGCGCGGCACCACTCGCACCCACCCCTCCACCCTTTTCCCCGCCCGGCACAAACGGCGCCTTCGCATTGCGCAGCAACGCCCAGTCCACGCCCGCGAAGAAGGGGTGGGCCTTGACGGCCTCCGCCCCGCCGACGCTGCCCAAGCGTTTCGCTTCCTCCCGCTCCAGCAGGGCGGCCACAAGGTCTTGGAGGGCCGGCGAGACGTCGGGCTTGGCCGGGAATGCCAGGGGCCGCGTCAGGATGGCGTCAAAGGTCGCATCCCGCTTGGAGGCGCGGAAGGGCGTGAAGCCGTAGGCGAGCTCGTAAATTAAAATGCCGAGGGACCACCAGTCGACGGCGGGCCCGTGCCCGGCGCCCGTGATGACTTCGGGCGCCAAATACTCCTCCGTCCCCACGAACGAGTTGGCCCGGGTGGCAGGCTCCGCGACGACGACACCAGGGGAGGGGCGGGAGGTGGAGGTGGAGGCGCGGCCGGCGTGGCCGGCATGGGGGGTGGCGGAGGAGGAGGGGGTGCGGGCCGAGCCCGCACCGCCGCCATTCCCACTCCCGCCCAGCCGCTCCAGCCGGGGCGCCGGCGCCGGGCCCGCGTGCGCCAGGTCAAAGTCGGCGAGCGCGATGTGGCCGTCCCCGGCCAGGAGCACGTTCTCGGGCTTCAGGTCCCGGTAGACGACGCCGAGCAGGTGGAGGTACTGCAGGGCGGCCACCACCTCGGCGCTGTAAAACTTGACGGCGCCCTCGCCGAAGCGCTTGCCCGGTTGCTTGCACAGCAGGCCGTACAGCTCCCCGCCCGCGCAGTGGTCCAGGACAAAGTGGAGGTGGGAGGGCGTGGACAGGGTGGCGTGCAGGCGGGCGACGAGCGGGTGGTCGGCCGCGGCCAGGACGCGTGCCTCCGTCAGCACGCGCATGACCTTGTTGCGCTCCAGCATCTCCGCCTTGTCCAGCGTCTTGAGGGCAAACCGGGGGCGGGGCGGGGCGGGGCGGGCGTGGGTCGTCGCCGCGGACTCGCCGCTGTTGCAGCCGTCGGCGGCGCCCGCCGCCGGCGCGGCGCCGGCGGGCGGGGCGAGCTCCACCAGGTCGACCAGGCCCACATCCCCCGTCCCCAGTTGGCGCACGCGCCGGAAGCAGCCCAGGGTGAGGGCCCCGCCCGGGCAGGCCGCGGCGGCGGCGGCCAGGGCCTTTGAGGCCGCGATGCCGGCCGTCCCGGAGTGCGGACGAGGGGGGAGGACGCCGGGGACGACGGCGGCCCAGGGGTCCACGGCGCCCCAACCGGCCGCGAGCTGGGCGGCCGCCGTCGCGGCGACCGCTGCCGCCGTGTTTGCATCCGCGGCGTCCGCGCCCGCCGCCGGCGCTGGCTCCGCCGTGACATCCACTTGGACCCCTACCAGGAAGCGGGACTCGCCGCTCTCGTCCCGCAGGGGGGCCAGCGTCAGCATGTTCCAAAAGGGGGCGCCCCCCTTTTTGTAATTCAGGATGCGGACGCACGCTTCCCTGCCTTCCCGGACGGCCTTGCCCAGCTCCGCTACGGACGCCGGGTCCGTGTCCGGGCCCTGCAGGAAGCGGCAGTTGCGGCCCAGGACCTCGAAGCGGCCGTAGCCGGTCAGCTCCAGGAATCCGTCCGACGCAAAGACGATGGGGCAGTCGGGCAGGGAGGGGTCGGAAATGCAAAAGTTTTGTTGGACGCGCTCCACGGTGGTGGCCAGGTCGAGGGCGACGCGGGGGAAGGCGGCCGGGCCGGTCGGGGTGGCGGAGGAGGTTGCCGTCGCCGCCGCCGCCGCCTCCAGCCCGGGCACGGACGCGTGCTGGTGGAGGGAGGCTGGCGGCGCGCGCACGCCCTCCCCCCCCGTCGCGGCCTCCGCGTCCACCACCGCCGCCGACACCTCGTCCACCACGCCCGCCGCCACGCCCGTGCGCAGGCGGTCGTCGTACTTCACCAACAGCGGCACGCCTGCCGCGTCCGCGAAGGCCGCGCCCTCCGTGCGCGAGGTGACGTCGACCTGGACGCCCACATACTTGGACACCCGCCCGTCCTCAGTCGTCACCGGCGTCACCGTCAGTAGGTTCCAGAAGGGCGAGCCGTCGCGGCGGTAATTGAGCAGGCGCACGGAGCAGCCCCGACCCTCGCGGACGGCGGCCCGGATGGTGGCCACCTCCTTCGGGTCGGTCCCCTCGCCTTGGAGGAAGCGGCAGTTGTGGCCCAGCACCTCGGCTGCTGAGTACCCTGTCATCGCCAGGAAGCCCTCCGACGCGTACACGAGGGGGCAGTCCGGCAGGGTGGCGTCCGCGATGACAAAGGTGTGGCGCATGCCGGCCAGGACCTTCGTCAGGTTGGAAGCCGGGAGCTGGGGAGAGGGAGAGGAGAAGGGGGATTACAGAAGGTGAGGCAGGCGAGGGCGGTGTGGGGGGTGGGGTGCGGGAAAAAAACTGTCTCTCCCATCAGTCCCCGCCCGCCGCGGCGAGGCTGTTCCTTCCGCCCGCCTCAGCCCGCCTGGGCTGGTTGCAGAAGATCAGGCCACGCGTGGACGCGTGCATTTCCGGAAATCGGCCACCGACAGGCCGCGCCCGATACACACGCGCGCGTTGCAGCCGGTGCCGCCGCGTTGCTACACGCACGGCCGCCTGCATTGGCCACCCGCATCTCTCTCTCCGGCGCCGGCGGCACGCTTCCCCCCCGTCTCGACACACGTCGGGAAGGGCACCCGCTTCCTTCTCAACTCCTGGTGCCCGGTCCACCAACTGCTGCACTCACCGGCAAAGCAGGCCGCTGCAGCTCCGGGTGGAGCGGCACGGCCGGGTCGCCCCCGCCGTTGGACTTGTCGGCACCGCCGTCAACCATTTCTCGTCTCGTCTCGTTTTGTGCCAACAAAAAACAGGCCCCTCGCGCGTGAGGGAATGTGTGCCTCCGATGCGCGTGTGTGGGATGCTGTGTCAATTCAAAGAGTATCGGTGGTCTAACAGCCGTGTGTGCGGCAAGCAAATGCAGCGGGGGCCTTGGGGCATGCGCGCGGGGGTGAATGGAGTGGGCCAGCACAAATTTTTTTTTTTTTTTTTTTTTTTTTTTTCATCCTCCCCAAAAAGCAAGCACCAGCCAGCACCGAGACGCCAAAAAAAGCACACACACAACGCACGCGCACGCACACACACACACCTTCACCCTTCCATGGGCGCCTCCCCACCACCCGCATAGTCCGGCGGCGGCCCTGGCGCCGCCGCCGCCGGCTGCACCTCCTCGGCCTGAGGAGTAGGCTCGGCCGCGCCCGCGCTGCCGCCCTCTTCCCCACCCTCACCTCCCCCACCCGCCGCAGCGACGGCCGCCGTCGCCGCGTTGACCGCCGCCGCCAGGGCGTCCGCCGCGGCGTCGCCAAGACCGCCGGCCTCCTCATCCGCGTCCATTGGGGCGACGGCTTCCTCCTCAGCGCCACCGGCGGCCGTGGCCGCGGCCGCCGCTGCAGCCGCCGCGGCCGCGGCTGCCCGCCCCGGCGAGGCAGCCCGCCGCTCCAGCCACGCCCGCCACGCCCCCACCCGGCCCGCCGCCCGAGAACCTGGCACGGGCTCCGGGGGCGGGGGGGGCGCGGGCTCCCCGCCCCGGGCCGCGCCCGCGCCCCGCCGGGCAAAGGCGTCCTCCGTGTCCAGCACGTACGACACTTTGGAGGTCCCGCACGCGAGCTTGCATTCCAGGCCATTGACGGCGAGCGCCGCCCGTTCGGCCGCCTCCAGGGCCGCATCATCCGCCGCGTCGCCGCCCGCCAGGATGGCGGGGGGCAGGCAGCGCAGCAGGAAGGGGCGGCCCGGGCCGGCGTCGTCGGAGTCGTCAGAGCCGCCGGAGGGCGACGCCGCCCGCTTGTCATCAGACCCGCCGGCCGAGCCCGGGCGGGCCGACCCGCCGTCGGCAGCCGCTGCCGAAGATTTGTCCTTCTTCTGCCCGCCCGCCGCGCCCTTGAGCGTCGCGATGTCGTAAGCGCTCGTGTCGTCGGTCAGGCGGGTCAGGTAGGCCGCGAATTCGGGGCCGGGGCCGCCCGCGCACGCGGCCGCGTCCCCGCCGCCCGCGCGCTCACCGTCGACCGAGCGCACGAGCAGGGAGCCCGGGATGACGGGCGCCCCGTTGGCGGCCCCGCCCGCCCGCGCGCCCTGGAGGGACGGCGCCGCCGCAAACCGGATCGACCCGTCAGGCAGCAGCACCCGCGCGTTGGCCGCGTACACGGCGTCGCACCGGGCGGCCGGCGACCGGGCGGCCTCGTAGGCGTGCAGCTCCAGCAGCCGGACCGCGCCCTCCTCCGCCAGGACGCCCTGCAGGGAGCGGACCAGCTTGTAGATCAGCTTGTCCAGCGTGAACAGCACGTACGAGTGCGTGCCCAGCAGGGCCCGGGTCTCGTCCTCGAAGGAGGAGGAGTCCAGGGTGCCGTCGATGAGGTCGGATACCAGGCCCCGGAACTGGGTGTAGAGGCGGAAGGCGGCGGGGGAGAGGGCGGGCAGCGGGGGGCGGGGGGCGGGCGGGAGCGGGGCCGTCGCGTCGGCTGCGGCCGTCCCTCCCCCACCGCCGGGCGCCGCGCCCGGGGCGGGCGGCCCCGCGCCCTCCAGGTGGGCCAGGTCCTCGTCCGGGGTGGCGCCCCGCCCGATGCCCGCGGGCGGGGGCGGGGCGGCCTTGTCCACCGCGCACAGGACCGCCCGGCGGAGGCGGTCGTACAGCAGGTGGTGCAGGCGGAAGAGGATGAAGAAGGCGTCGCTCCCATAAAAGACGCGGAGAGGGGTGGTGGTCGGGTCGCCGGCCTCCGATTCGGCAGAGGGAGGCGCCGCCGCCGCCGCCGCCGCGGCGGCGGCGGGCGCCAGGGGGCGGGCGCCCGCGGCGGCCGCCCGGGCCCGGCCGTCGCCCTCGCCCTCGCCCTCGCCCTCGCCCTCCTCGTCCGCCGACGCGCCGGGGGCCGGAGACTCGGTGGCACCCGCCGCGTCCTCCCCGCCACCCGCGCCGGCACCGTCCTCGTCCTCGCCCCCAGCATCCGTGTCGCCGGCGTCCGTGTCGGCGGCGGCCGCGGCGGCGGCGGCGGCGGTGGCGGTAGAGCCGCCCCGCCCGCCCCGCCCGCCCCGCCCGCCCCGCCCGCGCCCGCCCCGCCCGCCCCCGCCCCGGCCACCACCATCACCCACCCCGCCGGGCCCGCCCTCCTCATCATCGTCCGAGCGGGCCTCCGAGTCGTCGCCGTCGCCCTTGACCAGGCCGACGTGGGGCACGGCGCCGCCGCTCCCGCCGGCAGCGTCCCCGCCGCCACCAGACCCCCGGCGGCCCGGGGGCGGGGCGGCCACCTCCTCGGCGTCCCGCGCGGGCAAGCCCAGCAGCGGCTCCACAAAGTCGGCCCACAGCCTGGTCGCCCGCCGGGCCTGGTCGGCGGACAGGATTTCCGCCGCCGCCGCCTTCACGATGCGGAAGATGTCGTCGTGGGTGGCCCGGTCCTTGAAGTCGAGCTCCAGGTCGTAGGCGGAGGGCGGGAGGGTCGGGATGGCCGCGAGCGCCGGGTCGAGGGTGGGGGGCGGGGGCGGGGGCGGCTTGGTGTCGCCGCCGCCCTCGCCCTTCCCGCCGCCCGCCCCCTCCGCGGGGACGGGAACGGGTGGGACGGGGAGGGGTAAGCCCCCCGGGCCGGCCGTCAGCACGCCCGCCGCGGCGGCCCCGCCCAGGTGGGCGCCCGCCGCGCCCGCGGCCGCGGCGGCCGCAGCGGCCGCCGCCGCGTCCGCGCCCCGCCGCCGCTCCACCGCCTCCCGCAGCCCGGACAGCATGGCCTTGGCCGACAGGTGGCGCTTGTCCGCCTGCTTGAAGTAGAAGGACCGGTGGTCGAGGGACTTGGCGTAATTGGCGGCGAACACTTTCGCCCAGGCGGGCGCCATCTCCACCTTGACCTTGCGCCACTCCGCGTCCTTCTGCTCCAGGCGGGCCAGGGCGACGGGCAGGCCGACCGCCGGGTTCTTCTTCAGCAGTTCCACGACCGTGCCGCCCTGCTCGCCGTAAATGCGGGCGATGGCCCGGAAGTGGACACCGTGCAGGCCGCCAAATGGCCCAGGGATCAGGGGGCGCGGGGGTGGGGGTGGGGCGGGCGGGACGGCCGGCTCCACAGCCATCGGCTCGGGCTGAGCGACCGCGGCCACGCCGGCCTCGCCGCCGCCCTCCGCCGTGGGCGCGCCGGCGCCCTCGGGCGCGGGGGCGGGAGGAGGAGGGGCGCCCACAGCGGCGGGAGTAGGCTCAGCCGCGACCAGCGGCAGCCCACCGTCCCCGACCGCCACCCCCTCGACCGGCCCGGCCGGTGGGCTGTCAAACGCGAGCGGCAGGCGGAACGCCGCCCGCCCGTCGGGGCCGTCCATTTCCGCCAGCGCCGCCGCCAGCGGGCGTATCGCCCGCAGGGCTGCCGCCCCCTGCTCGATCACCACGTCCAGCTCGTACCGGTCGTCCTCGGCCCGGAAGCAGGCCTCCTCGTACTGGTTCTTGCGCATGTGCTTGAACGAGTAGTCCTCGCTCCCGCTCGTCACGCTGACCCAGACGTCGTTGAGGACGGACACGCCCAGCGCGGTCCGCCCCGCGCAGGAGGGGCGGGGGTAGCCCGACGGCAGGCGGACGTAGGAGGTCGTGCACCGCTCCCACCCGGACACGTCCAGCTCCGAGACGGGGCGGGACGCATACTTTTCGCCCAGGGTCACCCCCCGCAGGCCGCCGGGCAGGCCGGCCGCCCGGGCCGCCGCCCGCGCGCCGCGCCCCTCCGGGCCGCCCACCCCGCCCGCATCGTCGTAGCCCCCACCCCCGCCCCCGCCCGACGCGGCCTCGCACCGGCCCAGGAAGTCGTGGAAGGACGCCAGCAGGTCGGGGAAGCGGCCGAGGATGTCGCCCGCCATGCCGCCGAGCTCGGCCCGGGTGATGACCCCCTGCGCGTACAGGTTGAGGCACTTGAGGAAGTCCTGGTACGCCGGCCCGCCGGGCGGCGCGCCGGGCGGGTCCCGGGTCTGCCCGGGGGGGCGCAGGCGGGCCTTGACCCGGTCGAAGAAGGCCATCTCCCTGGCGAGCGCCGCGCGCGCGGCGGGCGGGGCCGGGCGGCCGTACGGGTCGTCGTCGCCGTACCGGCCGTACTCGCCGCCGCGGCCGGCCTGTTGGGTGGAGGGAGGGGTGGGAGATGGAGAGGGGAGTGAGGAAAAGTGTTTTTTGGAGGGGGAGAGAAGAGAGTGAAAGGGCGCGCGCGGTTTTTCCGCGCGCGCCCT
>Ga0315287_10001333_pt1 | contig 22641 bp, 22 predicted proteins | sample YL17G11_0_MG_FD_205037 | JGI IMG/M metagenome (GOLD analysis project Ga0315287, IMG submission 205037) | Sediment microbial communities from Yellowstone Lake, YNP, Wyoming, USA - YL17G11_0 | ecosystem: Environmental > Aquatic > Freshwater > Lake > Sediment | place: USA: Wyoming | collected...
GTTCGAGCCTCTTGAACTTGAGGTCCGTGAGGTCTCCGGAGATGTTGAGGTTGGCTTTCACGACGGTGGCGTTCTTCGGGAGCCGGACGGTGAAGCTCTTCGTGCCCGGCTGACCGAAGCTCAATGTGACCTTCGTCTGGCCGTCCGCGGACCTGTCCTGAAGGCCGAACGCTCCCGTGCCGGTCCCGTTGAAGGCCCATTCCGTGGTGCCGTCTCCGCCGACATCGAGCGACAGGTTCATCGGTGCGCGCATGTCGCCCGAGCCGTGGGTGGAAAGGAGGAGCGATGAGTTGACGACAGTGCAGTACTCCGGGAGGCTGAGCAGGAGGGTGCTGTTCGATGCCGGCGGGAAAATCTGCATGTTCTGCTCCGCAGCGCCGGTCGAGAGGACGGTGACCTCACGTGCGCCGGTGCCAGGCAGGTTGAGAGTGCCAACGGGAAAGAGGAATAATACGGCCACCACCGCCACCATCACCCTGCGCGCCGATACCTGCATCCGCCTCACCATCCGAACTCAGACGTCAAGGTTCTTGACTTCCTTGGCGTGCGCCTCGATGAATTCCTTGCGCGGCTCCACCTGGTCGCCCATCAGGATCGTAAAAAGCCGGTCCGCCGCCACCGCATCCTCGACCGTGACCTGCTTGAGTATCCTCGTTCCGGGGTCCATGGTCGTTTCCCATAGCTGATGGGGGTTCATCTCTCCCAGACCCTTGTATCTCTGGACCCCGATGCGGCCTCCCAGGTCGGCCATCATCCTGTTCTTCTCGTTATCCGAGTAGCAGTAGAACGTCTCCTTCCCTTTCTGGAGCCTGTAGAGCGGCGGCTGGGCGATGTAGACATAGCCGGCGTCGATGAGGCCCTTCATGTGCCTGTAGATGAACGTGAGCAGCAGCGTCCTGATGTGGGAGCCGTCGACATCCGCATCGGTCATCAGGATGAGCTTGTGGTATCGGGCCTTGGTAATGTCGAACTCCTCCCCGATGCTCGTTCCGAAGACGGTTATCATCGCTTCTATCTCGTTGTTCTTGAGTATCTTGTCCAGGCGGGCCTTTTCCACGTTCAAAATCTTGCCCCTCAAAGGCAGAACGGCCTGGAACCGGCGGTCCCTGCCCTGCTTCGTGCTCCCGCCTGCGGAGTCCCCCTCGACGAGGTAGACCTCGCACTTTGAGGCGTCCGTCTCGGAGCAGTCCGCCAGCTTTCCGGGAAGGGAGTTGCTCTCGAGGAGGCCCTTCCTTCTCGTGAGCTCGCGGGCCTTGCGCGCTGCCTCGCGCGCCTCCTTGGCCAGCAGGCACTTCTCGAGGACCTTGTCGAGTATGCGCGGGTTCTCGTCGAACAACATCGTCAGCTTGTCGCCCACAATCGATTCGACTATGCCCTTGATCTCGCTGTTCCCGAGGCGGGTCTTGGTCTGGCCTTCGAACTGCGGCTCCGGTACCTTGACGCTCACGATGGCGCTGAGGCCTTCCCGGGTGTCCTCGCCGCTCAGCCCGCCGTTCGTGCCCTTCATCAGGTTGCGCTTGCGCACGAAATCGTTGATGACGCGCGTGAGCGCGGAGCGGAAACCCGTCAGGTGCGTGCCGCCGTCGATGGTGTTGATGTTGTTGCAGAACGAGAAGATCCTCTCGATGTAATCGTCCGTGTACTGCATGGCTATCTCGACGGCCACGGAATCGCCCTTGCCCTCGAAGTAAATGGGCGGGTCATGAAGGATGTGCATGTTGGTGTTGATGAATTTCACGAAGGATACCAGCCCTCCCTCGTAGCAGAAGGTCTCCTCCTTGTTCTGGCGCTCGTCGCTGATGGTAATCTTGAGGCCCTTGTTGAGGAACGCCAGCTCCCTCATCCTTGACACCAGTACATCGTACTGAAATTCGGTCGTCTCGAAGATCTCCTTGTCGGGCGAGAAGTGGATAATGGTGCCAGTGCCCTCCGCGTCGCCGATGATCTCGACGGGCGTCATTGGCACGCCCCGCTCGTACCGCTGGCGGTAGAGCTTGCCGTTGCGCTTGACCTTGGCCTCGAGCCATTCTGAGAGCGCGTTGACGACGTGGACGCCCACGCCGTGCAGGCCGCCCGAGACCTTGTAGGTCTGCTTGTCGAACTTCCCGCCGGAGTGGAGGATGGTCATCACTATTTCCAGGCCGGGCTTGTTGTACTTGGGATGGATGTCGACCGGGATGCCGCGGCCGTTGTCCTCGACCTTGACGGTGCCGTCGGCGCAGAGCATGACGAAGATGTCCGTGCAGTAGCCAGCAAGGGTCTCGTCAATGCTGTTGTCCACGACCTCGTAGACGAGGTGGTGCAGGCCCCTGCCGTCCGTGCTGCCGATGTACATGCTGGGCCGCTTGCGCACGGCCTGAAGGCCTTCCATTACCTGTATCTGGTCCGCCTGATAGGAACCCGAATCTACCATTTTACCCATTCTCCGGATGCGTTCTAACTACTAGTATACGTATATATTAAAGAGAGATAAACTTATTCCCTTTATAAAGGGGGGGGGTACCCCCCGAAGTTATTTTCTGCCACGAGGGATTGGGGGGTCGTGAAATTCGTATTAGATGCCTCTGCGGTGCTCTCTGGGGTCACATTGCCGGCCACGGACGAGCTTGTCATGCCCCCCCTCGTGGAAGAGGAGCTGGGCCATGCCTGGGCCCGCAGGAAGGTCGAGTATCTCAAGGCGGTTGCGCTCAGTATCCAGGAGCCGTCGAAGGAGGCTCTCCTGAAAGTGAAGAAGGCAAGCGAGGATTCAGGCGACGATGCCCGCCTTTCCGAGGCGGACATCTCCGTCCTTGCGCTCGCAATCGACACCGGCGGGACCATCCTCAGCGACGATTACTCCATCCAGAACATCGCCACGGCGATGGGAATTCCGTTCCGCTCCATCTCCCAGAGGGGGATAAAAGAGGTCTTCAAATGGAGCTACAGGTGCCGCGGCTGCGGAAGGATATTCGAAAAGCAGCAGAAGGATTGCCCCGTCTGCGGCTCCGAGGTCCGTAGCTGGCGCGGAAAGCCCGTGAAGAAAGGCGATGGCGTGCAAAAATGAGCCGGAATCGCTGAAATGCAGTCATGGTTCAGGGTGGATATCCTCGTGATTGCAAAAGAAACCGCCATCGTCCGACTGCATTTACCGGTATTCGCAAGAGATGCAGTTCCCCGACGTTGCATCATAGATATGGGGGCAGGCCTTGCACGTCGATGAGGGAGGCGGCGCACCCGTAGCAGTTCCAGCGCCAGTGCTGCCCATCGTCGGGATGGGGGCGGGGCCTTGGAAGCCCGGCGGGGGCGGCGGAAGGAATATGGGCCTTGTCTTGGCAGCCTCCATGCGCTTCTTCTGCTTGTCGGCCTCATCGAGCTCGGCCTTCTTCTTCTTCTGCCACCACATGAACATGAAGACGCTCAGCAAAACGACGACAATCACGACCGCAACGCCGACCGCCCACCATGGAAAGGGCGGCTCTATGTATAGGTCGATCGTGGTTGTGCAGACCACATCGGTCGTGCCAACCGCACCGCTCGTCGTCTTCACCAGATTGTCCAGGACGATGAAATAATCGCCCTCGGTCTCGGGAGAGAATTTGGAAGGGTATTCCAGATATTTCATGTGCTCCTTGGAAAGCTGCTGGACATATCCGACATTGACGGATGTGGTGCTCTTGTAATCTGCGAAGTCCTTGGCGGACATGGTGTAGACGTCAATCTCGTCGCCCTGCCCGACCTTGATGGTGGCGTAGAGCTTGTCCACGGGCCTCAGGTGGACCTGATATGCCATGTAATTGCCCTTGCCCAGCATGATGTCGTACGACGTCTTCTTCGTCTCCGTCGGGACACTTGTCTCGGTCCCGGCTCCCGCTCCCGTGCCGGAAAGCACGAGAATGCAGGTGAACCACAGCGCCAAGGCGAACGGAACGAAGCGTGTCTTGTGCATCGTCATCGGAAAGGCCATGTCCTGCTCCTGATAAATATTTTGTTCTAGGTTCTCATTTTTTCAGGTCCAGCCCGATGCGACCGTCCGTTATCTCTACGATGCGGTCCGCCTGCTCCGCCACGCGCCTGTCATGTGTTATTACCACAAAAGTGGTACCGGTTTTGGAGTTGATCTCCCGGAAGAGCTTGTAGATGTTGAGCGTCGTTTCCGAATCCAGGTTGCCCGTGGGCTCGTCGGCCAGGAGTATCTTGGGCTTGTTCATGAGGGCCCTCGCGATGGCTGTCCGCTGCTGCTGTCCGCCGGACATCTTCGTGGCAAGGTTGTCCTTGACCTTGGATATCCCCACGAGATCTAGCAGCTCCAGCGCGCGCTCCTTGGCCTCCTTCTCGTTTCCACTACCACGTATTTGGTATGGCATGAGCACATTTTCGAGCGCTGTGAACTCGGACAGGAGGTAATGGAACTGGAACACGAAGCCCAGCACCTCGCCGCGGAGCTCGGCGAGCTGGTTGCGGCTCATGCTGGACGTGCTGCGGCCGTCGATGAGCACCTCGCCGCTCGAGGGGGTGTCCAGCGTGCCTATCATGTTGAGGAGCGTGGTCTTGCCGCTGCCCGATGCGCCGATTATCGAGTTGAAGGTGCCCGGCGAGAAGGACAATTCGACGTCGAAGAGCACCTGCGTCTTCGCATCGCCCTGGCCGTAGTACTTGTTGACCTTCCTGAGCTCGATCATCTCAGCCATTGCGTATCACCTCGATGGGGTTGAGGCGCGTGGTCGCACGGGCGGGCAGCGCAGCCGCAAGCGCGGACGAGATTATGGCCACCAGACAGGAGGCCGAGATGAACACCCAGTCCAGGTTGATGTTTATCAGCGAGCTGCCGTCGGCGTTCTTCGTGCCGAACATGAATCCCGTGAGCAGGAAGACGCCCAGCAATGTGCCAGTGACGGCCCCCGCCGCGCCGAGCATCAGGCCCTGATAGAGGAACACCATGCCCGCCTTGCCGTCCTTCATTCCCATCGCCTTGAGGATGCCTATCTCCTTGGACTTCTGCAATACTTTTATGGCGAGCACGCTGGCTATTGCGATGATGACGGAGGCGAGCACGAACACCTGTATCATGTAGCTGGACACCGACTGGCCCTGCAATCCGCTCAGAAGCTGGGCGTTCTCGGTCTTCCAGTCGGTCACCTTGACATCCGACCGGCTTATTGCTCTGTCGAGGGCTTTGGCCACGCCGTCAGCCTTGAAAATCTCCTTGACCTGTGTCACGATGGAGGTCACATTGCCCCCGTATCCGGCCACCTTCTGGGCAGTTCCCAGGGTCGTGATGACCCACGCCTTGTTGAGGCTTGCCACCTTCAGGTCATAGAAGCCGACGATTGTGACATTGCTCCTCGCTCCGCTGGAGGTGAACAGCTGGAGCACCTCGCCGCCGCCGAGCCCCAGTTCTTCCAACAGGTCCTTTCCTATCATAACCTCGTCATCGGATGCCGGCAATCGACCGTCGTAAATTGCCTTTTTAAAATGGAAGATGCCGTCCGCTTTGTCGAGGTCGAAGCCTCGCAGGAGGCCGGGAACTGTTCGGTTCGCCCTTATCACGAAGACGGAAGCGTCCGCCGCTGGCGACACCGCCGTGATGTCGCTTCGCCCCTCTGCAACCGCCACGATCCCCTGCCAGTCGGTGATGGTGGCGTTGTCGGTCGCCGACAGCACGGTCACATGCGGGGAGCCGCCGACCGTGCTGTCTATCAGGGTCGATTGCAGGCTCGATATCAGTATTCCCACGAAGACCTGGACAGCGACGCCTATCGCTATTCCGAGCACGATGAGGGTGGTCTGGCCCTTGTTGGAGGACAGGAACCGGCCCGCTATCCGGAGAGGAAGGCTCATGACTTCGCTCCCGCCAGTCTCTTCAGGTCCTCGAACGTGCGCATGAGCTCGTCCGCGCCAAGCTCCTTCCAGGCGTCCGGGTTCTTCGCGAACGCATTCCCGCCGACGATTATCCTGATGCCCTTCGGCACCCGCTTTCGAATCTCCTGCACGACCTTCTTCGCGGCCACGAGGTTGTAATAGTTGCTTACGCTGAGCAGGACCATTGCGGGTTTGTCGTGCTCCACTGCGGCCAGAAAGTCCGGAAGAGGAGTATTTGCGCCGACGAACGTCACATCATACCCGAGGAGCGTCATGAAGTCCGCCACCATGCGGGCGCCGAGCTCGTGGTATTCCTCCGTCGGGCACACGACCGCCACCCGTATTCCCTTCCGGCCGCCGTGGTTCCTGTCCCTCTCCTTTAGAAGATGGGGATAGCAGCCCTCGATAATTGTCCTCACAATGGCGCTGCGGATGTGCTCCTTCCAGACGCAAAGGTGGGCCTCCTCCTTGGGGCATTTCATGTCAACCAGGGCCGGGGCCAGCACGTTTTCGTAGAGGGAGACTATGTCCAGCTCACCGGAGGCGAGCCTCGACGCGGCATAGTTCACGCACGCTTCCTTGTCATCCGCCTCGAGCAGCTTGAGGAATTCCTCGCAATGCTTCGTCATGGGGACACCTTCCGGTCTTGCTTCGGGAACCTAAGGAGGTTCGGGTAAAAGTATATTGGCGGGGCGTACCCCGCCGGACCGGTCTCGGGCTACGGGAACTCGTCCTTGGCCACGATTATCAGTATCAGGCCGATGAGGCTCAGCACGGACGATATGAAAACAGGTCCGATGCAGAACATACCGAGTATCGCTCCAGTGACGGCGAGGCCGAACATCTTCCTCTGGATGGCCATGATGCCGCCGATGAGGGCGAAGATGGAGAAGATGAGAATCATGGCCATGCATGCGATAATTATGCCGCTGGCGCCGGGGATGAAAAAGAGAGCACTTCCAGCAGCCCCCAACATAGCCCCTTCGATCATTCCGAGTATGCCCGCAATGAGCACGAGGACGCCGCCTGCGACCGGCGTGCCCGTCCTGGGCTTGGGCATCATCATCGGGTAGGGCATCATCGGGGGCATGCCGTAAGCTGGCTGGGGATATCCTGGCTGGGGGTATCCCGGCTGTGCGTAACCCGGCGGGGGATAGGCCGCCATGGGGGGCGCCTGCCCGTAGGCCGCCTGGGGATACTGGGGCGCAAGGGACGTCCCGCAGTAATGGCAGCTCTGGCTTCCGTCCGGGATGAACATACCGCATTTTGGGCAATTCATGTCAATACCGACCCGTCATTTCCATGTCGAGTAATAATACTTGTGCAGGGGCTCCGGCTACTTCGAAGGAGCTTCTGGCGGTTTTCATTTCTTCTGGCCGCCGCCCTTGGCGGCATCCGTTCCATCGAGGGGCTTTGCCGCATTGTTCGCATCGGCTTCCTTGGCGTCGGCGGTCTGCTTTTCACCTTTTTCCCCGGTGCTTTCCGGCCCCTTGCCTTTCAGGGGCTTGATCTTCAATTTGTAATATTTCAGAGGATGGGTGAGCCACTCCTTCTTGCAGATGTGGTCGGGCTTGTAGCACAGGCTGTATGTCTTCATCGTGTCGCAGCCAGGCGGCGTGTACTTCGTGCCGGAGGTTGAACCTGTGATGTGCTCCACCTGGTAGCGCGTCTTGTCCTCCTGGAAATCGGGCGAGGTGCTGAAGAGCTTCATTATCTCTTCAGAAGAGGAACCAAGCGTGTGGAGGAAGGCCACGAGCGCAAAGCGCCCGCTGTGGGGGACATTCTCCCCGGCCTGCGCCATCGCCAGCATTTGCTTCATGCAGGGCGGGAAGCACTCGACCCGTATCCTGCCCATCTCCTTGGGCTCGAGATGCCGCATGCGCGCGTCGGCGGCGGTCCTCAGCTCGCACGATTGCGCCTCGAAGACCGCCTTGACATCGGAAGGCAACGCCAGAGGCAGCTCGGCCTCCATCCGCCTCTTCACGAACTCCTCGATGACCCTGCAGAGCTCGGCCTTCGTCAGTTCCACCTGACCCTTGTCGACCCTTCGGTTGATGAGCTTCCATTCCGCAGCCCTCAGCTGGGCCGAATACCTCATGTAATGCGTGAAGTGCAATGTGGCGCCGCTCTCCCGGCCGGAAGCGGGAAGGCCCAGTTCCTCGGCTATCTCGAGCACGGTCGCGAGGGGCTCCGTCTCCATCTGGCGGCCGGCGCGCTTGGCTTCCGAGAGCGCGTAGCGCCGGATGAGCTGCGGGTTCCCCGCCCCGGAGACCACCAGGCGGGCGCAGATGTAGGAAAGGAGCTCGCCGAGGCAATCGCGCTCCGTGCGGCAAGCAGGGTCCGCAATGTCGCCCTTCTCGAGGGCGGACCGGACCCTCTCGACACCGGCCGTCCGGACCTCCTCGTATGCGATGTCCTTGAGCAGCTCATCCAGTGAGGGGCCCCTGGTCCTCACGAATTCCGCTGACTCCTTCAGGAAAGGATAGGCCGCAAGCGTCCTCGGCTCCACGGGACCCTATTGGATGGAGTTCAATAAAAGTTTTGTATTGAGAGGTCCATGGTCGAGCCCGATGCTGACCCTGATAGGCGTGGGGCACGTGTTCGACATAGCCGCACGCCTGAAAGGGGAAATAGCGGCCAGGGCGCCCGAGGTCGTCTGCCTCGAGCTTGACAAGGAACGCTTCCAGGCGCTCATCGACAGGAAGGCGCACCCCAGAGAGCGCGGCGGCCCCGTCATGTACCAGATGCTCTCGTCGTTCCAGCAGAGGATAGCCTCACAATACGGCACGGAGGTGGGCGATGAGATGCTGGCGGCGGCGGAGGCGGCCAGGGACCTCAAGGCCCAGATAGCGCTGATAGACATCAACGCATCCCAGACGTTTACGGAGTTCTGGGGCGGGATGTCGTTGAAGGAGCGGGTGAAGCTGATGGTCGCCGCCGTCGTCGGCATGTTCGCCGGAAAGCGCGGCGTGGAGAAGGAGGTCGAAAGATTCGAGGAGAATCCCGACGATTACATGGAGGCCTTCTCGAAGGAATTCCCGTCCGCAAAGCGCATCCTCATCGACAAGAGGGACCTGGCGATGGCGGACAGGCTCAAGGAGCTGAGCGGCCGGTTCGGCAAGATAGTGGCCGTCATCGGGGACGGTCACGTCGACGGGATGAGCAGGCACCTCGCCGCCCTCAAACCGGAGATAATCAGGCTGCACCAGCTCAGGGCACCCCCGGACCTCCAGCTGAGGCAGGACGGCAGCACATACACATTTTCATTCAAATGACGGACCGCATCGGACGGTGCGGACCCGGCCCATTCCAACGAGCTCGCAAAACTTATTATTCATGCTTGCATCTCAGGCATTTCAGGTGAGGGGGAGCGGGAAGATGGAGTACGACGAGGCTTTCAAGCAATCGATAAAGGAGCCGGACAAGTTCTGGGGCGAAGCGGCGGAGATGATACACTGGGAGAAGAAATGGGACAAGGTCCTCGACTTCACAAACCCGCCGTTCTACAAGTGGTTCGTGGGCGCCGAGCTCAACACCTGCTACAACGCGCTCGACAGGCATGTCGACGGCGGCCGGGCGGACCAGAACGCGCTCATATACGACAGCCCCGTCACGAACACCATCAAGAAGTTCACCTACCGGGAGCTGAGGGATTACGTTGCTAAATTCGCAGGCGTCCTCACCGGCCTCGGCGTCGGAAAGGGCGACAGGGTCATCGTCTACATGCCCATGATACCCGAGGCGCTCGTGTCAATGCTCGCCTGCGCCAGGATAGGGGCAGTCCATTCCGTCGTCTTCGGGGGCTTTGCGCCACGCGAGCTCGCCATCCGCATCGACGATGCGACGCCAAAGGTCATCGTTTCCGCATCCTGCGGCATCGAAGGTGCCAAGGTCATTCCATACAAGCCGCTGCTCGACCAGGCGATAGAGCTCGCCCGGGAGAAACCCAAGCACGCTGTAATCTACCAGAGACCGCAAGTGAAGGCGGAGCTCGTCAAGGGCCGAGATGTCGATTGGGAAGAGCAGATGGCGAAGGCGAAGCCCGAGAAGTGCGTCACCGTCAAGGCGACGGACCCGCTCTACATCCTCTACACTTCGGGCACGACCGGGATTCCCAAGGGCGTCGTGAGGGACAACGGCGGCCACGCGGTGGCATTGTGCTGGACCATGAAGAACGTCTACGGCGTGGAACCCGGGGATGTATACTGGGCCGCTTCGGATGTCGGCTGGGTCGTGGGGCACTCGTACATAGTCTACGCGCCTCTGCTCGCCGGCTGCACGACCATAATGTTCGAGGGAAAACCTGTGGGGACGCCGGACCCGGGCGCCTTCTGGCGCGTGATTTCCCAGCACAAGGTGAAGGTCCTGTTCACGGCCCCGACGGCATTCAGGGCCATCAAGCGCGAGGACCCCAACGGCGAGTTCTTCAAGAAGTACGACCTGAGCGGCTTCAAGGCGCTCTTCCTGGCTGGCGAGAGGCTGGACCCGGACACGTACCACTGGGCCTCCAAACTCCTGAACAAGCCGGTCGTGGACCACTGGTGGCAGACGGAGACCGCCTGGGCAATCACCGCCAACTTCGCGGGCATGGGACTGTTCGAGATAAAACCGGGAGCGGCAAACAAGCCATCCCCCGGATACGATATTCACATAGTGGATACGAACGGGAAGGACCTGCCCACCGGCGAGCAGGGCATCATCGTCGTCAGATTGCCGCTTCCGCCGGGCTGCTTCCCGACGCTCTACAACAACGACAAGCGCTTCAAGGAATCATACATGGACCCGTTCCCGGGGAATTACCTGACCGGCGACGGGGGCTTCATAGACAAGGACGGCTATGTCTTCGTGATGGACCGCATAGACACGGTCATCAACGTCGCGGGCCACAGGCTCTCCACCGGCGCAATGGAGGAGATCCTCATGGAGCACCCCTCGGTGGCCGAGTGCGCCGTCGTCGGCGCCAACGACCAGCTCAAGGGCCAGGTGCCGATAGGATTCATCGTGCTGAAGGCCGGCGTGACCAAGAAGCCCGAAGACGTCGTGAAGGAGGTCGTATCGTCGATAAGGGACAAGATAGGCGCTGTCGCTTGCTTCAAGCAGGCCACGGTGGTGAAGCGCCTGCCCAAGACGCGCTCCGGCAAGATACTGAGGGGCACCATCCGCAAGATAGCTGACGGCGACAAGTACTCGGTCCCGTCGACCATCGACGACCCGGTAATCCTCAACGAATTCGAGGACGCCGTCAAGACCATCGGCTACGGGAAGAAGAAAGAGGAGTGAGGGTCAGGCAACGGAAAGTGGAATGGGACAAAAGCTCATTCCTGGAATGGGATGGGCATTCATTTCCTGCCGGCGAGGAGACCCATCATTCTGGCTCGCAGGGCGCCGACGAGCTCTGCGCTTTCTGCGTAGAAGTGGAGCGTTATCTTCGATTCCTCGTAATTTCCGACGCAGTCGAGCGCAAACGCGAACGGCCTCTTGCCGTCGTCCTCGGCGTACATCTTGAGATGGCCCAGGTAACCGGTCCCCGTGCGGATGACCTCCGGCTCCTGGATGAAGAAACCGCTTTCCTTCAGGCGCGAAAGCATCTCGTCGAACGCCTCCGAGGCCGCCATGAAGACCTTGGCGCGCACCTCGTCCTTGCGCACGAGCTCGCCGACCTTCTTTTGCCAGACCGGCTTCGTAACCTCGACGGAACTCAGGGCCGGCAGCTCTGTCTTCAGCTTCCGCTTTTCCGTCTGCGCTGTCAGCTTTGTCTCCATCCCGAAACCTTGTATCTCGGCCCAGACCTCTCCCGCCGAAGCCTCGGGAGCGGATGTGATGGGGAATGCCAGCGTCAGCGATTCCGACGGCTTCAGATAGGATATCATCTTGACCGGGGCGCCGAACTGGACCGTGTCCGACGATGCTTTGACGGTGGCCTGCACCTTCTCGACGGACACGGCTGAGCAGTTCTCGACCCGTATGTTCAGCACGAGATTCTCGGCGTCGAACGAGAGGAACGAGCGTGCGGCGATTTCAAGCTTCGGAGGGGGGACCTCGGGCTCATTCTTCACCTGTTTGGCGCTGGCCCTGGCCTTCTTCCTGCGCTCGCGCTCCTCGTCTTCCGCTTCGACCTCGCGCACCGCGGCGACATGGCGGGCGTACGCGTCCCAGTCCTTTGCGATATCGGCCTTCGTGAGCCCGGTCTTCACCTTGAACTCGGCCTTGTGGGCTATCTCCCAGGGAGCCCTTCCAAGGTTCTTGAGGAAAGACTTCAGGAAACGCCCGATGGCATGTTTGTCGCCGTCGAGGTCGAGCGTGATGAAGCTCCCAAGAGCGCCCTCGAGGGACTTGTAGCCCTTCCGGCTCAGAACGAGGCGGAGCTGGCTCAGCGTGAACCGGACGGTCCACTGGGAGCCGCTGAAGGGCAAATCTATCGCGTCTATGTCGTAATCCGAATAGACATTGAATATCGTGTCCCATACGGCCTTCCCCACGTCCGTGAAGCCGATGGCGCCGATGGACATGCCGGACTTCTTGAATTCGTGGTCCTTGAGCGCGGACTTGCTGACATAGGGCTCCGTGTCGAGCGGCTGTGCGTATAGGAGTACCTTCGTCACCGTATCGCGTGATGCCTTCCGATGAAAATAATCTTGCGGTCTATTCGTCAACGGCGGTTATCCGCCGGATGCGCTCGACCCCGCCTATTTCGCCGATTATCCTGGCCACGACCGGGGGCACGAGGCCCTTCCAGGGCTTTCCGGCGAGGATGCGCTTTCTGATGACGCTTCCGGAGAATTTCTTCCGGTCGTAGAGTGGCGTTGAGACCACGTCGTAGCCCTCTTCCTTGAAGAGCTGCTGGTTGAGAGGATTGTTGGTCGCCACGGCGCTGAAACGGGGCACGAGGCTCTCGACGTGGGCCACCCAGCGCCCGTGCTCATGGATATCCTCCATCGGGATGACATAGCAGGCGCCGATGCCGTCGGCGCGCAATGCCTCGACCATCATCTCCACGCGCTCGCCTGCCGTGAACGGATTCTCCTCCGTGTGGCTGTACTGGGCGCTGCCTATTCCCAGTATTATGGAATCGAAACGCTTCGCTATCCGCCGCAGAACGAGAAGATGGCCCATGTGAAAGGGCTGGAACCGCCCGACCATCAGAACCCGGCGAACGGCCATCGACATTCCCTTCCCAGCAGTTCCTTTCTCAGCCCTCGTCGACGTCGCCGTCCTCGTCAATGAAATCGGTTATCCTGTCGCAATTGGTCGTGAGGTACTTCATGCAATGGCGGCATTTCTTGTTGTTGCAGTTGGCAGGCAACTTGTTGTTGAACCGGTAGCACTCCTGGTCGCGGGGCTCGTTGTCCTCCTCGCAGCCCGGTTCGGGCTCTCCGGTACCGATCAGCCGCGGGATGTACTTGGGCTCAACCACCGGTTTCGTGCTTGCATCCTTCTTGACGACCATCGTTCTCACCCCTGCGGCACGGGCCGGCCGGCCGGGGGGGTCGACATCGGCACCGTGGACTTGGGCACTGCCAGACTAAGCTTCTCGAGGAGCTTGTCGCGCTTGGGTCCCGGCATCAGCGCGCTCCTGAGGACCTCTATGATATCGTTGACGTATATGATTTCGATCTTGTCCTTGTACTTGTCGTCGATGAGAACATCCCTGGCGTTGGCCAGCGGGATGAGCACCTTCTTCATGCCTGCTTCCGCGGCGGCCTCGCACTTCGCGGTTACCGCGCCCACTGGAAGGACCTGGCCCCTCACGCTGAGGGAGCCTGTCATCGCCGTCCTCTGGGAGACCTCGATATCCTCCATCGCGGATATGACGGCCGTCGCAACGGAGATGGACGCGGAATCGCCCTCCACGCCCTCGTAGGTCCCGATGAACTGGATGTGGATATCATGGCTGCTGAAGTCCTCGCCCGTGTATTTCTTCACGATGGCGGAGACGTTCTGGACGGCTTCCTTGGCTATCTCGCCGAGCTTGCCCGTGGCGATGATCTCGCCCTGGTTGCGGGAGCGCGCTGTCGTGACCTCGGCGACGATGGGAAGGACGACCCCGGCGTGCTCGCTGACGCCGCTCTCGCCGCCCAGCACGCCAAGGCCGTTGACCCTGCCGATCTCGGCCCCCTCGATGAGGTAGTTCTTGTACTCCTTCTTCTTCTCGACGAGCTGGTCCGCCACCTGCTGCTCGAGCGTGCGGGCGAGCCTCTTGGCTGCCACTATATGCTCCATGGAGACGAGAGGTGCGCTCTTCTCGCGGGCTATGTCGCCCGCGACCCGCACGAGACCGCCCAGCTCGCGGAGCCTGAGCGTGAGATGACCCCTTGTGCCGGCCCTTCTCTGGGCCTCATAAAGCAGGACTGTGATGGCGCTCTTCTCGAAGTGGGGAATCTTCTTGTCCTTGGCCACCTCCTGCGCCACGAACCTGACGAGCTTTTCACGGTTATCGTGGCTGTCCTCCATCGTGTTCTTCATGAATATCTCGTAACCGTAACCGCGGATGCGGGACCTGAGCGCGGGGTGCATGCCCTCCACCGCATCCAGATTCCCTGCCGCGACGAGCACGAAGTCGCACGGCACGGGCTCCGTCCTGACCATGGCGCCCGAGCTGCGCTCGCTCTGTCCCACTATCGCAAACTCCCTCTCCTGGAGCGCTGTGAGCAATGACTGCTGGCTCTCGAGCTTCAGGATGTTTATCTCGTCGACGAAGAGCACTCCCTTGTGGGCCCTGTGTATCGCTCCGGATTCAACCCTCTCGTGCGACGGCGTCTCCAGTCCGCCAGACTGGAAGGGGTCGTGCCTGACGTCCCCGAGCAGCGCGCCGGCATGGGAGCCCGTGGCGTCCACGAACGGTGGTTTGTCGTCGGGGGAATGGTTCAGCAGGAGTTTGGGCACCAGGGCGGTCTCCTGCTTCTGGCCCGCCCATCTGAATGCCATGAGAAGCATTGCCGCTGCGATGATGCCGAAGAACAGCACCATCGGGTCTATCGCGATACCGCCCCTGCCGTCCGGTCGGATGGAGAACACCGCCGCCACCACCACGATGAACGCGACCACCAGCAGCAAGAGCTGGTTGCGCTCGTTCTTCTTCTTGAGGGCCTCGAGCTTGTGGGCCGTGACTATCTCCTTGCCCTTTCCTGCCGGGACCGCCCTGACCTTGGGGTTGTTGTTGTCCTCGGGATTGTTGAAGACCAGGATGTCCTGGAGCTCCTCCTGGGGCAACACCTCGGACATCGCCCTTGCGAGCATGGACTTGCCCGTGCCGGGCTCCCCGATGAGCATCACATGACGTTTCTGGGCCGCCGCCTTCTTTATGACCTCGACCGCAGACTCCTGCCCTATCACCTGTTCGACGAGCCGGGCGGGAATCTCTATCTCGGCGGTGGTCAGGAAGGGCTGGTCCTTGACCCATTCCTCCATGGGTTTGGGGTGCCCCGCGGCGGGGCTCTTTTCTTCCTTCTTCCCGGCCTCTTTTTCCGTCATTGAGGACCTTCTCGCCTGTGCTATGCGGCAGGTGATAAATATATGTTTGCCACGCGTATGGCTCTAGTCATACCTTTATTAATTTTTTATGGTGCCTGTCTTTTACGGTTTGGATGAGAAAGCCCCCTGCAAAGACGGTGGGATTGATGCATCGAACCCCCCAGACCGGAAATTGACCGGCCTTAGGTCGATGCAATATACGGCCCTTCGCCGCAGCGGCGTCCGCATCCTTTGGCGGGAGCCTCCTCGCAAGCAGGGGAAGCGGTTCCGGGACGGCTAAGGATTAAAAAGCAGGAAGAGTTATCCGGTGCACAGGAAGGGAATGCAAATGGCCAAGGTCTTCAGCATCGAGGAGATAAAGGCGAAGGACATCATGACGACGGATGTCGTCACCGCCGAGGCACAGGAGCCCCTCTCGGAGCTTCTGGGCCGGATGAAGAAGGAAGATGTTTATGAACTCCCCATTCTCGAGAAAGGCCATGTCATCGGCATGGTGAGCTACGATGTTCTGCTCAAGAGGCGCCAGTTCCCGCTGACATCCGAGGCGCGGAGCTTGATGGTCTCCCCGCCCACCATCGGCGAAGATGAGGATATCACCAGGATAGCGGAGGTCCTGCTCTCCAGCGACATGAGGGCCGTCCTCGTCACCCACAAGGCGAAGCTCATAGGCCTGATATCGAGGGGAGATTTGCTGCGGCATCTCCGGACCGTCAAGGAGATTGTCGGCGTTCCGGTCATGGACATCATGACCCCGTCGCCCACGGTCATCCTGCAAAACGACAACATCGAGAGGGCCCGCCAGGTGATGAAATCACTGGACCAAAGGAGCGTCCCGGTCGTGGACGACCTTGGAAGGCTCGTTGGCGTCATCGGCGCCAAGGACATCGTCAACATCGCCGAGGGAAAGACGGAGAAGCGCAACAGCAAAAACCTCTCTGGCCGCGTGGACCTCAACATCAATGTGGGCAGCGTCATGAATTCACCTGCGGTATCGATAGAGCCGGACGCACTCCTGAAGCAGGCGCTGGACGCCATGGTGGACAAGGAGGTCTCGACCATAATCGTCACGAAGAACGAGATGCCCCAGGGCGTGATATCGCAGTCCGATGTCCTCGAGTACATAACCTCGCTGAAGGAACGAGAGGGCCTGTATGTCAACATCACGGGCCTCGACGACCAGGACCCCGATACCTACGACGCGCTCTATTCCATTATCGAGAAGGCAATGAAGCGCGTGGCCACCATCGTCATGCCCCAGATGCTCACAATGCACATCTCCAAGCACAACAAGGAAGGGGATGTGGCCAAGCACTCCATCCGCGTGCGGCTTTCCACGGTAAAGGGCCTCTACAACGCATCCACGTACGACTGGGACCTCTTCAGCGCCACCGACGACGCCATGAGAAAGCTCGAGAAGCAGATAAAGAAGGACACGGAGCGGAACAAGGAGAAGCCCCGCGGCAGGCATCACCCTGCGTCGTAAACTACACCGGCCTAAAGGCGGAGGACACGTTTCGGCGTCCTCCTCTCCTTGGCGGCCGGAAGGCCGCCTGCGGGGCCGGTGCGTCCGAAGAATTGCGCTGCAATTCGAGGAGAGGATGAACGAAGTTCATCCGGTTTCCAATTTAGGTGATTCTATGCGTCCATCCCGCCGCTAAATCGGTGGAATTTCATTCCACCTTTCGAGGGAAATTCCACAGAGAGGGGGAAAGAATTTCCCCCGAAGCGGCGGGCGTTTTCGCCCATTATGTAAATTCAAATGGGCCAGTAGGACTTGAGGGCGTTCATCGCGCTCTTGACTGCAGCGACGCCCACGGCCTTCTCGTCCGAGTTGCGGTCGAACTCGTATTTTATGGTCCTGTCATCGAATGCGGCCACCGTGCCGGCCACGCACTCCGCCAGCGCATGGATGTTGTACCCGCCCTCGAGCGCGAAGGCGATGGCACCCTTGCAGTGCCGCTTTGCGAAATCCAGGAGCGTTTTGGATATCGACACGTATCCGGGCGACGTGAGCGCCAGTCCGCCGAGGGGGTCCTGATAATGCGCGTCCCCGCCGAAGCTCACGAGCAGTGCACCTGGCCTGTACCTGGTCAGGACGGGCATCACTATCTTTTCCATCAGCAGGGAGAAGGTCGCGTCCCCGCTCCCACCCGGCAGCGGGATGCAGATGTTGAAGCCCTTGCCCTTGCCGTTCCCGACATCGTCCGGATAGCCGGTGCCCGGGTACATTCCGCCCTGGTGCGTCGAGATGTAGAGCACATCGTCACGGTCGTAGAAGATGTCGTTGGTCCCGTTCCCGTGGTGAACATCGATGTCCACGATGGCGACCCTGTCCACCTTCTTCCTCAGTGCTTCGGCGGCTATTGCGACGTTGTTGAAGTAGCAGAAACCGCCGCCGTGGTACGAGCCTGCATGATGTCCCGGCGGGCGCACGAGCGCAAATGAGGGCTTGCCTTTGTCGAGCGCTTCGCGGGCGGCGAGCACGGCCCCTCCGGCGGCGAGCAGCGCAATCTCGTATGTCCCCTTTCGAACGAACGTGTCGGGGTCCATGTAGCCCTCGCCGAAATTCTTGAGCGTATCGATGTATGCGGCCGTGTGCACTTTTTCCAGAAGCTCCGGCTCCACCGGCTCAGGGGTCACAACGTCATTCCACAGACCCTCCTTCTCGAGGCGCTCGAGTGTGGCATCCAGCCTCTCCGGGCACTCGGGATGCCCGAGCGTCTGGCGGTGGTCGTGATAGCGCTTGTGGTGGACGATTGTCATGGGAACAATCGGGGAATCCCGCTCTCCAGAAATGAACTTTTCCCAGCAGGGCTGCCTATTTCTGCCCCTGCGCGGCCTTTATCTTGGCCTCGAGCGAATCTTCAGAGCCGGTTTCGGTCTTGAGCTCCGCCATCAGCTCCGACTTGAGGCCCTCCTGGACAGATGTCGAATCCGGCGAAGAGAGCAGGCTCATCTGGTCGCTGAGCGCCTCTGAGGTCTGGGTGACCTTCTGGATGGAGGCGTTGATGTTGGTGATGGTCGCTTCCATCTTCTTCGGGTCCAGGCCCATGGATTTCTGGGCTTCGGCGAGGTCGCCGCCTATCGCCACGAGCTCAGTCATGGACTGCTGGTCCTCGAGCGCCGTCCTCATGATGGTGGCCATCTCGAGCATGCTGCCCAGCGTGTTTATCTGCCCTGCCAGGGAGCCGAACTGCTTCGACGCCACCCTGAAACCGCGCTCGTCGCCGTTCTTCAGGCAGTTCTTGGCCTCGTCGCGGGCCTTGTCCCGGCGCTCCTTGAGCTTGCCCTCTCGCTTGGCGAGCTTGTTCTCCGACATCGATATCTTGGTTATGAGGTCCTGGGGCGTCTGCTTCTTCTTGAACAGGTCGAGCATCATCATCCCTCCGATATCAGCAATCCGCAGATTCATCTTGCAGATTAAGAATTTTGCCTACTTCATCTCCTCGATGAAGATCTCCGCGCGGCTGCGGTGGACTATCCTCACCCTCGAGGGCCTCTCCATCTCCGCGATGAGCTGGAAGTCCTCGAGCTTCATGGTCTCGGAGCCCATGTAAAGATGGGAGAGCTTGATGGGCACATCGTTCTTGAACTCGAAGCTATAGGACCTCTCGAGCACCACGAGGTCCCCGTCCGCAAGAAGATGGTACCCTATGAGCTTCTTCGTGCTGTCAAAGACAGGCTTGAAGTGAAGAACGGACACGTTCTCGAGGGTCGTTGTGGGATATCCCTGCTGACCGGACGGGCACATTGGCGCTTTCCACCGGCCGCTAATCGGGGTTGCGCATATAAGACTTTACTGTTGCAGATTCGTCCATTCCCATTCATTGATGTCAAGGGTGTCAACGGGGGACGTGGGAGCCGGCATTCTCCGCGTTTATCTCCGCTAGAAGCTCCGTCCTTAGGTCCGCCATGATGCGCCCGAGGCGCTTGCCCTCCGCGGCCTCCCACTCAGCCGCCGGCCCGTCTCCGGGGGCCTTCCAGCTCTCGATGGCGGCGCGCATCCCGTCGGCCTTTTCTTCCATCGCCCTCTTGCGGGATTCGGCCTGCGCCTGAAGCGATATCAGGGCCTCGTCCACATCGCCCTCCCTGCCCAGCTCGCCATCTTCCTTCTCGAGCGCAGAGTCGATGCGCCGCTGGAGCTCCGCGTACCTCATGGCCGCCGCGTCGAAGGCCTTGTCATCGCCTTTGAGCAGGGCCGCCTTGGCGGCCTCCCTTGCCCGGTCCATTTCCTGCTTGGCCGATGCCTGCGCCGAGACTGTGCCACTGCTGGAATCCCTGCCTGCCGAATCATTCCGGCTCATATGTAGAGCCTCGTCGGGTCGACTTCATTCCGCAGTACGCGCAGCTCTTCGGCAGTGGGCGCCTCGTTGGACCCGACCTTGCGTCCCGCATCCAGCTCGAACCCGGTATTTTCGACCACCTTCCGGACCGAGACGCCCGGGTTGAGCGCCATCAGGCGCATCTTTTTCGTGGTCGGATGATAATCGAGGGTCGCAAGGTTCGTTACGACGCGGTACGGGCCGCATCCGGCGGGAAGGCCTGCTTTTTCACGGGCTCCGGGCCCGTCGAGATAGCCCGCGGTGGTCACGAAGTCCACCTTGCGCACGAGCTTCTTCGGGTTGTGGTCCGTGAGGAGCCCTATGGTGCGCCAGCACAGTGAGCCAATGTCGCATCCGCCGCCGCTCCCGGGCAGCCTCACCTTGGGATGTGCATGTTCCCCGATGCATGTCGTGTTGATGTTGCCGTACATATCTATCTGGGCCCCGCCCAGGAATCCGAGCTCTATCTGGCCCCGCTGTGCGGCCTCCATCACGTCCGAAAGGCTCAGAGCGGAAATGGCCTTGTGGAATGTCTGCTGGCCGCCCACATTCAGGGGAAGCCGGTCCAGCACCGGGTCCGTCCCGCCGAACTCGAAGACCGCCATCATCTCGGGAGCGTGGAGCTTCTTGGCCAGCGATGCGGCCAGCATGGGCACGCCTGTACCGATGAAGGCCGTCTTCCGATTCTCCATCAGTCTGGCGACGAGGCATATCAGGAGTTCCGTGCCCGAATAGTCCCCGGGCTTTGGGTCCGTCTTATTTTTTTCGGAAAGGCGCGCCATGCTCAGCGCCCCCTGCAGGCCTTCTCGAGCTTCCTCATCTGCTTGAGCCCGCCCACGAGCTCGAGGTAATCCTCGTGGCTCTTCGTGCCGAAAATGAATTTGTCGAAGAAGCGTTTCTCGCCCTCCCCGGTCTCCATCTCCTTCAGGTATTCCTGCACACGGGGCCGGTCCATGGCGTACTCGTAGCACATCTCGCCCGGGTGGGCGCCGTACCTTGCCTCGACGACCGCATCCACGAGGTAGTGCGGTATCAGGGTCCTCTCGGGCTGCTTCCTGATGGCGCTCTCCGGAACGATGCGCTCCGTGCTGATGATGAGCTTCTTCGACGCACGCGCCAGCTCGCCCGCCATTCCGGATGTGCCGTCGATGACCGCATTGCCGAATTTGTCGCACCTGTGGACATGGATGACCCCCACGTCCGGGGCCAGCGCTGGAAGGTAGCACAAGGTCTCGCCCGTGAAAGGACACTGTCCGCTCTTCGCTCCACTCTTCCTGAAGGTATCAGTCCCGAGCATCGTCCTCGTCGGAATGAACGGAATGCCCATGGCCGCCGCCTTGAAGCGCCACGCAAGCGCTGCGTTGGTCCACTCGGCGACGACGACATGGCCGCCCTGCGCCTTCCTTCGGTAGGCGTTGGAGAGCCCGAACACCTCGTGCCCTATGTAGATGCAGTCAACGCGCTTCACGAGACCGGAGCCCACGAGCAGGTCGATGTCCATCCCGCCCTGTCCTGCCAGTCCCAGGTCGCCGGGCCGCTGGCGTATTATCTCCCTCACAATGGAAACGGGCCCGCGGACCATGCCGTACATGTCCGTCGCTATGTAGTCGCCGGGAGAGACCAGCTTCCGGACGGCCTCCTGCTCGTCCATCCTCTTGTCGGAGCCGAGTGGTGCTTTTCTCTCGTGTATCCACTTCCTGAACTCGTCCGGGTCCGGCCTCATGAACAGAGGCCCTTCTCCGCCGCCCATCGGTTGCCCACCGGCGAGGCAATGGACTGCCCGTCTATAATGGTTTTTGAAGCAAAGGATGGGCAAATATTTATTCCCAAAGCGGGATGCCCGCACGGTGACTCAATGAAGAAAGACCTCCTGTCGATGATAGACCTCCGGGACGAGGTCCACATCCTTCTGGACATGGCCGCGAACATCAAGGAGTGGCAGAAGACGAACCAGCCCTACGAGCCTCTCAGGGGCAAGTCCCTCGGGATGATATTCGAGAAATCGTCCACCAGGACACGTGTCTCGTTCGAGGTGGGCATGACCCAGCTTGGCGGTCACGGAATATACCTCAATCCAAAGGACATCCAGATGGGCCGCGGAGAGACCGTCGCGGATACGGCGAGGACGCTGAGCCGCTTCGTGGACGGCATCATATACCGGGCGTTCGACTGGAAGATGGTGAAGGAGCTCGCGGAGAACGCTACCGTGCCCGTCATCAACGCTCTCGACAACCGGGAGCACCCGTGCCAGATAATGGCCGACCTTCTGACCATAAGGGAGAAGAAGGGGAAGTTCGAGGGCATCAAGCTCGCCTATGTCGGCGACGGCAATAACGTGTGCAACTCGCTCCTGCTGGGAGCGGCGTTCGTGGGAATGAACATGACCGCGGCATGCCCCAAGGGCTACGAGCCCGACAAGGAGCTTCTCAACTATGCCATCCATGCTGCCCGTGACACCAAGTGCACCATCGAGGTCATCGAGGACCCGAGGAAGGCGGCGGAGGAAGCCGATGTCCTGTATACGGATGTCTGGGTCTCGATGGGAGAGGAGGCGCAGAAAGAGGAGAAGGAGAAGCTCTTCATGCCCTACCAGATAAACGAGAAGCTGCTGGCGCAGGCCAAATCCGGCTGCATAGTCATGCACTGCCTCCCGGCGCACAGGGGCCTCGAGATAAGCGCAGATGTCATAGACGGACCCCAGAGCGTGGTCTTCGACGAGGCCGAGAACCGCCTCCACGCCCAGAAGGCCATCCTGGCGAGGCTGATAGGCTAATAGGGGAGCGTGGGAACGCCCCTCGTCCATTCATTTGCCAGTGAATTTTTTTATCTGGTCGAGGATGGTCTTGTCTTTTATTTTATCATCGCCAGCGAGAAGAAACATCTTGCTTACGATTTCCGCCGATTTCGCATCTTCGTCTTCGAATGGCAGGAAAATCTTCTTTCCTGCGCCGGCGGGGACTATGCAAAGGTATTGCGTGTCTCCGAGGTAGACGTTCCCGGACCCCAGGTG
>Ga0315287_10001334_pt1 | contig 22634 bp, 22 predicted proteins | sample YL17G11_0_MG_FD_205037 | JGI IMG/M metagenome (GOLD analysis project Ga0315287, IMG submission 205037) | Sediment microbial communities from Yellowstone Lake, YNP, Wyoming, USA - YL17G11_0 | ecosystem: Environmental > Aquatic > Freshwater > Lake > Sediment | place: USA: Wyoming | collected...
CGCATGGTTCGACCTCGACCCGGCTGCGTTGCTCGGGGCCGAGGCGCAGCACTACGAGAAGGTCACCGACATCATGGATGTCTGGGTGGACTCAGGCGTGTCGCACCATTGCGTGTCGCGCCTGCGATCGGAGATCCGCACGCCGGCCGACCTCTACCTCGAGGGCTCCGACCAGCACCGCGGCTGGTTCCACAGCTCGCTGCTGACGTCAGTCGCGCAGAAAGGCCACGCGCCCTACAAGGGCGTGCTCACCCACGGGTTCACCGTGGACGAGAAGGGTCGCAAGATGTCGAAGTCGCTCGGCAACGTGATCCTGCCGCAGAAGGTGATGAACGCGCTCGGCGCGGACATCCTGCGGCTGTGGGTGGCGGCGACCGATTACTCGAACGAAATCAGCGTGTCAGACGAGATCCTCAAGCGGATGTCGGATTCGTACCGGCGCATGCGCAACACGGTGCGGTTCCTGCTCGGCAACCTGGCTGGCTTCGAACCCGCCCGCGACGCGGTGCCCCTCGAGCAGCTGCTGTCGCTCGATCGCTGGGTGCTCGGTCGCGCCCGCGAACTGCAGGACGAAATCGTCGCCGCCTATGGCACGTACGATTTCCACGTGATCTACCAGAAGATCCACAACTTCTGCGTCGTCGACCTCGGCGGCTTCTACCTCGACGTAGTGAAGGACCGTCTCTACACGACGCCGAAGCGCGGGCTGCCGCGCCGCTCGGCGCAGACGGCTATGTACTGGATCGCCGAGGCGATGGTCCGCTGGCTCGCGCCGATTCTCTCTTTCACGGCCGAGGAGATCTGGCGCTTCCTGCCCGGGCCGCGCGCCGAGTCCGTGTTCCTCTCCACGTGGGCGCAGCTCCCGCAGCCGCCGGCCGCAGCGTTGCCAGTCGCCTGGCCACGCGTACTCGAAGCGCGTGCCGCCGTGCTGCGTGAACTCGAGCGCTTGCGTGTCGCCGAGCAGATCGGCGCACCGCTGGACGCGGTGGTCGAGCTGTACGGCACGTCGGAATGGCGTGCGACACTCGAGCCGCTCGGTGAGGAACTGCGGTTCGTGCTGATCACGTCCGAGGCGTGCGTCTTCGACGCGGAGGTTCGCCCGGCCGGTGCGCTGCCGGCCGATCCAGAAGGCAACGTGGGCCTGTGGCTGGTCGTCAGGCCGTCGCTGGCGGCAAAATGCGTCCGTTGCTGGCACAAGCGCCATGACGTCGGCTCGGTTGCGGCGCATCCGCAACTCTGCAGCCGCTGCGCGACCAACCTCGACGGCCCGGGCGAGGAACGGAGATTCGCATGAACAAGCCGGATGAACACGGGCCGTCGCCAGTCGCCGTGCCTGCGCCGCCGTCCTCGTTGGATCATTGGCTGGCGCAGCGCACGCACCCCGCAGCGTGGTTGTGGCTGTCGGTGGCGGTGGTGGCGCTCGACCAGGCGACCAAGTTCCTGGTCACGCGCTTCCTCGAACTCTACGACCGGGTGGAAGTGCTCCCGGTGCTGGATTTCACGCTGCTGCACAACACCGGCGCGGCCTTCAGCATCCTTGCCGGGGCGTCAGGCTGGCAGCGCGGCTTCTTCATCACGCTAGGCCTGACCGTGAGCGGCGTGCTCGTGGTCTGGCTCTGGCGCCTGCCGCGCGGCGAGCGCCTGCTGCCAATTGCGCTTACGTTGATCATCGGCGGCGCGATCGGCAACGTCATCGACCGTGTCGTGCTCGGCTACGTGGTGGACTTCATCCACGCGCATTGGGGCGGCGCGTATTTCCCGGCATTCAACATCGCCGACAGCGCGATCACGGTAGGCGCCGTCCTGCTGATGCTGGACGCGTTCCGCGAGAAGAGAAGTGGGTAGCGGATAGCGGATAGCGGATAGCGGATAGAGAGGAGAGTGGTCAGCCGGTTCTTTTTTCTCACGAAAGATCTCGACTAGACTCTTCAGAATTATCCTACTCCCTACCCCCTACCCGCTTCTCTTCTTCACTATCCGCTAGTCCCTATCCGCTATCCGCTATCCGCTATCCGCTATCCACTGGTCCCTATCCGCTAGTCCCTACCTGTCCCATGCGCATCCTCCTTGCCAACCCCCGCGGCTTCTGTGCCGGCGTCGATCGTGCGATCGACATCGTCGAGCGGGCGGTGGAACTGTTCGGTGCGCCGATCCACGTACGCCACGAGGTCGTGCACAACCGTTTCGTCGTGGACCGCCTGAAGGGCCTGGGCGCGGTGTTTGTCGATGAAATCGACCAGGTGCCGGACGGGGCCACGGTGATTTTCAGCGCCCACGGCGTCTCCAAGGCCGTACAGGCCGAGGCCCGGCGTCGCGGGTTGCAGGTGTTCGACGCCACCTGCCCGCTCGTGACCAAGGTGCACATGGAGGTCACGCGCTACGGGCGCGAGGGTCGCGACGTGATCCTGATCGGCCACGAGGGCCACCCCGAGGTCGAGGGAACGATGGGACAGTTCGACGATTCGCACGGCGCACGCATCAGCCTGGTGGAGGACGTCGCCGACGTACAGCACCTCGACGTGCGCGATCCAGCCCGCGTGGGCGTCGTGACGCAGACGACGTTGTCGGTGGACGATACCGCCGACGTGCTCGACGCGTTGAAGCGCCGCTTCCCGACGCTTGCCACACCGCGTCAGGAAGACATCTGCTACGCCACGCAGAACCGCCAGGACGCGGTGAAGAAGCTGGTCGCCGCGTGCGACGTGGTGGTGGTGGTCGGCTCGCAGACGAGTTCGAACTCGAACCGGTTGCGCGAGATCGCGGAGAAGGCGGGCATTCCGGGCTATCTGGTCGATGGTCCGGACGACCTGCGCCAGGAATGGTTCAAGGACAAGCACGCCGTCGGCGTGACCGCGGGCGCCTCCGCTCCGGAGTTGCTGGTGCAACGGGTCGTCGGGCGACTGAAGGAATGGGGCGGCGAGGGTGCCGAGGAGATCGTCGGGCGCGAGGAGAACGTCGTGTTCTCGCTGCCGCGTGAACTGCGACAGGTCGAGCGTCCACGAAACTAGCGTTGTGCGCGACGGGGCCGGTTGCGGCCCTGGTCCACTGGTTCAGCGGGTCCAGCATTCCTGATCGCTTGCCTCCCCGCCGGCCGTGACTGCGGAACGCACGCCCTCAGCGTTCAATCGAAAGACACGGCAACGCGCGTCGTCGAATTGCGGGCTGCCCGGCACAGCGGTCGCGGACGCATTCCACGTCGCGGTGTCGGCCCCTTGCACTTCCAGGGTGTAACTGCCGTGCTCACTCACGCTTGCGAACGCGAGGCTCGCCGGTGCGCAGGTCGTGGGTCCGACGGGGTCGAGAGCCGTCGTGTACGTATTGCACTGCAGGTAGAACTTTTCCTCAGCCGTGGCAAGTGCGAGCAGCGCGGCGCGGGCCTCGGTGCGATGGGCCCGTTGCACTTGATTTCGATAGGCCGGGATGGACAGCGTGGCGAGAATCGCAACCAGCGCCGCGACGACCGCCAGTTCGATCAGCGTGAAGCCTCGTGTCGGCGCGCGCATCATTCGACCCCTTGCTGGATCCAGTAGGTGCGCATGCGTTCCCCGGCGGAGAAGTGGCGGCAACTCACGCCGTCCGCGAAGCAGTTCGCGGGCGCAACGACGTAGAAACTCTGCTCGTGGGTCTCCGTCGCGCCCCGGGCCGAGGTCCCCGTGCCCTCGACGACAAAGTAAAAGGCGACGAGCGCACTCTCGCCGGGCGCTGCGTTCGGGGGAGGCAGCCCCGTTGCGCTCGAGTCGAAGTACAGGTGGTAGCGGTAGGTATCGGTGGCGGAGCCAGGCACGGCCTGCTCGCCGCCGCCGGCTGGAAATTGCCGGGCGCTGGCGACCGTGTACGTGGTGCGCAGGTCCGCGGTGTGGATCGCCTGTTCCAGGGCGAACTCCGCTGCCTGGAATGCGCGCTCCTGCCACTGGACATTGCCCGCCATCTGCAATTCGAGCGTGGCCGTCACCATGCCGCTGGTGCCGAGCACGGTCAGCACGAGCAAGAGCAGCAGCCCGACGACCAGCGCCGCGCCGTGCTGCGGCCGCTGACTGCGCGGACCCGCGTGGCGATGAGTCGTGCAGGCGTTCACGCGCCAGCATTCCGCAGTTGCAGGGTCTTGACGATCAGCAGTCGCCGGAAATGGTCGTCTCCCAGGCTGACGCTGTGGCCCGCGGAGTCGAACGCCTGCGGGCCGGTGTAGGCGGGGTCGCGGTCCTGGGCGCGCACGCGCAGCCAGATGCGCACCGCTACGGGTGTGCTGCCGGCCAGGACCGTACCGGGATCGACGAATCGATCCGCGCTACCGTCCCCGCTGGTATCGACGCCGACCTGGAACTGCAGGTCCTCGACGCCAGGCACGAGTTCTTCATCGGCGAGGGACGGTCCGGCGACGAGGTGCTTGCGCCGCAGGGCAGGGTAGCCCTTCGCAACGCTCGAATTTCGGCTCACGTAGTACGCATCCACCAGCAGTTCGCGGGTGTCGGCGAGGGGCGGGGCACCGCTCGGGTCGGACGTGGCGAACCCGGGCGGGATCGCGTTGGCGAGGTCTTTCGGCACGAAGATCTCGCCGGCCACGCGACTGGTGACGATCAGGACGCGGTCGCGATTGGCGGCGCCGACCGACGCAGACTGCGGCGTGATCCGCTGCGCGCTGGCGCGGCGCACGATCAGCACGTCCGCGTTTGGCTGCGCTCCGCCACCCAGGGCGGCACACGGGGCAACGTAAGCGTCGTTGTAACCGGTGAGGTAGTTCGTGACATCGGTGGTCCAGGCGGGGCCGCACGCAGCGGGGAAGGCCGAGTTCGCGTTCGAGCGGATGAGGTCCGGCCGGTTGTTCAGGCCCCAGAAGCCCGCCATGCGAACATCGGTCTCGATGAGACTCAACGCATAGCGCGCATTCTCCTGCAGTCGCGCCGCCGCTTCCGTGGCGGCGAATGTGTCACGCGCCTTGAGATAGGTCGCAATGGCCCCGCCGATCAGGACCAGTCCGATCGCCAGCGCCACCATCAATTCGATGAGGCTGACGCCGGCGACGCGATCGCCGGTATTGCCGGGCCGCATCATGTCTGCACCATCAGAGTGAACTCGGCAGGCGCACCGCCGCCGGATTGCGCCCACGCAATCGTGATCGTGTACACGCGTGCGGAGGAGGCGGGGTCGAGTTCCTCGGTCACGGTGGTCCGCGCGTCCGGCAGCGCGCGCAACGCGGCCTGCTGCCAGTCGTACAACTCGACTGCGGCAACTTCGGAAGCGTCGCAGGAGTTTGCGGCCGTGCATGACTTTGGCGGCGCCGGCAGCACCGAGCCGTCGGCGAGCGCATAAGCATCGCCGCCCGCGCGATTGGACCGGATGCGGTCTCCCATGTCTCCCGCAAGAGTCACGGCTGCCGTGCGCTGCAGCGCCAACCGGCTCGATCGCAGGGCGTCGAGCAACATGACGCCGATGCCGAGCATCCCGACGGTCAGCACGACCAGCGCGACCAGCACTTCGACGAGCGTGAAGCCCGAGCGTCGGTTCGTCGATCGGGAGCAGGGCATGGGGCACCGCTCGCCGTCAACCGCAGTTCAACGCGCCGCCGGAGGCGCTCTGGTCCGAGACCCGCGGACGTCCGGACTGGCTGATGATGACGGCGCGTGCCTTGGCCGGCCCGCGATCGTCGCAGAACGTGACCGTCGCCGTGACCCCGCTCTGGCCGAACGGGCGAAAGGACAGCGTCGTCCGGTTCGCGAGGATCTCGCCCCGGGCCCAGGCAGGGTAGGCGTGCAGCAGGGTCTCGCCAGAGTCCCGTGCGGCCGGTGAGTCGCGATCGAGATTGACGAACACGATCCATCCGACCTGCCAGTCGGCACGGTCGGTGCAGGTGCTGCCGTTGCCGCTCGGGCAGAGGCTGACGACCCGGTTGCGCTTGATCGCCTCGCTCCGGGCCAGGTGGATGGCCTGGAGGAACTGGCTGACCTCGCCGGTGCGCGCCGCGTCCCGCGCGAGGTCCCCGAACGACGGGATACCCCACGCCAGGATGCCGGCGACCACCATCAGGCTGGTCATCAGTTCGGGCAGCGTGAAGCCGCGGGAAAGGTAGCCGTCCATGGCGGGAGACCCTCGTCGTCCTGACCTGTAACCCGGCCGACGATAGGGCCGGGCCCCAGCGGTGTCTCCCGCAATTTTTCAGGTATTTCCACGGATTCATGGTGCCCGGCCGATGCCAACGTATAATGCGCAGCCATGACATTCGACATCCATGCGGACGCCACTCGGTCCGACCACATGCGGAGCCTGCTCGAGCGGCACGGCATCCGTCCTACCGCGCAGCGGATCAAGGTTGCCGAGGTCCTGCTCGGCGCACCCTGCCACCTCACGGCGGAGCAGTTGCTGATGGCGCTGCGGCAGTCGCCCGGGCGGGTGTCCAAGGCCACCGTCTACAACACGCTCAAGCTGTTCGTGGACCACGGTCTGGTGCGGCAGATCCACCTCGACCCGGACCGCTGCGTCTACGATTCCAGCATGCATCCGCACCATCATTTCCAGGTGCTCGAAACCGGCGAGATGGTCGATATCCGCCCCGAGGACCTCGAGTTCACGCGGCTGCCGGCGTTGCCAGCGGGCACGGAGATCGCCGCCGTGGACGTCGTGATTCGCGTCAAGCGCACCGCCTAGCTTTCCCCCTCCGGGTCGAATCCGTATACTGCGCGCCCCGTGCCGGAGTAGCTCAGCTGGTAGAGCAATCGCTTCGTAAGCGATGGGTCGGGGGTTCGAGTCCCTCCTCCGGCACCAGTCCCTGCAGTCCAGTAAGATCCCGGGCGTCCAGCCCCGGATCCCGCTCGGCCTGAAACCCCGTGTTCCGCATCCTCGCCCTGTTGCCGTTCCCGGTCCTGCGCGCCTTGTTCGGGTTCGTGGCGTTCTGCGTCCGCCTGGGCGGATGGCGACGCAAGGTCATCGACCAGCACCTGGCGCGTTGCCTCGCGGACATGCCGTTGGCCGGGCGTGACCGGATCGCCGGCGGCTTCTACGGCTACCTGGGCGAACTGGTCGCCGAGGTCGTGCACGCGGAGCGCATCACCAGCGAGCGCCTCGCGGAAAGAGTCGTCTTCGACAATCCAGAGGCGGTGCAGTCGGTGCTCGATGCGGGCCAGCGGGTGATGATCCTCGCGGCGCACCACTGCAACTGGGAATGGCTGCTGCTGCGCTGTTCGGTCGCGTTCGGCGAGCCGCTCGTCGCTGCCTACAAGCCTCCGGGCCTGAAGTCCGGGGACCGTGCCCTGCAGCGGATGCGCAGCCGCTTCGGTGCGACCCTGGTGCCCGCGAAGCAGATCGTGCAGTACCTGCTCGAGCAACGCGGCAAGGTCCGCCTGCTGGCGCTGGTGGCCGATCAATCCCCGGCGGCGTCGAACGACCAGCAGGTCTGGCTGCCGTTCTTCGGTCAGCAGATAGCCTTCTTCCGCGGTCCCGGCTGGATCGCGACCAGGATGGGTTACACGGTGTTCCTTGCCGCGATGCGTCGCGAGCGTGAAGGTCACTATGCCGTGCGTTTCGTGGAGCTCAAGTCAGAGGCGAGCGGCAGCCACCGGGACCCGGACGACATACTGCGGGCATATGCGACAGTGCTCGAGGCGCACGTGCGCCAGCATCCGGTGGAATACTTCTGGGCCTACCGGCGCTGGAAGCGCAGCAAGCGGTTGTATGAGTGAGAGCCTGTGCCTGCGTGCCTGTTACGCAGCATGCAGCGTGCTGTTCACGCTCGTGGTGCGCCTCGGCGGGCTGCGCCGCAAGGTCACTCGCGACAACCTCGCACAGTCTTTCCCCGAACTGACGCCATCGCAGTGGCGCGCCATCGAGCGCGAGTTCGTGCAGCGGCAGTCCGAGGTCTTCGCGGAAATACTCTATTCCTGGCGGATCCCGGAGGCGGAACTGCGCGACCGGGTCACGCTCCTCAATCCGGAGCTGCTGGCCAGCGCCCAGCCGCCGCGGCCGCTCGTGCTCGCGGGCGGGCATCAATGCAACTGGGAGTGGATGCTGCTGCGGCTCTCGCTCGAACTCGGCCCGCGGCTGATGGGTTTGTACAAGCCGCTCAGTAACGTGCGTGCCGATTCGGCCATGAAGGGCATGCGGTCGCGGTTCGGTGCGACGCTGGTTCCGGCCAAGTCGGTGCTGCAGGAACTGGCGCGATTTCGCGAGGCGGGCGCCATCGGGCTGATCGCCGACCAGGTGCCGCGCACCAGCCCCGAAAAGCACTGGCTCGAGTTCCTGAACCAGGACACGGCCTTCTACATGGGGCCGGAGCTGATGGCCCGGGCGCTGCGCACGCAGGCGATCAGCGTGCGCATGCGTCGCCTCGGGCGCGGGCGTTATACGCTCGAATTCCAGTCGCTGAACGAGCCTGGCGAGAAGCTCCCGAACGGCACGATCACCGAGCGTTACGCGCGCCACCTCGAGTCCGGGATCCGCGAGGACCCGGCCGGCTGGTGGTGGTGGCATAAGCGCTGGAAGCTCAAGCGCTCGGTCTACTGAACCCTCACCCCGGTCCTCACCCCAACCCCTCACCCCGGCCCTCTCCCGCTGAAGCGGGAGAGGGAGGGGAGGACTATTGCACGAGTTTCGACTCGAGATGCTTCGCCAGCGACGTGATCGTCGGGAAGTCGAACAGCTCCGTCAGGTCCACGACGCCCGGGTAGAGCTCATCGATCTTCTCGTGGATCTGGATCAGCGTCAGGGAACTGGCGCCGACGTCGAACAGGTTGTCGTCGATGTCGACGTGCTTGCCGGGCATCGCGTCATCCACGATCGCCTTCAGTTGCTGCTCGATGCGCCCGGCAGCCGCGCGGCCGCCGCCGTGCTGTTTCTCCCACGCCTGGTCGAACTCGGCAATTTCCTGCGCGAATTCGCCGTTCTCGTAGGCCGTGGCCATCGCGCTGCGTTGCAGCTTGCCGCTGGTCGTCTTGGGGATGCGCTTCACGGGCACCACACGCGCGACCTCGACGCCGGCATGCTCGTTGACCAGGTGCGTGGCCCTGATCGCCAGCGGCAGGAAATCGGCGATGTCGCTGCGGTGGAGGATGAACAGCACCAACTCGTCCGTCGGCGACCTGGCGGATCGCGCGCCTGTCGCGATCACCTTGCCGAGTTCGAGCCCCGGCTCGCCCTGCAGCACGGCCTCGAGGTCGTGCGGGTAGTAGTTCTGCCCGTTCACGAAGATGATTTCCTTCGAGCGGCCCGTCACGTACAACTCGCCACCGTGCATGAGCGCGAGGTCGCCGGTGCTCAGCCATCCGTCACTGGAAATGACGGCGGCATTCGCGGCTGGGTTCTCGAAATAGCCGCGCGTGACATTGTCGCCGCGCATCAACAGGTGGCCGACGGTGTCTGGCGCGACCTCGGTTCCGCCGTCGTCCACAAGCTTGACGCTCGTGAACGGGATTGCCCGCCCCTCGCAAATCAGCTTGAGTCCCATCGGGTCGCCGGCCGCGACGAAACGCGCTTGCGCGCCGATGCCGAGCGAGCGGCGATCGACCGTGATGTACTTGTAGGCCGAGCCCGGCACCGGGAAGCTGACCGCCAGCGACGCTTCCGCGAGGCCGTAGACCGGATACATGGCCGTTCGGCGCAGGCCGTAAGGTGCCATCCGGTCGAGGAATTCCTCCGCGAGTTCGACCGAGATGGGCTCGGCGCCGTTGAACATGAGGCGCACCGCTTCGAGTCGCACGCCGTCGAGCGTCTTGTCGCCGAGTGCGCGCAGGCAATGCCGGTAACCGAAGTTCGGCGAGCACGTGATCGTGACCTGCTTCTCCGAGCACCACTTCAGCCACATCAGGGCCCGGCGCACGAACAGTTCCGTCGGCATCAGGTGCTGGCGCGCGCCCGAGTACATCATCATCAGGTGGAACCCGATCAGGCCCATGTCGTGGGTGAGCGGCATCCAGCTGAGCGAGACGTCCTGTTCGCTGAATCCCGCGGCCTGCCGCGCGCCTTCGGCGTTCGTCAGGATGTTGCCGTGAGTCAGCACGACACCCTTCGGTTCGCTGGTCGACCCGGAAGAGAACTGGATGAAGGCCGTCTGGTCGGACGTGACCCGGGCCGGAGTGCCTGCGCGCGAGATGTCGTCCAGCTGGTCCGCCAGGAACGTGCGTGCCTGCAGCGCACTCCACGCGTCCGCCTGGCCGACGGATTCGGCGAACGCGGCCAGTCGCTCGCGGAGCTTCCTGTCGGTATAGAGGAACGGCGCGCCGAGCTGGCGGGCAATGCGCAGCAGCTTGTGCTTGTGTTCGTCACTGATGCCGACGGCGACCGGCACCGGCACGATGCCGCCGTACAGGCACGCCCAGTAGGCATCGATGAACTGCTCGTTGCTGGCGACGTGCAGGATCAGCTTGTCGCCGGGCTGCGCGCCGATCCGCTGCAGGTGATGCAGGATGCCGAGCGCCCGGCGGCGCAGGTCGGCGAGCAGCAGGGTCTTCTCCGTGCCTTCGCCTTCGAGGTAGACGATCGCTCCCGGTCCGCGCGCGCGGTCATCCAGCATCTCGGGCAGGGTCTGGTACTTGATCATCGGTTTCGGCTCGCAGGGAAATCGTCGGTGGCGCCGCCGGGGCGGAAGGGCGGAAAATCAGGCCGCAATGAGTCACGTCATCGTACTACACGCGCCGTTGACCGGTCATGCGCGCGCCGCGCGCGAGCCCGCGTTGCTGGCTGCGTTGCCCTATGCGAAGCGCCTGCAGCTGGAGCGCGGGGACCCGGACGCACGCAGCGCGAGCCTGGCGGGCATCGCCCTGGCGCTGCAGGCAGCGGCGCGGCTGCGCGGGCGCGAGGTGCTCGCTGCGGACCTGCGATTTCCACAGGACGGCAAGCCCGGCCTGGTCGACGGCCCGTTCTTCAGCATCTCTCATTCGGTCACGCACGTGACCTGTGCTGCAAGCCACGTGATCGACTGTGGCATCGACATCGAGGATGCGGGAAGCGTGAGTCCAATGCCGAGGGCGATGCGTGAACGGCTGCGCGTGTGGACGGCGACCGAGGCGGTGCTGAAAGCCGCGGGACTCGGATTGCGTGCGGTGAAGGAAGTGACCGTGGCTGCCGACCTGTGCACGGCGAAGTTGCGCGGCGTGCGGTATTGGCTGCTCGAGCTGGAGCTCGGTCCGGACACGGTGGCACACCTTGCGGCCCCCCGGCCGATTCGATCCGTCAGGATCGAGGCGTATCCGCCAGCACCCGTTGCGCCTGCTCCCTGAGCGCGAGCAACCGCCCGGCCATTTCGACCTGCAATCTCGCCAGCGAGTCGGCATTCATCGTGCGCGGCACCGTGACCGGCTCGCCGTACGCGATGACGACCCGACTGAAGGGCAGGGGCAGTTCGAATCGGTCCCAGGTGCGAAACGTCCACAGGCGGGAGGCGGCGATGCTGACCGGGAGGATGGGCTTGCCGGTGATCTGCGCCAGCATCACCGCGCCCGGCTTGAACTCGTGCAGCGGGCCGCGCGGCCCGTCCGGCGTGATCGCCGGCGAGATCTGCAGCTTCACGATCGTCTCGTAGTAGTCGCGCAGCGCGCGCGCGCCCGTGTGGGTCGACGAACCCCGGATCACGTGCCCGCCGGCCTTCGCCACCAGCATCGCCGGCGCGGTGCCGTCGATCGACGGGCTGATCAGGAAACCGACTTTGAGACCGTCGGGACGCAGGTCGAACAGCGCGCGCGCGCCGAACAGGATGTGCTGGTGCCAGTACACCGGGATCACCGACTTCGTGGCCTGGACGGTTGCGCGCGCGGCCTCCAGCCCGATGACCGCGCGTACGCGGCACGTTCGCCAGAGGAGTCTCACCAGCCACCACGCGACGACGACCGCGACCCGGTACACGAACATGCGCGTCGGCGTAAGGCGGCGACCGCCCTTCGCGACCTTGCGGTACAGGGTATTGCGCGGCTCCTGCGCGGAGGGCAGGGGCGGGGTTACCGGACGCTCTTCCAAAGTGAGGGCCTCGCTTCAGTGCGTTTATACTACCCGCTGGCAGGCCCGTGCGACGGGCGAGCCGTCCTTCTCCATCCGCCAGCGGGGCCCGACCCTTGACCGCCAGTACTGATCCGACTCCTGCGGCGCGGCCCGACGTTTCCGTCGTCATTCCCGTGTGCAACGAGGAGGACAACGTGCTGCCGTTGGCGCAGGAAATCCACGCGGCGCTGCAGGGGCGCTACGCGTTCGAGACGATCTTCGTCGACGACGGCAGCACGGACGGCACGTCGCCGGCGGTCCTCGCGGCACGGCAGCAGGGGATGCCGGAGATCCGGCTCATCCGTCATGACGTTCGTTCGGGGCAAAGCGCCGCCGTTGCGACGGGCGTCCGCGAGTCCCGCGCGCCCTGGATCGCCACGCTCGACGGCGACGGCCAGAACGATCCCGCCGACATCCCGAACCTGCTGGCCGCCGCCCACGGCGCGACATCGCCGAAGTTGCGGCTCGTCATGGGCAATCGCACGACGCGCCGCGACACGTGGCTGCGTAGATTGTCGTCGCGCGTCGCGAACGCAGTGCGCGGAAGCTTGCTCAACGACGGGACGCCGGACACCGGCTGCGGGATCAAGGTCTTCGATCGCGCGGTGTTCCTGGACATGCCGCGCTTCAATCACATGCACCGCTTCATGCCGGCGCTGTTCCAGCGCGAGGGCTACGAAGTGGTCTCCGTGCCGGTCAATCATCGCAGCCGCACCAAGGGGCAGTCCAAGTACGGGGTCAACAACCGGCTCTGGGTCGGCATCGTCGATATCTTCGGCGTGATGTGGCTCATCCGCCGTGCTTCGCCACGCATCCGGATCCACGAGGAAACCTGAGTGACGATCGCGGCGACGTCGTCGCTGCTCGATCGTCTGCTGCGCCCGGGCGCCACGAGCCGGCGGGACGTCGTGCTCGACGTGCTGTGGCTGCTCGGCCTGGGCCTGCTGCTGATCGGAGCCGGGCTCGGCCTGCGCGATCCCTGGCCTGCGGACGAGCCGCGCTTTGCGCTGGTCGCGCAGGACATGCTGAGGTCGGGCGACTGGCTGATACCGCGCATCGGCGGCGACCTCTACGCCGACAAGCCCCCGCTGTATTTCTGGCTCATGGCGGCATCGATGGCGATCACCGGGTCGTTGCGACTCGGGTTCCTGGTGCCGTCGCTGCTGTCCGGACTTGGCACCGTGCTGCTCGTCTACGACCTGCTGCGTCGTGCGCGCGGGCGCGAGGTCGCATTCGCTGGGGCCTTCGCGCTGCTCATCACTTTCCAGTTCGTCTGGCAGGCGCGCCAGGCGCAGATCGACGCCACGCTGTGCTTCTTCACGACGCTGAGCCTGTATGGCCTCCTGAGGCACCTCGCCACCGGGCCTTCGTTCGGCTGGTTCCTCACCGGATGGGCGGCGGCCGGGCTCGGCGTGATCACCAAGGGCGTGGGCTTCCTGCCGCTGTTCGCGCTGGTGCCGTGGACGATGCTTGCGGCCCGCGGGTGGCCGTCAGCGGCGACCCATCGTGACGCGCGCTGGCTTGCGGGTCCGGTCTGCCTGCTCGCGGCCATCGGCCTGTGGTTCCTGCCCATGATGCTGACCACCTCGGCGGGTAGCGAGTTGCTCGCGTATCGGCACGAGATCCTCTACCACCAGACCGTGACTCGCTATGCCGACGCGTGGCATCACCACGGCCCGTTCTGGTTCTACTTCGTCGAGGTTGTACCGCTGTTCTGGCTGCCGACGATCGCGCTCGTGCCCTGGCTCTGGCCGCGCTGGCGCGATGCCTGGCGCGACCAGGACACGCTCACGGCAGTGCTCATCGCGTGGGTGCTGGTCGTGCTGGTGTTCTTCAGCTTCAGTTCGGGCAAGCGCGGCTTGTACGTGCTGCCGGCCGTGCCCGCCCTGGCGATGGCGGCCGCACCGTGGCTGCCGAAGTTGATGCGTGCACGGGGTCCGCGTCGTCTCGTCTTCGGACTTGCCGGGGCGCTGGCGGCCTGCATGGTTTCCGCTGTAGTGTATTTCCTGATGAACCGCCACGCCGAAGCACATATCGCGGCTGAGTACGCGTTCCATCCGACGGGCCCGCTCGCCGTTGCGGCGCTCGGCACGGTCGCGGCACTGCTGCTGTTCAGGCTGCGCGATGCATGGCTGGCGTATGCCGCGGTCCTCGGCGTCAGCCTGCTGGTGGCGGGTTTTATCGTGTACCCGCGCATGGATGCCGAGCGGTCAGGACGCGCATTCATGTCGCGTGTGGCGCGGGCAAGCACCGACATCCCCGAACTCGGCCTGGTCAGCGCCAAGGAACAGTACCTGCTGCAGCTGCGGCGGCCGAGTTTCAACTTCGGTCACGCGCGTTGGCGAGAGAAGGCACAGGAGGCCGCAGACGCGGCGCTGTGGCTCACGCAGGCGCCGGGACGTGCGCTGGTTATCGACAGCAAGACACGCGAGCTGTGCTTCATGGAGGCGCCCGGCACGGATCTCGGGCGAGCCAATGGGGATCGCTGGACGCTGGTCAGCGGCCTTGCAGATCCGGCCTGCATTGCGCGTGGCGATCCGTCGCGCGCGCGACTGTACCTTCCACCAAATGACCCAATAAATACAGCGAGTTAGCTTGAATTCCTAAACGTCTGTGTCAGAATGCGCCGCAACCGCTTGCGGCGAAAGTGCTTGAAACTGTGTTCCAGGTCCGTGGCCGGACGCTGACGTGCTGACAGACTGGACCGACGAACAGGGGAGTATCGAGTAGCGCGATGGTCACACCCCCGCCCGACGGGAGCGACGAGCAGGACGGCACTGACTTCCTCGCGACCCAACTGGTATTCGGCAGCGGCGGCCGCCCGACGGTCGGGCTCGATGTCCTCGTCACCAAAGTCTCGGTCGATTTCCAGGCGCTCTCCAGCGAGGGCGGCGACAGTTGCGTCAAGCGCAACCTCGAGGCCCTGCGCGAGGCAACCGGCGTCGATGCGATCTGCATCGCGCTGTTCGACCCGGAGAAGAAGATCGTCGAGCGCGTCTCGAGCGCCACCGGCCTGCTCACGCCGTTCGACCCGCAGGTGATGAAGGGCGACAGCCTCGAGCACCTGCCTTACCTGGCGCAGAAACTCGACCACCTGCGCATCGTCGAATTCCGCGACACCATCGCACCGCGTCGCGACCACACGGTCGACGCCGGGCGATTCGCCGCCTTCAACGTGCGCTCCGCGCTGATCTGCGGCTTCTCGCTGCACGGGCGGGTCTGCGGTTTCATGGGCTTGTGCTCATCGCAGCCGCGCCCGGAAGGCTGGGACGCCAACCTGCACCTGATGCTGAAGCTGGTGGGGGCGAGCTTCGCCACCGGGCTCGAGCGGCTGCGCGTGCAGCGCTACCTCGGCAAGCTCGAGGAGCGCAATGCTTTGTCGCTGCCTTCGGCGAACGACGGCCTGTGGGACTTCGACGTCGAAAACAACACGGTCTACTTCTCGCCGCGCTGGAAGAAGATGCTCGGCTACGACGAGAACGACCCCAACACCTCGCCCGACTGGAGGCGACTGGTGCACCCCGACGACATGGCGCGCGTCCAGGCGCTGATCCGTGACCACATCGCCGGCAAGATCGCGATGTTCGAGAGTGTGCACCGCATGCGCCACACCAACGGGGAGTGGCGCTGGGTCGTGAGCCGCGCCAAGGCGCGCGTGGACCCGACGGGCCGGCTGCGCCGCCTGGTTGGCGTCGAATTCGACATCACGGAACGGAAGCTCTACGAGGACGCGCTGTTCAAGGAAAAGGAAAGCGCGCAGATCACGCTGCAGTCGATCGGCGACGGCGTGATCACGACCGACGGGCACCTGGTCGTCGAGTACCTGAATCCGGTGGCCGAGGACCTGACCGGCTGGCGGTTCGAGGAGGCACAGGGCAAGAACATCGACGACATTTTCCGCGGCTTCCACGAGGAAACCTGCGAACCGCTCGAGAACCCGCTGTCGGTGGCGATCCGCCGCGCGCGGGCCATCAAGTCGGTGCGGCCGACGCTGCTAATCAAGCGCGACGGCAACGAGATGTACATCGAGAGCACCGCCTCGCCGATCCGCGACGGGTCGGGCGCGGTGTCCGGCGGCGTGCTCGTGTTCCACGATGTCAGCGAGAGCCGCGAACTGAACCGCAAGCTCTCCTACCACGCGAGCCATGACATCCTCACCGGCCTCGTAAATCGCCGCGAGTTCGAGCAGCGCCTCGAGCGCTCGCTGCGCAGCGCGAAGGCCCGCGAGACGGCGTATGCGCTCTGCCACCTCGACGTCGACCAGTTCAAGATCATCAACGACACCTGCGGTCACAGCGCCGGCGACGCGCTGCTCGGGCAGGTGGGTGCGCTGCTGAAGACCAAGATCCGCTGGCGCGACACGCTGGCGCGCCTCGGCGGCGACGAGTTCGGCGTGCTGCTCGAGAGCTGCTCGCTGGAGGAAGCGCTGCACATGGCGGACCTGCTGCGCGAGACGGTCCGCGGCTACAAGTTCGTCTGGGAAGAGCGCACGTTCCGCCTCGGCTGCAGCGTCGGCGTGGTGCCGATCAGCGGCGACAGCGAGGACGTGGCGACACTGCTGTCGGCGGCCGACAGTGCGTGCGCTGCCGCCAAGGAAGCGGGCCGCAACCGCGTCTACAGCTTCCAGGAAAACGACATCGACCTGATGCGCCGCCGCCGCGAGATGCAGTGGGCCGCGCGCATCAATAACGCGCTCGAGGAGTCGCGCTTCGAGCTCTATCGGATGACGATCCAGCCGCTGCAGAAGCACGAGCCGGGCGCGCACTACGAGTTGCTGCTGCGCATGAAGGACGAGGCCGGGAAGATCGTCTCGCCGGACAACTTCATCAACGCGGCCGAACGCTACGGCCTGACCCCGGCGATCGACCGCTGGGTGATCGAGAACGCGCTGCGCTGGCTGGTGTCGGAGGCCGACGAGCGGGCGAACCTGGCGCTGTGCTCGATCAACCTGTCGGGCCAGAGCCTGGGCGACGACAAGTTCCTGCCGTTCGTCATCGACCAGTTCCACCGCAGCGGCATCGACGCCTCCAAGATCTGCTTCGAGATCACCGAGACGGCGGCGATCGCGAGCTTCTCGCAGGCGAATCGTTTCATCCAGGCGCTGAAGGAACTCGGCTGCAAGTTCGCATTGGATGACTTCGGCACCGGGCTGTCCTCGTTCGGCTACCTGAAGCACTTCCCGGTGGACTTCCTCAAGATCGACGGCAGCTTCGTCAAGGAGATCCTGCACGACCCGATCGATCGCGAGATGGTCCGCTCGATCAACGAGATCGGCCACCTGACCGGCAAGCTCACGATCGCGGAGTTCGCCGAGAACACCGAGATCATCGACATGCTGCGCAGCCTCGGCGTCGATTACGCGCAGGGCTACGGCATCGCTTCTCCGCAGCGCATCCAGCGCTCCGCTGCCGTCAACGGCTGAGCTCCGCTCAACCCGCCTGCCTCCTAATCTTGGCCGCTGGAGAGATTTCGGCTAGTCGACAAACTCAAAGCGCATCGAGAGATCCACCGCGCGGACGTGCTTGGTCAGCGAGCCGACCGAGATGAAGTCGACGCCCGTCTCCGCGATCGGCCGCAGCGTCTCGAACGTGATCCCGCCCGAGGCCTCCAGCTTCATCGGGCCGTTCGCGTGCGCGCGGTTCATCGCGACGGCGGCGCGCAGGTCGTCGAGGCTGAATTCATCGAGCAGCGCCATGTCCGCGCCCGCTGCGAGCGCCTCCCGCAACTCGTCCAGTGTCTCTACCTCGACTTCGACCGGCACGGGCGTGCCTGACTTGCGAGCGGCAGCGACCGCGGCGGCGATCGAGCCGGCCGCCATGATGTGGTTTTCCTTGATCAGGATGCCGTCGTAGAGGCCCATGCGATGATTCGTGCCGCCACCGCAGCGCACGGCGTATTTCTGCGCGGTGCGTAAGCCGGGCACCGTCTTGCGGGTGTCGAGAATCCGGCAGGGCAGGCCCGCCAGCGCATCCACGTAGCGGCGCGTGCTGGTGGCGACGCCCGAGAGCGTCTGCAGCAGGTTGAGCGCCGTTCGCTCGCCGGTGAGCAGCGCGCGGGCAGGGCCGGAGAGCCGATAGAGCAACTGGTTTGCGACGAGCGCGTCGCCGTCGTTCGCCTGCCACTCCACCTGCACGCGCGGATCGACCTGCCGGAACACTTCGTCCACGTAAGGCCGGCCGGCGAGGATGGCCTTTTCCCGCGTGATTACGCTCGCGCGCCCGAAGCGCTGTTCCGGGACCAGCTGTGCGGTGAGGTCGCCACCGCCGACGTCTTCGGCGAGGGCGGCGGCCACCACCGCGGGCAGGTCGCTGGGCGGGTTCACCCCATCAGAACGGCAAGCCGTGGCTCGCCGATCCCATGCACATCAGCATCGGAATCGACAGCACTAAGTTGGTGCGGGAGGCGAGCATGGCCACCTTCCGGGCCGTCGCCTTTTCCTCGTCCGTGGCTGCGACGATGCCGAGCACCTTCTTCTGGTTCGGCCAGATCAGCACCCAGACGTTGAACAGCATGATCGTGCCGAGCCAGGCGCCGATGCCGACGACGTGCTGGTAGTAGTTGGCCGGATCACTGCCCAGGCCGAGCGTGAACGCGCCGAGGTTGCCCGAACGGGCCAGGTACCAGGCTCCCGTCAGCCATGTGGCGACGGCGCCCCAGCGAAACCACAACAGCGCGCGGGGTGCGACGTACTTGCTGATGCCCGCGCCGCCCGGTCCGCCCTTGTCAGCCGCCGCGGCGGCCAGCGCCGGCATCTGCACCAGGTTGAAGTAGTACAGCAGGCCGATCCAGGTGATGCCGGACAGGATGTGGAACCAGCGCGCGAGGCCGAGTTCGTAGAACGCCGTGGGTGCGATCAGCAGTGTGAGCACGACCGCCAGCACGAATCCGGTCGTGATGGCGCCGCGAACCGTGTTCAATGGGTTCATGAGAATGGATTCCTCCCAACTTAGAATTCTTTGAGTAGCGGGGAGTTGGACCGATCCCCGGGCCCTTTCGAGCGTTGAAGAATAGGCGACGCAACCCCATAATTCAACGCCCCGCGCGACGCGCATGAGGCAGAATGACTCAGGCCGGACCCACTTCACCCTGCATGAACGTCTGCGTGCTCGATACCGGGCGCGTCTGCGTCGGTTGCGGGCGCACGCTCGACGAGATCGCCCGGTGGGGCCGGATGAGCGCCGCGGAGCAGTGGGCGGTCATCGGGCGCCTCGATCGGGCGCGTGCGTGCGGGGCTGTCGCTGGCGTTGTCAGCGCCGGCTGAAGGTATCGGAAACAGGCGAATGCATCGGCTGCCGCGGGCGGCCAAGGGGCGAGGATCGTGGACGTTACGCAGAGAATCCAGCAGCAGTTGAAGTCGAGCCCGGTCGTACTCTACATGAAGGGCACGCCGGACTTTCCGCAGTGCGGGTTTTCCGCCGCGGCGGTGCGCACGCTCGAGGCGTGCGGTGCGAAATTCACAACCGTGAATATCTTCGAAGACCCGGAACTGCGCGAGGCGCTGAAGCGTTACTCGAACTGGCCCACGTACCCGCAGTTGTACGTGAACGGCGAACTTCTCGGCGGCTCGGACATCCTTACCGAGATGCACCAGAAGGGCGAGTTGCAGCAGGTCCTGAAGGACGCTGGCGCCACTGCCTGATATCGACTCCCTCTCCCGCCTTGGCGGGAGAGCGTCGGCCTGAGGGGCTCTACTCCCTCTCCCGCCTCAGCGGGAGAGGGGTGGGGTGAGAGGCTCTACTCCCTCTCCCGCCCTAGCGGGAGAGGGGTGGGGTGAGGGCGGTACGCCGGGTGAGGGCCGCGTGAGGGTCTTATTCCTCTGAGTCCCGCATCGGCTCCTGCCCCTCGTCCCGGGCCGCGAGTTCCGGCGCCCGCTCGAGCGCCTCCTCGTACATGCCGCGGAACCGGTTGCAGATCATGCAGAACAGCGAGGCGGTGCGTTCCGCGTCGTAGATCGCCGAATGCGCGGCAGCGGTGTCCCACGAAAGACCGGCCGCGACGACAGCGCGTGCCAGTACCGTCTGGCCGTAGGCGACCCCGCCGAGCGTGGCCGTGTCGAAACTCGAGAACGGGTGGAATGGATTGCGCTTGATGTCCGTGCGCGCGACGACGGCGTTGAGAAAGCCGAGGTCGAACGACGCGTTGTGGCCGACCAGCACCGCACGCGTGCACTCGTGCTCGCGCACGGCCTTGCGCACCTCGCGGAACAGCTGCGAAATCGCTTCCTTCTCGGGCATCGCCGGTCGCAGCGGGTGATGGGGGTCGATGCCGTTGACCGCGAGCGACGCCGGGTCGATGCGCGAGCCGTGAAACGGCTGGATGTGATAGCGGAACGTCGCACCCGTGCGCAGCTGACCCATCGGGGTCAACTCCACCATCACGGCCGCAATCTCGAGCAGCGCGTCGGTTGCGCAATTGAATCCACCCGTCTCGACGTCCACCACCACTGGCAGGAAGCCGCGGAAGCGGCTGGCGATCCGCGGTTCGATCATCGTGTAGTTCATGCGTCGCCCAGCCGCCAGCTGACCTGCGCCCCTGCGCGCAGCGGCACGATCTCGTCGCTGCCGAATCGATAGCGCTGCGGGACCGTCCAAGGCTCGCGCCGCAACGTCACAGTGTCGGTATTGCGCGGCAGCCCGTAGAAGTCGGGCCCTCGCTCGGAGGCGAACGCCTGCAGCCGATCGAGGTGTCCGGCGCGTTCGAACGCCTCGGCGTACAGCTCGAGCGCCGCATGTGCGGAGAAGATGCCGGCGCACCCGCAGGGCGATTCCTTCGCCTGCACCGCGTGCGGTGCGCTGTCGGTGCCGAGGAAAAAGCGTGGATCGTCGCCGGTCGCGGCCGCGATGAGCGCTTCGCGGTCGTGCTCGCGCTTGAGGATCGGCAGGCAGAAGAGGTGCGGGCGGATACCCCCTTCGAAGAGCGCATTGCGGTTGAACAGCAGGTGCTGGGGCGTGATCGTCGCCGCGACGCCGGGCCGGGCGGAGAGCACGAATTGCACGGCCTCGCGCGTGGTGATGTGCTCGAAGACGACGCGCAGCTGCGGCACGTGATCGATCACCCGGCTCAGCACGCGGTCGATGAACGCGTGCTCGCGGTCGAAGACATCCACGGCGCCATCGGTGACCTCGCCGTGCACCTGCAGCGCCAGGCCTTCCTCGGCAAGGGCCTCGAGTGCCGGCCAGACGTGATCGATCGAAGTGACCCCGGCATCGGAATGCGTGGTGGCGCCGGCCGGATAGAGCTTGGCGCCGACGACGAAACCTGACTCCCTGGCGCGGCGGATCTCGTCGGGGCTGGTCCGATCCGTCAGGTACAGCGTCATCAGCGGTTCGAATCGCAGGCCGGCCGGCAGCGCGGCAAGGATCCGGTCCCGATACTCGCCGAGCGCGGCGACCGTCGTCATCGGCGGTTTCAGGTTCGGCATGACGACGGCACGCGCGAAACGCTCGGCCGTGAACGGCAGCACGGAGGCCAGTTGCGCCCCATCGCGCAGGTGCAGGTGCCAGTCGTCGGGTCGCAGGATGCGCAGCGTGGAGGTCAAGCAGTCGCCTTCGTCAGTTGATCGTGGAGCCGGTCCGGGTCGCCGAGCACATGGCACGCGTAGCGTACTCCGAAGCCGGTGAATTCGGTCGGGACGTGAGCGAGCCCTCCCTTGCGCTCGGAGGCCGACAGGTCCACGTGCACCCACGGAATGGCCGGCGCGACGAAGCGATTCAGGAAGCGCGCGGCGAGGACGTGATCGCCCTTGTTGTCGAGCGTGCACTGCATGATGTCTGCGATCGGGCTGTCGAGATCGCCATCGAAATCCTCGTCCATCGGGAAGCACCAGACGCGCTCGCCGCTTTCGCGACCGACGGACTGCAGCCAGTCGTGCAGGCCGGACCGGTTCGTGAAGGCGCCGCTGTAGCGTTCCGTCAGCGCATTCACGCAGGCGCCGGTGAGGGTGGCGAAATCGATCATGAAGTCCGGTTTCTCGCGCGAGGCCAGCGCCAGCGTGTCGGCGAGGACCATGCGGCCCTCCGCGTCGCTGTGCACGACCTGGATGGTCACGCCGTTCATCGCTGAGACGACGTCCTGCGGTCGATACGCGTCGGGTCCGATCTGGTTTTCGGTGAGCGCGAGCCAGCAGTCAACGGCGTACGGTGCCGCCATGCGGTCGAGCGCGAGCAGCGTGCCCACGGCGACCGCGCTGCCCTGCATGTCGCCATGCATCAGGTACATGCTGCGGTGCGGCTTCAGGTTGATGCCGCCGGTGTCGAAGCAGATGCCCTTGCCGACGAGGGCGATGCGCTGGCGGGCGCGGCGCCGCGGACGGTAGGTGAGCCGCACGATACCGGCGCCCCGACGGGAATTGGCGCTTGCGACGGCCAGGAACGCGCCTGCGCCCAGGCGCTTGAGTGCCGCTTCGCCGTAGAAGCGGAATCCCCAGCCCTCACGGGCTGCGAGAGCGCGCAGCGCGCGGCGATAACTCACGCAATCGAGTTCGTTCGGCGGTAGGGCGGTGAGCCAGCGCGCCAGGTGATTGCCCTCGGCGATCGCTGCGCTGCCGTCGAAGCGTGCGTCCGGCCGGCTCGCCACCAGGATTTTGCGCAGGTCGCTGCCGTGGCTGCGCTTCGACTTGCGCTGCGGCATGGGCGCCGCGGCGGCGAGCGCGGCGCTGAGCAGGGCCTCGAGCATGTCGG
>Ga0315287_10001335_pt1 | contig 22627 bp, 22 predicted proteins | sample YL17G11_0_MG_FD_205037 | JGI IMG/M metagenome (GOLD analysis project Ga0315287, IMG submission 205037) | Sediment microbial communities from Yellowstone Lake, YNP, Wyoming, USA - YL17G11_0 | ecosystem: Environmental > Aquatic > Freshwater > Lake > Sediment | place: USA: Wyoming | collected...
CCCGAGCGGCATGAGCCGGCGTCGATCGCCACCCAGCGCTGGCGCTGCCACCGGGTCCTGGTGGCCCAGTTACCGTGGTGTCCCTGGTGCGGCACATCCAGTCACCGACGTTTATGACACAGTAGTACTAACGCCTTGCTTCAGTAAATGAACGATTCGGATTCCCGCGTTCCAGTAGCGTGCGTCGTTCATCATTCCGTCGTCTAACCGAATGCTCGCCACGAAGTCCTCCTACGGGAAAACGAATGCGCGCTCGCGGGACCTGTCGTCAGTCCAATCCGATTCTGACGCATCTACGTCGCTGGCATCCGAAGGCTGTGGCCAGCCGCGATCTGCGCTTGAGCAAGCGGGTCTAACGTACATCCTGTCAGTCTGATCGTAAGGATCTCGCTGCCGTCGGTCCCACGGGTCTTTGTTCTCGCCCAGTGAAGCGTCCGTCACCCCCCAAACCCCGCCTTCCGCTCCCCCAGGTCGAAGTCATAGCTCCTGGCCCGCTCGTGCTGGCCCCGGACCTTGCGGAGTTCCTCCCGCAGGGCAGCGCCGTACCGCTCCGGCTCCTTGGCCGCCCGGAGCGCCGCCGAGTAGCAGACCTCCCGTACGTGCACTCCCGTCAGCCCGTCGGAGCCCGCCGCCACCTCCTCGATGACGTCCACGCTCACAGGCCACGGCGAGTAGCGGTGCAGGAACGCCCGCCGCTCGTCGAGCCCAGGAAACGGAAAGACGAACACCCGGTCGAAGCGGCCCGGCCGGTCGAGCAGGTTCGCCTCGAACCCCCGCGGGTCGTTCGACGTCGCGAGCCACAGCACTGGCTGCACCGGTTGGAACTCGCCGTCCAGCACGTTGAGGAAGAACTGCGGCGTTATCACCTTCGACTCGAAGAGCCGGTCCAGATCCTCAATGACGATGATCGTGCGCTCCCCGGTCTCCGTCAGGTTATTGAGCATCTTGAGGAATGACCAGGTGCTGCCGGCGTCCAGCGTGGACACCGTCAGGACGCACAACTGGAATCCCGTCAGCCGCGTGCAGATGTGCCGCACGGTGTGGGTCTTCCCCGTACCGGGCGCGCCCACGAACAGAACCCCTCTCGACGGGGCGATCCGGAGCCGCGCGCAGATCTCGGCGGACTCGGCGAACCCGTCCACGAACTCCAGAATGTCTCTCTTGAAGTCGGGAGGTAGTATCAGTTCCGACTCGGACACCTCGGTGTGGCGATAGAGACGCTCGTCCGCGCCGAAGACACGGAGCTGCTCGGCACGCACGATCTCCAGACGCGCCGCCGCGAGCCGCGAGGAGAGGCGCATCGAGGCGTCCAGCGATGGGCCGGCGAGGACCAGCGCCCTGGTAGGAGTGCCGGTCTCGTCGGGGTCGTTCGTCCTGAGCGCCACGAAGGACTCACCATCCAGTGTGATGAGCACGACGCCGTGGAAGTCGCCGATCCGGACGTCGCCCCGCACAAGTTCGGGCGCCGCCTCGTCGATTCCGCGCCACTCGCCGTCCTCGAACGGATCGCGCAGGATCCACCCGTAGAAGGGCTCGTCCGGGGTGACCGTCCCGCCGAGCTTGCGCACGCAGGCCACCAGCATCGCGCCGCCCATCCAGCCGCGGAGGGGCACCGGGTCCGCCGAGAGACTGTGGCGGAGTGCCGCCGCGCGGAGTTCGTCGATCCACTGCCGAGTGAGTCCCACGCCGGGCCCTTGTCTCGCGTTCATCGCGCCGTTGCTCCTCGGGTCACTTGTCGTCGAGATTGAACATCGGCGCGTCCGGCTCGCTCACCCCGCTCACCACCCGTACCCTCGGCTCTGCCATGGCGCGCACGGTGGCGCCGGCCATCCGGCGGTCCACCGCCTTGAGGAGGTCGTCGTAGCGCCCCAGCGGCTGCATCTCGTCCTTCACACGCTCCAGGTCGAATACCGTGTAGCCGGCGTCGCTCTGGCGAATTGCCCAAAGCGCATCGTCGGCACGCGTCGCCCGCTTGCGTCCCTCGAACAGGAGGGGCGTCGTGGCTACGACGTGGACGGTCGACACCTCCGTGAGGTGCTCAAGGAGCGGCCCGATCAGCGAGCTGCCGGTCAGTCCTCCCAGGCCGACGGTCACGACTGCGGTGCGAGGGATCTCGCGGAAGTTCGACAGCATCTCCCCGACCTCGTGCCGAGCCGTGAGGACGGGACTCCGGCCCCGCAGGTCCCGGTGCAGGCTCGACTCGTCCACGCCGATCTCGCGCCAGCCGCGCTCCCCCGACCAGATCAGCCATTTCGCCGTCGTGACGCCGCGCCGCTCCAGGAGCTGGAGCACGGTCGTCCCGGCGTATCCCACGCCGACGAGAAAGACGTCGTCCCTCCAGCGGCGCGGCTTCGAGTTGGAAACGGCCCCGCGCCAGGCGAGCGGGGCGAGGGTCAGGCTGGCGACGAATCCGCGGCGGTCCATAGGCGCGTCCGAGGTATGAGTGCACGGCGGCCCCCGGGCGCGGAATGCGCACGGGCGGCTGGCTGTCCCTGCAATGTGCCGGAGCCCTGTGACAACGGCTGGGCCAGGTGCTACGCGAACCCCGCCGTGCGAACGCCCAGCCCGAAGTCGTAGGTCCGCGCCCGCTGGTGCTGGTGGAGCACCCGCCCCACCTGGTGGCGCAGTGCGTCGGCGAATCCCGCCGGCGCGTCGGCGCTCGCCAGGGCCGCGGCGTAGCAGACTTCGCGGATGTGCGCCGCCGAGAGGCCGTCCGTCCCCCGCGCGATCTCTTCCACGACGGACGTGTCCACCGGCCAAGCAGCGTAGCGCTCGATGAGCGCCGCGCGTTCCTCCACGCCCGGCAGCGGGAAGACGAAGACCTGGTCGAACCGCCCGGGCCGGTCGAGGACGTTCTGCTCCAGCCCGCGCGGGTCGTTCGACGTCGCCACCCAGAGCACCGGCTGGCGCGGTCGGAAGAGGCCGTCGAGCGCGTTGAGGAAGAACTGCGGCGTGAGGTAGCCCGACGCGAAGAGCCGGTCGATATCCTCGATGACCACCACCGCGGACCGCGACGACTCGGCGACGGCCTCGAGCAGGTCGCAGAACTTCTGCTGGGCCATGCCGGGGTGGTCCACGACCGACATCGACAGGACGAAGAACCGCGCGTCGGCGAGGCGCGCGAAGAGGTGCCGGACCGTCTGCGTCTTGCCGGTGCCGGGGGCGCCGACGAGGAGCACGCCGCGCGAGGACGAGCACCCGTTCGCAGTGATGGTGCGTGACGGGTTCGTCGGTGCGGAGGGCGACGAACGTCTCGCCGGGGAACCGGATCGCGACGACGCCGTGGAAGTCGCGGAGGCCGACGCTGCCGCCGTCGAGTTCCGGCGCCCAGTCGCGGAGTTCGACGAGGTCGTCCTCCGTGTCCTTCCCCTGGAGCGTCCAGCCGTAGAAGGGCTCCAGCGGCTCGACGGTGCCGCCGAGGCGGCGGACGCAGGCGACGAGCATCGCGCCGCCGAGCCAGCCGCGGATCGGCATCACGTCTCGGCCGAGGCCGACGCGATCGGCGGCGGCGCGGAGCGCCTCGACCCATTCCTTGAGCAGCCCGTTGCCATCGGGCGTGAACAACGCCGTATCCATTCCCCACATCCTTCCCTCGAAAACCAAGGCCCCGCTCAAGATCAGGGCGGGGCCGCGAGCCACCACGCTGCGGACGTGGGGAAGGTTAGGGGGAGGGTGGGACAGTGGCTTAGGAGCCCTCGGGGATCGCCTCGAAGATGGCCGCGACCTTCAGGCGGCACTGTTCCGCGATGAGTGCGACCTGGTGAGCACCCGAGGCTGCAAAGAACTCAGGGTCGAAGGCATGAATCCTGAAGTTGGGGAACCCGCCAAACTCAGACTTCCGCTCTGGCCTGAAGCCGCCCAGCCGAGGATGAGCCAGCAGCCGATTGACCACGTGTCCGTCGCGATAGCGCTTCTCCAGGAGCGCGAGGTACACTTCATGTTTCTGGTCAGAGTACCCCAGAACCGCGAAGTCCTGTTTGCGCCTCATGGCGTCCAGCTTCTTCACGTTCACCCAGTAGCCCCATCTGTCCGAATCTGGCTGCCCCGCGACTAGGTTCGTCCCGGCGCAGGCGACCCGGACGGACTCTTGGAGGATCTTGGCCAGCTTCACGCGCTCGGGGGTCCCCTTCAGAAGGTCCGGTCCCACCGGTTCGAGCGCCATATCATTGTCAATCATCAGTTGCCGTGCCTCCTGTGCCACGAACCCGAACGAGTCCTCTCGCGTAGCGAAAGTCCCGAGTAGGCTGTGCACCTCGTGCCACCGTTTCGGATGCAACCAGAGGGCTGGATTGGCTGGGGAATAGTCCACTTGGTTCTTTGTAAGAAGAACAACGAGAGTTCCCGCCGGCTGAGCTGCAGCATACTCCAGGTAGGTATCCAACTGGGTGCGCATCTCGCGCTGGCCATTGTCGGTCTTGTCGTCTCGGGGCGATTCGGCCAGCCCCGCTCTCTCCCCAATGCCGGCGTCCACCTTGTTCTCAACCAATATGTGAGCGGTGCTGCCTGATGGCGTTGAAGCGGACAGGCGGAGGTCAACGAACCCGCCGGGCACCCAATACTGGGTCTCGGCCCCTACGTTGGCTCCGTCGTCCAGCCTCTCTCCCCGAAGAAGTCGCCAGAATTCCCGGCCAAACGTCCCCTCCCGATTCACCATCCATCCCAGCAGTTCGGTCGTGAAGTTCTCGAGCGGCGAGGCCTTGTGCGAAGCGGCGTATGTCGCGAGGGAGGTGAAAAGGCCCGGCTGCAAGTCCATTCGTACCATATGTGAGGTTTGGACCGTGAGCACAAGGGTCCTCGACCCCCCCTGTCACACCCCCCTCGTATCCTCCCTGACAACCAGGGAGGCTCCCCTTGAAGACCGACATCCGGTCGATGGGGGGCCGCCGCTCGCCGCCGCCCAGGAGGCCGCGATCCGGTTCGCCCGCTTCCTCGGCCCCGACGACCGGCTTGCCGCCCCCGCCCGCCGACCCGCAGCCTCATTGACGCGCCGACGACCCGCCCGGATATTCGGATCGGGGCGAAGGAATTCCCACTTGGCCAACCTCGGCGCTTTTGTTGCGGCCTGTGTCACTGGCAGCTCGGCTGTCGCGCCAGGTACGCTGGTCCATGGAGGTGCAGCATGGTAGATGTACTCGGGAACCAGCGAGCGGCAATCGCCCGGGCATGTGTGCGATTCGGGGTGGCACGCCTCGACATCTTCGGCTCCGCGCTTCGTGACGACTTCCGGCCTGGAGAGAGCGACCTGGACCTGCTCGTCGACTTCAGCTCCAACAACCCACACGATCTCGTGGATGCCTACTTCGGCCTCCTCGACGAACTCCGCGCGGTCCTGGCCGTCAAGGTTGATCTCGTCATGGTCGGTGCCGTCAAGAACCGCTTCATCGCGGCCGACATCGAGCGCACGAAACAGATGCTCTATGCCGCGTGACGCACGGGCGTATCTGGCCGACATCCTGGAGGCGTGCGACGCCATCGTGCTGGCGGTGCGCGGACTCGACTTGGCCGGTTATCGGTCCAACCGGCTCATCCGTTCCTCCGTGGAGCGCGAGTTCACGATCATCGGCGAGGCGATGACCGCGCTGGCGCACTTCGCTCCTGAGGCGTTCGCGTCAATCACCCAGGCGCGACGCATCGTGGACTTCCGCAACCAGCTCACGCATGAGTACCCGAGCGTGAATGACATGCTCGTATGGGGCATCATCGATCGCGATGTGCCGGTGCTTCGCCGCGAATGCACCGCTTTGATGGACGGTCTGGGATCTGCAGTGGAAGAGGACTGATGGCCTGAGGCATAACCCTGGGCTCGACCATTCGTTGGGTCGCGTCGTCGGCTTGGCCACCGCGTGCCGTTGCCCCCCTCGCTGTCACACCCCCCTCCTATCCTCTCTGACAACCAGGGAGGCTCCTCCGTGAAGACCGACGTCCGGCTGTCCACGAAGTTCGTCACCGCCCAGAACGCCCATCAGGTGGGCGTCCTCGTCACCCTCGCCGGCGAGACGCCCGCGCGCCGCGCCCCCCTCAACATCGCCCTCGTCCTCGACCGCTCCGGCTCGATGAGCGGCCCGCCCCTCGCCGCCGCCCAGGAGGCCGCGATCCGCTTCGCCCGCTTCCTCGGCGCCGACGACCGGCTCACCGTCGTCACCTTCGACGACCACGTGCGCACGATCTTCGGTCCGGCCGCTGGCGGCGACGAGGCCGCGGCTCAGGCCATCGCGGCCGTACACCCCGGTGGCTCCACGAACCTCTCGGGCGGCTGGCTCAAGGGCCGCGCCCACGTGGAGAAGGGACTCGTCGAGGGAGTGAACCGCGTCGTCCTCCTCACCGATGGGATGGCCAACGCCGGCATCGTCGAGCCGTCCAAGCTGGTCGATCTCGCGCGCGGCGCCGCCGCGGGCCGCGTCACCACCACCTGCATCGGCTTCGGCTCCGAGTTCAACGAAGACCTGCTGCGCGAGATGGCCGCCGCCGGCGGCGGCAACTACTGGTACGTCGAGCGCGACGACCAGATGTCCGGCATCTTCGGCGAAGAGATCGAAGGCCTCGTCGCCCTCGCCGCCCAGAACCTCGAGGTCGAGATCGCCCTCGCGCACCCCGCCGTGGCGGGGCTGACGCTCCTCCAGAGCTATCCTCTCACGCGCACGCCCAGTGGCGACTTCCGCATCACCCTCGGCGACCTCTACGCCACCTCGCCGCGCAGCTTAGGGTTGTTCTTCCACGTGAACGACGTGGGCGCCCTCGGCGCGACGAAGATCGCCGAGGTGCGCGTCAGCGCCGACGTCATCCAGCAGGACGGCATCGCGCACGAGACGTTCGTGCTGCCGGTGATCGCCAACCTCGACGGCGCCGACCACGTCGAGCCGGTCGTGGAGCGCACCTTCGTCCGCTTCGAGGCCGCCAAGGCCCGCGAAGAGGCGATTCGCCGCGCCGACGAGGGCGACCTCGATGGCGCCGCGCAGTCGCTGGGCTGCGCCGAGGCGATGCTCAAGCCCTACCAGGCGGAGCCGGGCGTGCAGGAGGAGATCGATGACCTGGCCGCCGAGGCCGTGCGCCTCCAGGAGCGCCACTACGACGCCTCCGACCGGAAGTACCACTCCGCCCGGGCGATGGCGGCGCACCAGGGGAAGGACGCGTACCTGAAGAAGATGCGGCGTCCCCGGCCGGACCCTCGGCCGTAACCTCTTCCGGGCGCGGGTGCGGGGATGCACGTTTGTCGCCGCACCCGCTCTCTCGGAATGGATATGCCGCAACCCAAAGCTGCCCGCTGGCTCGACCTGCTGGCGTTCCTCCTCCAGCACCGCTTCCCGGTGACCCGCGAGGAGATCTACGGCGCCGTCGCCGACTACCGCGACGCGCTGGAGGGCGCCAACGCCGCCGGGCGCGAGGCGGTGCGCCGCAAGTTCGAGCGGGACAAGGACGAACTTCGTGCGCTCGGCATCGACCTCGAGACGGTCGATCTGCCGCAAACCGAGGGCGACGAAGCCGACAAGGGCTACCGCCTTCGGGAGCGTGCCTTCTACCTCCCCTATCTCGAATTCCGTTCGCTTGGCGATGTCGGTGCGCCCGGTGCGCCCGGTGCGACTGGTGCGCCGTACACCGGCCTCCTCCGCATCGCTCTCACCGATTCCGACGTCGCGCTCCTGGGCCGCGCCACTGCCCGCGTGGCGGCGCTCAAGGACACGCCCCTCGGCGATGCCGCTTCCTCGGCGCGCCGGAAGCTCGCCTTCGACGTCCCGCTCCCCCTCGCCTCTGTGGAACGACTCCTTGCCCAGCCCCTCGAGGGCGAGGCGTCGAAGGCGCTCGAGGTCCTGCAGCACGCCGTCGCCGACCACACCGCTGTGCAGTGCTCCTACTACGCCATCGGGCGCGACGCGGAGACGGAGCGGGTCATCGAACCGTACGGCCTCTTCTTCCACTGGGGCCACTGGTACTGCGTGGCCCGCTGCCGCCTGCGCGAGGCGATGCGTGTCTTCCGCGTGGACCGGATGCGCGCCGCCAAGGCGCTGACCGGCCCCGATGGGCGGTTCGAGGTGCCGGCGGGCTTCTCGGTGCGCGAGTACGTCCGGCGCGCTCCTTGGGAATTGTCGGAGCTGCCGCCGGAGGAGGTGGTGGTGCGCTTCCACTTCCCGGAGTCGCGCTGGGTTCTCGCGCAGGGCGTGGGCGATCCCGTCGAGCCGCTCTTGGGCGACGGCGGCGCCGTCATCGCGTTCAGCGTGCGGGAGCGCGGCTCGTTCCTGCGGTGGCTGTTGACGTTCCGGTCGGGGATCGAGGTGCGGAAGCCGGCGGAGTACGGGCGGCAGCTCGCGGCGCTCCGCTCGCGCGTGGCGTCTCTCTACGCGGGGGCCGGTGTATGAGCGAGACCGCGGCTCTCCAGGTGAACCGCCTCGTCCAGCTCGTTGCGGAGCTGTCCCGGCGGGATGACGACGACGACGGGGAAGGGGTGCCCATCGGCGATGTGGCCGAGCGGCTCGGCGTGAGCGCCACGCAGGTGGAGCGCGACATCCGCACCCTCACGGCGGTGAGCGAGAACCCCGACGGCTCGTGGCTGCAGTCGCTCAGCATCTGGCAGGAGGGGGACCGCGTCTCGGCATCGAGTCTCGGGCCGTATCGTCGGCCGCTGCGGTTCACGCCGATGGAGCTGCTGGCGATCCAGATCGGCCTGGCGTGGGAGCTGGAGGGCGGGGAGGCGTCGGCGGCGCAGGGTGTCGCGCCTCTCACGGCAGAGTTTGCGAAGCTCCTGTCGGAAGCGCCTGTGGGTCCGGCGCAGGTTTCGATCATGCCGGTCTCGGGCGAGGGGGAGCAGGATGTTGTCGGGCTCGCCCAACGCGCGGTGACCGAGCACCGCGTGCTGACGCTCCTGTACGCCGGGGCGGGCGACCTCGGCGGAGCCGCGCGGAGTGTGGAGCCGCACCAGGTCGCGTACGCCGACGGGCGCTGGTACGTGGTGGCGTGGTGCCGGAAGAGCGAGGGCTGGCGCCACTTTCGGGCCGACCGCGTGATCGACGCGGCCATGGAGGAGGAGCAGTTCGCGCCGCGACTCGACTTCAAGGCGCTGGAGACACCGGCGGAGACCTTCCGGAAGGACGCTGCGCCGGTGTCGGTGCGTGTGCGGTTCGCGCCGGCGGTGGCGCGGTGGTTGGCCGAGCGCTACCCAGAGGGGCGTGCGCTGCCGGGCGGCGGGCTCGAGGTGGAGTTCGAGGTGCTCGACTCGCACTGGCTGGCGCGCCACATCCTGCAGTACGGCGCCGACGCCGAGGTCATCGAGCCGCCGGCGATCCGGGAATTACTGAGGAAGGTGCTGGGGGTGGGGTAGCTCTCGTTCGGTTCTCCTACTAACTGTCCAGGATCGGAGAGAGCCGCCTCCGTTCACCAGCCCTTGAAGCGCCATTCGCGCACTCTCGGAAAGAGGTGTTCCCTCAAGACTGCTTGGCTGGTCACACTCGTGGGGAACTGCGGTTCAAGCCACGTTGACAAGCAGACTTCCGCAAGCTCAAACCCTTCAGAATCTATCCCTTGGATGCTGATGTAGACCTTGCGGCCCTCCTGCGCGAATAGCTGTGCGTTCAGTCTCAAGGCAAACCGGACATGTCCGTTCCCCTCATTGTCCAACAAGCGGCACGCAATGTCCTTCACCTGAAGTCGGTCTGGCCCGTCGAAGGGAACAAGAGGTGGAGGACTTGAGATGTTGTCATGCAGGTGGAGTGCCTTCTCGATTTCCCTATACGGCGAAACCGGGGTTCTAAGCTCAACGGGAATGGTGGGAACAGTATTGTGGTGCAGAGGTGGTGCGCTGGGGGTGCGGTCCATGGACGCCCCACAGCTAGAGCACGCGGACGGAGCGCCGCTGACCAACTCACCGCAGCCCGGACATAGCTTGGACATGAGTCAACTATCCCCAGGCAATGTTGGCCGGCCAAAAATCCGGACTCTAACCTGCCCTAGATGCGCGGTCCCCGCTAGGTCGACGTTCTCTGCACTACGATGGGGTCAACGAATTTTGGAATTAGGGTCTGCTGTCTGGGCCGCGGCAGGGCACCGCTCTTGCGAATACATAGTGCTGCGATGTATACTACCTCTATGTATCAGCGAGGCCCGGCCCCGATCCCGTCGCGTCGCCCCGCATGGACATAGGCAAAGACCTCGTCGCCGCGTCCGCCACGCCGCTGGTGCTGGCCATCCTCCGCGAGGGTGAGAGCTACGGCTACGCCATCATCAAGCGCGTGGAGGAACTCTCCGGCGGAGAGCTGCAGTGGACCGACGGCATGCTCTACCCGGTCCTCCATCGCCTGGAGCGCAACGCCCTGGTCAAGGCCAGCTGGGGCGAGTCCGAGTCGGGCCGGCGGCGGAAGTACTACCGGCTCACCGACAAGGGATCCGAGGAGCTGGCGAATCAGCGGCGGCAGTGGCAGATCGTCAACAAGGCACTCCGCGCGACGTCGTTCACGTCGTTCCAGCTCGCGCCGCAGGCCATCTGATGGCACCACACAGGGGGGATGCACGTGCTTGAAGAACAGATCGGTGAATGGCGGGCCTACGTCCTCCGGCGGCAGGCCATCGAGGCCGCGGACGTGGCTGAGCTCGAGGACCACCTCCGGAGCCAGGTGGCCGACCTCCAGGCGTCGGGGCTCAACGCGGATGAGGCCTTCCTCATCGGCGTGAAGCGCCTCGGCGAACTCGACACGCTGTCGCGGGAGTTCGCCCGTGAGCACTCGGAGCGCCTGTGGAAGCGCCTGGTGGTGGCGGATGCCGAGAAGAGCGGAACGGGGTGGAGCCGAGAGCTGGTGGTGGCGCTGCTTCTGGCGGTGGCGGCGGCGCTGACCATCAAGGTCCCCGAGCTCTTCGGGCTGCGCTTCGGCGGCGACCAGGCCGCCGAGTCGTTCTATTTCCGGAACGCCAGCTTCTTCGTCCTGCCCTTCCTGGCCGCGTTCTTCGCGTGGAAGCGGGGACTGAACGCCGCGGGCTGGATGGGGCTCGCCGCGATCTTCGCGGCGGGCGTGCTGGCCATGAACCTCCTGCCGTTCACACCCAAGGCCCAGACGGAGGCGTTGGCGGCACTGCACCTTCCCATGGCGCTCTGGCTCGCCGTGGGCATCGCCTACGCGGGCGGCGCCTGGCGGAGCCACGACCAGCGGATGAACTACGTGCGCTTTTCCGGCGAGTGGTTCATCTACTACGTGCTCATCGCCCTGGGCGGCGGCGTGCTGATGGCGTCCACGATGTTCATCTTCAAGTCCATCGGGATGGACGCGGAGTGGCTCCTGGAATCGTGGCTCCTCCCCTGCGGCGTCGTGGGAGCTGTCGTCGTCGCCGGTTTCCTGGTGGAGGCCAAGCAGAGCGTCATCGAGAACATGGCGCCCGTGCTCACCCTGCTGTTCACGCCGCTGTTCACCCTCCTGTTGCTCGCGTTCCTGGCCACCACGGTGGTGACGGGGAGCGGGATCAACGTGGAGCGACAGACCCTCATCGGCTTCGACGTGCTCCTCGTCGTCGTGGTGGGTCTGCTCCTCTACGCCATCTCGGCCAGGGATCCCCAGCGGGAGCCCGGGTTCTTCGACGCGCTGCAGCTCGCGCTGGTGCTCTGCGCCCTCCTGGTGGACGCGATGGCGCTGTGGGCCATCCTGGCGCGCATCTCCGCGTTCGGCTTCACGCCCAACCGGGTGGCCGCGCTGGGCGAGAATCTCATCCTGGTGGTGAACCTGGGCTGGTCCGCCGTGCTCTACGCGAGGTTCCTCGGGAAGCGCGCGGGCATCGCGCCGCTGGAGCGATGGCAGACGGCGTACCTGCCCGTGTACGCCGTGTGGGCGGCGATCGTGGTGGTGATCTTCCCGCTGGTGTTCCGGTTCCGGTAGCGGGCGTGGCCGAAGTCGGGCTCTTTACCCGCCCGACGACCGGCGGCATACTAGTTGGCCAACCCTCTCGCTGAGGCCGTCACAGTGATTCGCCGACTGCTCCCCCTGCTCGCGTTCGTCGCCTTCGGGCACGCCCCCGCCAAGGCCCAGCGGCCTCCGACCCCGTGCACGACCGCCACTCCCGACTGCACGGAGTGGATCGCCGTCGGCGGAGGCACCGGGCGGTCCCTGGTGTACCGCAATCTCCCGCTGAACACGCGGAACGAGGCGGTCACCCGCGCGGTGATCGTGGTGCACGGTGCCGGGCGCGACGCGGACAACTACTTCCGCACCGCCCTGGCCGGGGCGTTCCTGGCGGGCGCGCTCCAGACCGCGCTCGTCATCACCCCGCGTATGGCGTCGAATGAAGCTCCGGGATGCCGCGACTCGCTCGCCCAGAATGAGATCAGCTGGGACTGCGACATCTGGCGGTCCGGCGGCCCCTCGGTGAGTCACCCGGCCGTGACCTCGTTCGACTTCCTCGATGAGATCCTGCGGAAGCTGGCGCGCCGGGATGTGTTCCCGAACCTGCGGGGGATCGTCGTCACCGGGCATTCCGCGGGCGGCCAGGTCACGAACCGCTACGGGATGTCGAGCAAGGTCCACGATGCGCTCGGCGTGCCGGTGCAGTACGTGGTGGCGAACCCGTCGAGCTACGCCTGGCCCTCCGACGAGCGGCCCACCGGCCCGGCCGCCTGGCCCCTCCAGGCGGGAGCGCCGGGGTTCGTTCCTGCCGTGGCGGCCGACGCGCCGGCATTCCGGTCCCTGCGTGACGGGCGCGGCTGCACCACCTACGACCAGTGGCCCTACGGGTTCAAGAACCGCACCGGCTACTCGGCGAGCCTCAGCGACTCCCAGCTGACGCGGCAGCTCGTCTCGCGTCCCTTCACCTATCTCCTTGGCGAAGACGACATCCTGCCGCTCAGCGGCTTCGACGGCTCGTGCTCGGCGATGGCGCAGGGCCCCACGCGGCAGGCACGCGGACAGGCGTACGCGAAGTACGTCAACGAGAGACTTGGCGGGCACCACGCGGTCGTCGTCGTCACCGGCTGCGGGCACAACGGGCGCTGCATCTACACCTCGGAGCCCTGGCTGCGCATCGCCTTCCCGGGTCCCTGACAGTCGTCCCGACTCATCGATGTTCTTCGAGGACCCGATGCCTTTCCCGCGACTTCTGATGGAGCTTCGCGCATTGGAGCTGCGGATCAACAGCTAGGAGACTTCGACTTCGCGGACCACGGCGCCGAGCAGCAACTCGTCCCGGGCGGCGAGGTATTCACGAATGCCGTCTCGGATGTTCTCCAGCGCCTCCACCTCCGTGGCGCCCTGCGACCAGCAACCCGGCAAGCCGGGCACCGTCACGCTGAATCCCTCTTCGGTTTCCTGTAGCGCGATCTTGTACTTCATTGGCCAGGACTCACGGCATGAGCCCGATACCGGCGCGCCTGGCATGCACTACGAACACGACCTCGACGCGCTGCGGGGTGACTCGGTAGATCACCCGGTACGGCGCTTCGATGACCTCGCGGATCTCCGGCCTGCCCACCTCCGGCACCATGCGGCCGGATTCAGGGAACGCCTCGAGCTGCTTTCCCCGATCGAGGATGCGGCCCACGACCTGCTCGGCGTAGATGGGGGACGTCTGACTGATGTACTGCCTGATGCCGGCGAGGTGCTCGACTGCCGTCTCGGTCCAGACGACGATCACTTCTTAAGTCCGAGCCTGCGCATCGCCTCGTCGTGTGACACCACTCGGCCGGCGTCGGCGTCGGCAATGCCCCGGTCCACGCCCTGGCGGACGTAGATCTCGTACATCAGGTCATCCCACGATGCCTGCTCCGGCAACTGATCCACGAGGCGCTGCGCCTCGATCTTGATGCTGACCGAACCGTCCATGGTTACCTCCTGCCTTCAGTATACCCGAATCCGGCCGAACGCGCCCGTCACCCCCGCGCCGCCAGATCCCGCGCCTTCGTCGGCTCGCTCATCGCCCCCTGCAGCCCTCAGCCCTCAGCGAGGATGCGCTCCAGGCGGCTGGCCAGCGCGCGGCTCTCCGTATCGGCGGCCACCAGTTCGATCTCGGCGGGGCCTCTCGCACCCAGATTCAGCTCGACGGCCCGCGCGATCTGCTCCTGCTCGAAGATCCGGCGGCCCATGATGGTCTGGTTCGAGCCCAGCTCCTTCAAGACGGCGAGACCGACTGCGTCCACGGCCACCCGGTCGTCGCCGGCGATCATCACGTTGCCCGCCTTCAGCTCACCGCGGGACGGACCGCCGTCCGTGAATGCGCTCACACCGTCCAGCACGATCAGGCGCGGACGGTAACCGGCATTCAGCTCCGCGATCATCCGTCGCATGTCCGGGGAACGATGCATCGTGCGGCGGATGGTCTTGGGTGTGAGTCCCACCGAGAGCTTCAGCGACATGGTGAACACCCCGCCGAAGCCGTGCGTCTTGAGGCAGCAGGTCGAGACAGTGTACTCCGAGTCCACGATCAGCCGCGGCAGATGGAACCCCTCCGGCCAATGCGTGCCCCCGGCGCCGAAGAACACCCAGTCGGAATCCGGGATCTCCTCGAAGTTCACCACGTCGAAGCGGGCGGAGCGGGCCATGTCGAAGATGCCCTTCTGCTCCATCACGCCCCGGGTCTGCGGCGGTCCACTCGACTCGCCCACCGTCACGGAGCGGGCGCCCCGTTCGTGCAGCTCCGCCACCAGCTGGCCCAGGGTATCCGGGTGCGTCGAGCCGGGTGCCACGTCCGCGCTGTTGAAGTTGGGCTTGACCACGACCCGCTTCCCGTCGATCCCCACCGGATCGAACAGCCGCAGCACGTCGGTGACGCCGCGGCGGCGATCCGCCGTGCGCACCAGCGCCACACGACTGCGTTGCGGGGCGCGGCGCGGCAGCCACACGCCGTCCGGTCGCGCCAGCGGCAGCAGTACGACCCCGGCCGCGGAGCGGACGAAGTCGCGACGATGGATCGGACCGGAGCGGCATCTCATGGCTACCTCGCGAGCGGAACGGTCGCCGACGGCCGCGCGCCGCGCCGTCAAAGACCCGATATACCGCGCGGCGGGCGCGACGGCTAGACGGTATGCGAACCGGGAAGGGGTGACCTCAGATGACATCCCCGCAACTCGACGGCAAGGTGACGTACGGGGTGACGTTTCTCCCGGCAAACTACGTCACCCCGAGCTTCGGAGTCCGGCACCGACGCTCGGTGCTCCTAGGAAGTCCGGCATTCTGCCGTTTCTGAGAATGTGCGACCCCCGAATGGGGTCAAGGGGTCGCGGGTTGAGCTGCGGCCGCTGCGCCGCCGTTCCTGCGCGGCCGGTCGATCCCCTCTACGGGATCCGGTCGGCCGGCGGAGCACCGAACGGGTAGAGGCGATCCAGCGGCGCGTGCTCGTAGCGGAGCGCTCCCAGCCGCGTGGTGCCGAGCCAGTCGCCGGGCGCGTCGACGAGCAGGATCGTCCGGGCGTACCCGTTGTCGTCGAAGCCGCGGCGGAAATGCGCCCGCGTCTTGAGCACGAACACCCGGAAGTCGCCGGGCTCGATCCCCGCGAACCGCAGCTGCTCGGGACTGGTGACCTGCTGGTAGGCGGGCGTCAGGATCAACACGTTCCCCCGGCCGAAGTCGATCGCGGCCACCCGGTCGTAGCCCCAGCGGGCCCCCCGCCATCGCAGCGTGCCCCGGATCCGCACGGGCGGGCCCGCCCCCTCGCCGGTGTAGCCCCCGACCGCCCGGTCGAACGGCGCGCCCGGCCGGAGGTCGGCATCCCAGATCGCCTCGAGCGCCGGCGCGTCGGTCAGCGCGGCGACCACGATCTCCCCGACCCCCTGCCTGACCAGCTCGGCGAGCGTCCAGGTCCCGTCGCCGGGGCGGTCCCAGTAGTCGGCCAGGACGACCGGCGTCGCGCCACGCCGGATCGCCTCCCGGGCCCGACGCACCGCCTCGGCGGGCAGCGGGAAGCTCCCCGACGCGTAGCGCTCCCGGACCCGCCAGATGAGGGACGCCACGTCGTTCGCCGCCGCCTCCGCCAGCGCGGAATCGCCGTTCGTCATCGCCTGCACCGTCGTCCCGATGTCGGGAACGTCCGCCCATGGGAAGCCCAGGAACACGCTCACCACGAGACCGGGATACTGGTCCTCCCATCGGCGGGCGCGCGCCATGATGTCCAGGACGGGTGAGGCGCCGGTCCACTGCAGCACCGTGGCGGTGACGATCGGCACTCTCCGCGTCACGCGCACCGGCCGGTACTCGCCGCGCATCATCCGGCGGAGGTACGTGGCGGCCCGCTCCCCTTGGTACCACGAGTCGTAGTGGGGGAAGTGCTTGGTCACGAACGACCCCTCCGCCACCCGCAGGAACTCCTCGTCCTCGTTCCCGTGGAGATCGAAGGTGGCGACGATCGGCACGTCGGGCCCGACCACGGCGCGGAAGCGGCGCGCGATCTCGGCCTCGGGCCGGGGCACGTCACGGACCGCCATCGCGCCGTGGAGGGAGAGGTACACGCCGTGGACGGGAAGGGCCGCGCGGAGGTCGGCGAGCATCAGTTCCAGGAAGTGGTCGAAGGCCGCCTTCGTCGTCCAGGCGCGAGACGAGCCGCCGAAGGCCTCGAACGGCGAGGTCAGGCCCACCAACTTCATGTCGCCGAACTCGCGCGCCATCGCGACGAAGCCGTCCACGTAGGAGCCGCCCTCCGTCAACACGGTGTCCCCACGGAGCGGCGCGCGGATCCGGGTCCAGTCCTCGATCCCCAGGTCGCCGCCGGGGCAGAAGGTGCAGGTCTCGTGCTCGAACCGCGCCACCGCCACGCGGAACGGGCCCCCGGGCCGCGCCGCGCCGCCGCCGCCGGATGGTCCGCACGCGGCGAGCCCGAGGGCGATCGCGCCGAGGAGGAGCCGGCCCCGGTGTCGGGGGCCCCGCTCCACGAAGGTCGAACCGCGGTGACGACGGACCGGCTGGGACATGATGCGCTCCTTCTACGTCGCGACGGCCCCGTCCGATCCGACCGACAGAACCGGGCGGTCCGCTCGCGCCAGGATCGCCCCTCCGCCCAGCCAACCGGTGACGTTGGCCATCGTCCGGAACATGTCAGGAATGGTGTCCACCCCGATGAGCACGCCGATGCCCTCGACCGGGACACCGGCGGACTGCAGCACGGGCGCCATGACGATGATGGCCCCGGCAGGGATGCCGGGCACGGTGAACGAGGTGAGGACGACGGTGGCGATGATGGTGGCCAGCTCGGGGGCCTGGATGGTTACGTCGTAGAGCCGCGCGAGGAACAGCACGCCGACCGTCTGCGCCATGGCGGCCCCGACCCGGAACATCGAGGCCGACAGCGGAATGAAAAAGGTGATGATCGGTTCCGGCAGGCCGAGCTGGCGCGCCCCCGCGAACGTCGCAGGCAGCGCGGCGAGCGACGACCGCGACGAGAAGGCCACCACCTGGCTGGGCGCGCAGGCACGCGCGAACCGGGCCAGCGGCACGCGGCCGACGAACACGGCCGCCGGATAGAGCACGATCGCGATGAAGGCGGCGCTGACGAGGGACAACAGGGCGATGTAGTAGGCCAGGGCGCCGGCGGCGGCGAGCCCCAGGCGCGCGCCGAGGGGAACCGCGAGCGCGAAGACGCCGATCGGCGTCAGCCGCAGCACCCAGCCGACGAGGATGAGCATGGCGTCCGCCAGTCCCTTGAACACGTGGACGACCGCCTCGCGCGGGACGCGGGCAACGCGCGTCAGCGACAGGCCGAAGACCAGCGCGAAGATGACCAGAGGCAGGATCGTGCCGGCCGCAGCGGCGGCGAAGACGTTGGGCGGCAGCAGCTCGACGATCCAGCGCGACAGCGACGGGAGCTGCTCGGCGGCAGGCACCGCGCTCGCGGAGCGCGCGGCGCTTTCACGAAGCCCGGCGGCAACGGTCGGGGCGATGTCGAGCCCTGCTAGCAGCGGGAACGACGTGATGGCGGCGAAGACGCTCGCCGCGGTGACGGCGACCAGGAACAGCGCGAGAGCCCGCGCCCCCAAGCGCCCCACGGTCGCTGCGTCGCCCGTGGCGGCCACGCCGACGATCAGGCTCGAGACCACGAGCGGCAGGACCGTCATCCGGATGGCATTGATGAAGAGCAGGCCGACCGGCTCCACGATCCCCGGCAGGGCACGCAGCCAGGCCACGTCGGTGCCGGCTATGAGGATGCCGATCGCCAGGCCGGCGACCAGCCCCAGGAGCACACGGACGGTGAAGGACATTCTGCCTCGGTGCCGTACGGGGTGCTATTTCGCCGCCCTCACCGCCGCAGCTGCGCGCACGGGTCGGGCCGCTCGGTGCGCGGCGTGACGATGACCAGATCGTAGTTCCGCCGCTCGGCCGCCTTGGGCGCCGTGCCGTCTTCCTCCGTCATGGCGGCGTCGCGCACCTCCTGCGCCGCGCGCATCCCGGGGACCATCGACGCCGGGAGCTGGCCGCAGTGCCCCTCGACGATCACCGAATCGAGCGTCGCCTGAGACGCACTGTCGAGGGGCGCTAGCGCCTCCGGTCCGATCGCCGCGGGAAGCAGACGGGCTGGCGCGCCCCACCCCGCGGAACGCACCCAGGGTCGGGGACGCCGCCCTTGGGAACGCACCCGCGGGTGGACGCCCCCGAGACGACGGTGCGGACGACCGCCACACCCTTGGCCCTTCCCTTGCTCCGGTCAGTCCTCTTCATCGCAGCTACGCTCCTATCCACTGCCGTGGCGCGCCGGGGTTCACCGCGGCGGCGGGTCGGGCTGCGCCGCCGCCGGGAGGCGGGCCAGCTTCTCGAGGCGTTCTGTGACCAGACGCCCCAGGAACTCCTGACCGCTCGCGAGTTGCTCCACCTGACCCGTGAGGGCATCCACCGTTCGCTCGAGTCGCTCGACGTGCTCGTCGTCCGGCCGTGACGCGGGGAGGACCGCCTTCTCCCACCGCCGCGCCCGCATGCCCGAGCGCAACATACCGACGAGCAGCGCGACGTTCGCGGTCAGGGAGATGCCGAAGAAGAACAGCAGTGCCGCAAAATCCTCGTTCATCGTCACCGGGCTCCGTGCGGAGTGCGTCGGACGGCGGGGTGTCCCTCCAACCTACGGCCTGCGGCGCGCGTCCGTTTCACCGTGGCCGCGTGGGTCGCGCTCGTCGGCGGGTGGCGTCGGCGGCCGCGCGCACACGCCGAAGCGTCCCCCCTCACTCCGGCACCGCCGCCCGCGCCAGCGCGAACGGCGAGCCGTCCCCGCGCGCGAAGGGCCGCAGCCGCATGCTCCAATCGTAGGTCCGCACCGGCAGCCGGTACTCCGGGTGCGTCCGCGCCCCCCAGCTGTTGTCGCCGCCCACGCCCATCTGGTGCCAGTCCAGCCGCACCTCAGTGAACGGCTGACGCCGCACCATGTACGCGTGCCGGTTCACCTTCTCCTGCCCCTCGTCCAGATCCTCCTGCAGCACGTTCATCGCGCTCGCCTCGAGCAGGGGCTGACCCACCGCCAGCAGCCCCGTCCCCGCCGCGTTCTGGACCGCCATCCACCGCACGTCGGCGCGCGTCCCCGTCTCCTGCGGCCGCTCGTACGGGTGGTACAGCCCCGCCGCCGCCGCGCGGTAGAACCCGACCGCCGCGCCGGTCTTCCGGTCCCAGTACGTCTCCTGCGGCCCGCGCCCGAACCACGCCACACTGTCGAACCCCGCCGGCATCGTGAACAGGAGGCCCAGCCGCGGCAGCTCGGGCACCAGCGTGTCGCCCGGCACGAAGCGCTGGCGCATCACGACGTCCCCCGACCCGTATACCGACCAAGTGGTGAACAGCCGCGCGCCGCCGACCGGCAGCAACTCCTCCGTCTCGACGGTGACGCGCGAGCGGCCGTCCTGCCGCGCCGCGATGCGCACCAGGTGCCGGTCGGGCCCCGCCGTCCGCCACACCCGCAGGCGTTGCGGCATCCGGTTGCCGAAGTCGTTGTCGGTGGGCGCGCGCCAGAAGTTGGGCTCGGGCGCGGTCCGCAGCAGCTCGGTACCGTCCCACACGAGCGACACCAGCGTGCCCAGCGTCCGGTCGAATACCACCCTCGCGCGCGGCCCCGTCACGGTGATGCGGGCCGAGTCCTGGACGAGGGCCGCGTCGGGGATCGGCGCGACCCGCGCCGTCGGCGCCGCGGGAGCGGCGGCCGCGAACGGAGCCCCGAGCGGGAACTGTTCCCAGGCGACGACGGTGCCGGCGGGACGGAACGGCTCGTCCCGCTTCAGGACGTACTCGACCTTCAGGAACACCTCGGCGCCGGCTGCGGCGCGCACCGCCGGCAGGCCGAGGATGAGCTCGGCGGAGTCGCGCGCGGCCACCGGGAGGTCGGCCCGCTCGCCGCGGGCCAGCGTGTCGGCGTCGGCGGTGACGGTCCAGCGCAGGGCGACGTGGCCGAGATCGCGGAAGTCGTAGCGGTTCACGACGCGCACCGTCCCGGGGCCGCCGGTCAGCCGCGTGTTGATCGGCTGGTAGATCTTGCGGACCTCGAAGTAGTGCGGGTGCGGCGTCCGGTCGGGAGCGACCAGACCGTTGAACAGGAAGTTGAAATCGCTCGGCGTGCCCGGCGGACCGTAGTCGCCGCCGTAGGCGAAGTACGGCCGGCCGCCCTCGGTGCGCGCCGCCAGCCCCTGGTCCACCCAGTCCCAGATGAACCCGCCCTGGAGCTGGGGATGGGCGTAGATGACGTCCCAGTAGTCCTGGAGGTTCCCCTCGCTGTTCCCCATCGCGTGGGCGTACTCGCACATGATGAGCGGGCGGTCGTGCCACGCGCCCGCGTACGCGAGCAGGCGCCGGATCGATGGATACATCACCGAGACGACGTCCACGTGCCGCGCCTCGCCAGCCCCCTCGTAGTGCACCGGCCGCGACGGGTCGCGCTGGTGGATCCACGCCGAGGCGGCCACGAAGTTCACGCCGTCGCCGGCCTCGTTCCCCAGCGACCAGAGGATGACTGACGGGTGGTTCTTGTCGCGCTCGACCATCCGGATGGTGCGGTCGAGGTGCGCCGTCTGCCACGCCGGGTTGTTGCCGAGCGTGGTGTCGGGGTGGTAGCCCATCCCGTGCGACTCGACGTTCGCCTCGTCGATCACGTAGAGGCCGTACTCGTCGGCGAGGTCGTACCAGCGCGGGTCGTTGGGATAGTGGCTGGTCCGCACGCCGTTGATGTTCGCCTGCTTCATCAGCTCGATGTCGCGGCGCATCGAGGCGTCGCTGACGTAGCGGCCCGTCACCGGATCGTGCTCGTGCCGGTTCACGCCGCGAAACCTCACGGGGACGTTGTTCACCAGCAGGAGCCCGCCCTTCACCTCCACCCGCCTGAAGCCCACGCGCTGGGCGATTGTCTCGGTGGTGTCGCCGCGGGCGTTCATCAGGGCGAGCACCACCGTGTAGAGCTGGGGCGTCTCGGCCGTCCACCGCGCGGGGGCGGGGACGTTCGCGCTCAGGGTGAGCGTGGTCTCCGCGGCCAGCCCCGCGCCCAGCCGCGCCCCGAGCGGCGCGCGCAGGACGGTGGCGCCGTCGGGCCCGAGGAGGATGACGCCCAGGCGCACCGCGTCGGCGCGCTCCTGCCCCGCGTGCGACAGCGTGACGTCCACGGTGAGCGTGCCGCGCCGCAGCGTACTGTCGAGGTCGGCGTGCACCCAGTAGTCGCGGATGTGCGTCGCCGGCACGGCGGTGAGGAAGACGTCGCGCTCGATGCCGCTGATCTTCCAGTAGTCCTGGTCCTCGAGGTAGTCGCCGTCCGAAAAGCGGAACAGCTGCACCGCGACGGTGTTCTCCCCCGCGCGCAGCAGGTCGGTGACGTCGAACTCGGCCGGCGTCTTGCTGCCCTTCGCGAAGCCCGCCTCGCGGCCGTTCACCCAGACCCAGCCTGCCGACTTGAGGCTGCCGAAGTGGAGGATGACGCGGCGGCCGCGCCAGGCGTCGGGCACGGTGAAGCTGCGGCGATAGGAGCCCACCGGGTTGTCGTGGTGCGGCACGAAGGGCGGGTTGGGCGGATAGAGGTACGTGATGTTGGTGTAGATGGGGATGCCGAAGCCCAGCGCCTCCCAGTTGCCGGGCACGGGGATGCTGTCCCAGCCCGTGAGGTCGGCGTCGTCCCGCCAGAAGCCTTGGGGTCGCGACCCGGGGTTCGCCACGTAGCGGAACCGCCAGGTGCCGTTGAGGGACTTGTACCACGGCGAGCGCTCGCGCTCGCGGCTGAGGGCACCGGCGAGCGTGGCGTGGGGGACGAAGAAGGCGCGGGGGGCCAGCCGGTTGCGCCCGTACAGCTGGACGTCCTCCAGCTCGCGCGGGGAAGGCGCGTTCTGGGCGACGGCGGTGGCGGCGGCGCCGGACACGAGCAGTCCGGCGACGGCGAGTCCGGCAACGGCAGCGAAGGCACGCATCGCGATCCCCCCGGCGAAGACTCGCCGTCCCAGTTGGTGCGCCGCCGGCCGCGGCGCTACCGCCGCCCGGCCGTCAGCCCCCGGTTCGCCAGCAGCGGCCCGATCTCGGGGTCCCGCCCCCGGAAGGCGCGGTACATCACGGCCACGTCGCCGGTCCCGCCGCGCGAGAGGATCATGTCGCGGAAGCGCTGGCCGTTCTCCCGCGTCAGCCCGCCATTCTCCAAGAACCAGGCGTACGCGTCGGCGTCGATCACCTCGGCCCAGATGTACGCGTAGTAGCCCGCGGAATACCCGCCGCTCCAGATGTGCGAGAAGTAGTTGGTCCGGTAC
>Ga0315287_10001336_pt1 | contig 22627 bp, 20 predicted proteins | sample YL17G11_0_MG_FD_205037 | JGI IMG/M metagenome (GOLD analysis project Ga0315287, IMG submission 205037) | Sediment microbial communities from Yellowstone Lake, YNP, Wyoming, USA - YL17G11_0 | ecosystem: Environmental > Aquatic > Freshwater > Lake > Sediment | place: USA: Wyoming | collected...
TCGCATCATGAATTATGTGGCGTTCCCAGATATTTATGCCTGCCGAGGGTGAAAAATCCAAATCTTTTTAAGGGCGGATTCGATAGGGATAGCGTTTATGACGAAATTCCCGGTGCTGCATGTGGCGCTCGACCTGATGAACCTGCACAGGGCCGTCCAGATGGCCAAGGAGGCCGTCAAGGGCGGGGCCCAGTGGATAGAGGCCGGCACGCCTCTCATCAAGAGCGAGGGCATGGAGAGCGTCCGGGCCCTGAAGAAGGCCTGCCGCGGAAAGAAGATAGTAGCGGACATGAAGACGTTGGACGTCGGCGCATTCGAGGTCGAGATGGCCGCCAAGGCCGGTGCCAGCATCGTTATCATAATGGGCATTTCCGACGACGACACCATTCGCGAGAGCGTTCGGGCCGGTAAGAAGTACGGCGTCGAGATAATGGTCGACCTGCTGGGGTGCCACGACAAGCCCCGCAGGTCGAAGAAGCTCGAGGCGCTCGGTGTCGATTACCTGTGCGTCCATGTGGGCATAGACGAGCAGATGGCCGGCGGAACTCCCTTTGATACGGTAAAGAAGGTCGCCGCCGCGACGAAATTGCCGGTTGCCGCCGCCGGAGGCATCAATTCCGAGACAGCGCCCCTGGCCCTGAAATCGGGGGCGTCCATCGTCATCGTGGGCGGAGCGCTTTCCAAGGCACCGGATGTGGCGAAGGCCGCACGCGCCATCAGGCTGGCAATGGACACCGGAAAGGCCGTCCAGACAGGCCTTTACAAGAAATACTCCGAGGAGAATTTCAAGGAGGCCCTGCTCAAGGTCTCCAGCTCCAATGTTTCGGACGCGATGCACCGCAAGGGTGCGATGGGTCCCCTGCACTGCATCATCCCTCGCGGGAAAAAGATGGTCGGCCGGGTGCTGACCGTCCGGACGGCGGACGGCGACTGGGCCAAGCCCGTCGAGGCCATCGATGTCGCGGAGCCCGGCGATGTAATAGTAATCGACGCCGGAGAGGGAACTGCGGCCATCTGGGGGGAGCTGGCGTCGTGGTCGTGCAAGGTCAAGGGCATCGCGGGCGTCGTCATAGACGGCGCCATACGGGACGTCCAGGATATCCTCGAACTCGGATTTCCGGCGTTCGCAACCCACATAATCCCCAACGCAGGAGAGCCCAAGGGCTTCGGCGAGATAGGCGCTGAGATACAGTGCGCCGGACAGACCGTCCGCACCGGCGACTGGGTCGTCGGGGACGAGAGTGGCGTCACTGTCATCCCCAAGGAAAGGCTCTCGGAAGTCGCCAACCGCTCCATCGACGTGTTCGAGAAGGAGAACAGGGTAAGGGAAGAGATTAAAAGGGGGAGCACCCTTTCCAGCGTGATGGAACTGTACAAATGGGAGAAGGTCAGATAGGGGCGTAAGGGCGCATGAAGAAAAAGGAAAAGGCATCCATCAAAAAAGAGAAGGTCTACGAGATTCAAGATCAGGTGATACAGATGAAGCAGTTCAGCATAATGGTCAGGGACAGGTTAGGGGAGCTAGCACGTGTGACAGAACTCATGGCCCAGTTCGGTATCAACATCGTGGCCATCGCGAGCGAGACCGCCGGGCCCCAGCCCCTAGTGAGGATAGTGACCGAGGACCAGGCCAGCACCCGGAAGGCGCTCGAGCGCTCCGGCCGCGAGTTCTCGGAGCAGGATATCCTCGTGGTGAAGCTCATCGACAGGCCCGGAGAGCTGGCCAAGATATCGCGCCGGCTCGCGAAGGGCGGCGTCAACGTCGAGTCCATCTACATATTCAGCAAGAACGACGGGAAGACTGAGCTTGCATTGGCCGTCAACAACCTCGACAAGGCCAAGGACATCCTCAAGGTCAGGGAAGACGAATAGATTCCCTGCAATAATTTTCAGAGCGGTGCTGCTCGATGCCAATTGAGCAACTGCAGCTCAACCAATGACGCCGAACGATTTCAGCATCATGTATGCGCTGATGATAAACAGCAGGACCGAGAAATATCGCGCCAGTTCCTTGGAGCGGGTCTTGCTTGCTATCATGGCGCCGCAATAGGCGGCGATGCATCCCCCGGCGGCGAGAGGGATGGCGGTCCAGATGTCAAGCAGATTGAATGAGGCCTTGGTTATCACGCTGGCGCTGGCCGTGAATATTATCGCCAGCAGGGATGTCCCTATGGCCACATGGATTCCCATTCCCAGAAGGACCATGATGGGCACCATTATCAGGCCTCCGCCGACGCCCATGACGCCGGCGAGGATGCCCGCGCAGAATCCGGCGCCAACAAGATACGGATACGGGTTGCGCATCGTGCATTCCGTGGATTCCTTCGTATCGTCGTCGACCTTGCACGCCTTCCCGTCCTTGCCCTTGACGGTCGCCGTTCCGTCCCTGCCTACGTTTCCATTCCCGGTCCCCGTCTCGTTCATGCCATCCTTTCCACTCACGGTCCTTTCAGCGGCCTTTTTGGTGTTGTGGTTCTTGAGGACCATCTGGATGCCCATGAACACGGCGAATATCCCGAAGAAGAGCTCGAGCCAGTTCTGGGCCACCGACTTGCTGAAGTAGGAGCCGAGCACGCCGCCGGTTATCCCTGCCATGCCCAGCACCACGCCGTACTTTACGTTGAGGTGCTTCTCCCTGAAATGGACATAGGAGCCCGTCGGTGACAGGAATATGATGGCGAACAGAGATGCCGCGGTCGCTTCCCCGAAACCCGACTGGAGCCCGACGGCGAGCAGCGCGGGCACCATTATTATTCCGCCGCCGATGCCGAACATCCCCGATAGTATGCCGGCAGCAAGGCCGATTATGAATGCCACGAGGAGCATTACCGGGTCCACGACCACCTGAACCGGATTTCCGGTTTTAACCTTTTGACCAACAGGGATATATATCCCGAGCAGGATGAACAATCAATGACGCTGGCGGGGTTTGCGTTCTTCCTTCTGTGGATGGTGGTGCTCATAGCCATCAGCTTCTTTACGGACTGGCTTCTTGCCAGGATATTCCCCAACAGGAGCCACAGGATATTCGTCGGGCTCGGCGTGATAATCCACGAGCTGAGTCACTGGTTCGCCTGCGTCATCACGAGGACGCATGTCTTCGAGGTATCGTTCTTCGACGAGACCGGAGGGCACGTCAAACACGAGGTGCGCGGCCCCGTCCTGATGTCGTTCATAGCGATGGCACCCCTCATTGGCTGCTCCCTGTTCATGATGCTCCTGGCATGGCTGTTCGGGCTTGGCGGGGTCCATTTCGAACAGGGCTCCATCAACCTCAACGATCCAGGTTCCTCGGTAATGAGCATCATGACCGCCGCCGGAATGACGCTCTGGAAGAACTTCACGTCGTTTGGCATCGGCACGCTTCTGTTCATACTGTTCCTCTATCTGGACTGGTCCGTGGTGGCGTGCCTGTCACCTAGCAGGCCCGACCTGGGCCACGCCGCGCTCGGGATGGTCATACTATGCATAATCTGCAGTCTCACCATCTACTTCAAGCCGCTGTCATTCCTCGGCTTCGGGCCCACGCCTGCCCTCGATTTTATACTGCATTACCTGTCCGAGGCCATAGGCATCGGGATAATAATGACACTCATCCCGCTCATCATCGCCATCCCGGTGGCGATAATAAAATCGAGGAGCCGCAGCTGATTAATGGTGGGGTTCGCCACATCAGATCATTAATGGGATTTGCGGGGTTCACCCGCACCGCATACCGTACAGGAGCCTGTTCACGCCATCCCACGTGCGCATGTCGTCGGGCTGCGGGCCCAGAATGATGTTGCCTATGCGCCCGCCGGAGACCTTGGAGCCCCATTGGGCCGCACCGGCACCCACGATTACCGTGCCGTGCTCCTCGCACGTATACCACTGGACCTTGATCTTTATCTTCGCTCCGGTGGCGAAGTTGATGAACGCGCCTCCGCCGCCCGCCACGAGGGATGCCTCGTACAGGATGTAGTGCGCCGTCTTTCCGTTGCCGATGGTCTCGGAGCCCTGGACCTTGTTGTTGGTGTCTATCGTGAGGCCGTCCGCCTTGATGTCGCCAATCTTCTGCTCCACGAATTTTTTGATGTCCGCATCGCCCGGTATGACGACCGTTTTGACGGTGATGACCCAGACCTCTCCCGGGTACGGAGGCTCGGCGAGGCTCGCATCGTTGTACTGGTAGCCGCGCATCTCGAACCGCATCAGGCCCCATGCCATCTGGCTGGAGTTGTCCTGCGACCTGTCGCGGGACCACTGGTTCTTGGAGAGAAGGTCGCCCGGTATCCCGGCGATGTTGATGTCGTTCACGATGGTGTATTCGTAACCGTATGTTGCGACACTGATGAGGACGATGGCGTCGATGGCAAGCACGGCCGCCCTCTTCCAGCCCAGTTTGTATCCTTCCTTTTTATCGCGCCACGTCCTCCAGCCAAGAGCGCCGAAGAAGAACATCACCGGGAATGTGAAAATGAACAGGTTCCAGGATGAGGCGGTGAAGAGCAATACGGCGAGGCCAGCGATGAAAATGGCGAGCGTCTTTGGTGTGGTGAGGATCTCCTTGAGGTCCGATGGGAACTCCGAGATGGCCTTTTTGAGCCCTTCAAGCATTCATCCGGAAATGCGGGTTGGGATGAATAAAGATTGTCATTTGACGCGGGCGTCGTGTCCTGTCGTGATGTGCCTATCATTTGCGCCGCGTCAGTTCACGGAACAGTTCCTCCAGGCGGGAGGGGGGTGCATCCGTCCTGAAACCCGTGGGACAGAAGTGCGTGCGGGACGCCCTGAAACCTGCCTTCCCGAGGGCCTCGATGGTGCGCAGGAGCTTCGGAGGGCCGGATTTGTTCTTACATGCGACGGTATCCAGCTCGTAGAAGAAAGCGGGCATGCCCGCCTCTTCCGACATCAGCTCGAGGAGCTTCGCCATCTTCTTGGGCTTGTGGAACGGGGGCCCGTTCTCGACCCTACGGGCGAATTCGGCGAGGATGGTGTCCATGAATCCCCGGTCGAAGAGCTCCCCCAGCCATAGCGGGCCCATCACCTTGCCCTTCTCGGGGGCTCCCTCGTTCATGGTCAGCGCCTTCCGCTCCGTCGTGAAGTAGCCAAGTCCTTTCAGGACCGAGTTCGCCCTGGCAGGAGAGCGCTCTGCTTTGAGGTAGATGCGGATGTAGTGGTCATCCGAGTGGACCAGGACCGGCCTGAGCGCAACATCGAGCGAGGCGCCCTGGCGTATGCAGTGTGCGATGAGGATGCGCGCCGCCGTTTCATGCATGTATTCGGAGCGCACGGAAATGGCGCCGTACCGGCGCCAGCAGGTTCCCGGGTTCGTACCGCAGAGCGGTCCCGTGTCCGTGGCCGTTATTCCGAGAAGGCCCTTGTGATGGATGGCCCCGATGGCGGCAGGGATGAACCCCACCGGGGGGCCGAAAGGGTCGATGTCAATGTAATCGAATCGCTCTCCGGCGAGAGTGGCCTTGAGGTCCGACCTTTGTGCGCTCACGGTCCGGCCGGCGTTGTTGCGCTGGATGTTCTCCTGGATGAGCTCGAACGATTCGATTGAGCGGTCGTTGGCCACGATGTTCTCGAAATCGCACCCGCCCTCGAGCGCGAGCCTGATGGCACGGACACCCGTGCCCGAAAGTCCGTCGAGCGCGCGCAGCGGCCTCCCGATGAGCTTTCCGAGCGCATGCACCACCAATGTGCAGACGTCCCGGCACGGGCCCATAGCGGGATTGTAGAATACCGGAACATCCGATGATGCGGGCCCGCGCTCGGGTCCCTTCTGCGGTGTCAGAATCCGTGCGGCGCCTTCCGAAATATCCAGCATCCTAGAGCAGCTCCCCCTTCAGGAGCTTGATTATCTTGTAGGGTAAAAGGTTCCTGTTTATAGGCGTTACCTCGAGGATGCGGATGTCGTCCCGCCTCCTGATGTCCTGCAGCAACGGGTTGCGCGATTTCTTGTGGAGCGTAAGAATGAACGGCTTGGATGTCTCGAGCGCCGCCTTGACGACCTCCACGAACCTCTCGCTCTCCACTTCCATCTTGCCGACCTCGTCCACGATGATGACGTCGGCCCTCTCGGCAGCCTCCTCTATGGCCTTCACACCGACCCTCTCGAGCGCCTCGAGGTCCACGCCGTATTTGCCCACCATTATCTTGGACGCGATGTTGATGTGTGCTAAAACCCCGGACTCCTTGGAGAGCCAGTTCATCACATGGAATCCGTTTCGGCGGTTCTTTTCGACTATGGGTTTGGTTATCATGCCGCCCACTATCTGGCCCTCGCCCTCCAGCATTTCTATGACCTTGACAAGAGCCTGTGTCTTCCCCGCCCCGGGGAGGCCGGTGATGCCAATTTTAAGTCCCTTACCCAACCGCTTCACCCTGGCCCGGACAAGGAAAATACATCGTCCCGGACAATGTTCGCCATGCCTTCCCTTGTCATGGGGGGATATCGACTTTCATGGTTTAATCTGTTGTGGTAATGGTAAAAGGTCAATATTGACATCGGAAAAGGCCTCTTTTAGGAGGTTCCGTGCATGGCGAATTCCGGACACTTTCGAGAGTGTAAAAGCTCAACAAGGGTTTAATACTATGCGCCGGATTTCGTCTGCGGTGATGACATGCCTTTCTGCCAACGGTGCGGTATGGAGCTTTGCGGGACGATGAGATTCTGCCACAATTGCGGGACGCCCAACAACCAGCAGCCGATGCAGCCGGTGCAGCAGAACACGTACGGCCAGATGGCGGGCCATCAGGGCGAGCATCACGACCAGCCCCACAACCAGTACGGCCAGCCCCATCCCCAGCAGCCCATGCAGCAGACAGTGGTCTACGGAGGACCGTTCCCGGGCGTCGTCGTTTCCACCACGGCCCAGCCGGCCTACCAGCAGCCGTTCGTCCAGCAGCAGGGGGACCTAGTCCCGTGCGCTTTCTGCGGCGGGGAGGGCGCGGACCCGTTCAATTTCTCCAACCCCTGCCGCGTCTGCCAGGGCAAGGGGAAGAACATGGTCTATCCGCCGATGACCAAGTGCGCCCGCTGCGAGGGCGAGGGCCACGAGCCCTTCAACCTCAACGCCCAGTGCCAGACCTGCGGCGGAAAGGGCTTCGTCACCGTCAGGTGACGCCTTATAGTATGGCGCATAGATAGTCGTGCGCGTTAAATATTCGTATGTACATACTAGTATTTGGCCCCGAATTCCGAAACGATTTCACTGACGAAAGAGCAGCGAATCGCACTTAAGGAAAGAGAACGCGCGTATTCGGAAAAGGGGCAGCACCGATGGGCCGACAGGTGCAAGGCCGTCATTCTGCGCGACGATGGCTATCTCATCGAGGACATTGCACGCATCCTGGACCGACCGTACCGGTCCGTCCAAGACTGGTTGTGCCTGTTCCGAGAAGATGGGCTTCGCGGAATGGAACCAAAGACCTCGACTCGGGGCCGGCCCAGGAAGCTACGAACTCCGGTCCATCTTCGGCCCATGGGCATTGTTTATAAGGATAAATGCGAATTGAGATGCATGGCGGGTGACAAAGGCATCAAGACCGTGCTAACGATAGCCGGCTCGGATTCCTCCGGCGGCGCAGGCATCCAGATGGACCTGAAAGCATTCGCAGCGCTGGGCGTCCACGGGTGCACGGTCGTGACCGCTGTGACCGCCCAGAACACCGCCACGGTCAAGCATGTCTCCCCCATGTCCGCCAAGCTAGTGAAGGAGCAGCTCGACACCATTTACGACGATTTCAAGATAGCGGCCGTCAAGACCGGGATGCTCTATGATTCCTCCATAGTCGAGGTCGTGGCCGCAAAGCTCGCCGAGGAGGGCACGAAGCTGATAGTGGACCCGGTGCTGACCGCAAGCGCGGGCCCGACGCTGTCGAGCAAGGACCTCGTGCAGGCGCTCAAGGACCGCCTGCTCCCAAAATGCTACCTGGCGACGCCGAACATCCCCGAGGCCGCCGAGCTCACTGACGAGCCCATCCGGGGCGAGGATGGGATGAGGCGCGCCTGCCAGGACCTGTATCAGCTCGGGTGCGAGAACGTCCTGGTGAAGGGCGGCCATCTGGCGAAGGGCCCGATAAAGGACGTGTTCTTCAACGGCGCCTTCCACATATTCGAAAGTCCCAGGCTCGAAAGCAAGGTCCACGGCACAGGATGCATGCTCTCCGCCTTCATCACCGCAATACTGGCGAAGGGGCTCCCGTGCGTGGATGCCGTGGAGCTGGCGAGGCGCTACACCCACGACGCGATGCGCTTCTCGACGGACCTCGGACATGGCGCGCTGATAGGCAATCCCCTGACGACGCTCCATAATTCAGCGCAGAGGTATCACTGCTCGGAGGAGGTCCGTCAGTGGACCGGCGTGCTGGAGGAGGTCCTCCCGGTCTCGCTCGTGCCCGAGACGGGGATAAACCTGGCCTTTGCGCTCCCGTTCGCCAATTCCATCGACGAGGTCTGCGGGCTCGAGGGCAGGCTTGTGAAAGCGGGCCAGAAGGTCCGCAGCGTAGGCGCGCCGCGCTTCGGCAGCTCCAGGCGCGTGGGCAGCATCGTTTTGGCTGCGATGGATCAGGACAGGCGCTACCGTTGCGCAATGAACCTGCGCTATTCCAAGCCGCTGGTTGACTTGTGCCGGACGCTGGGATTGAAGGTGGGCACGTTCGACAGACGGAAGGAGCCGCGGGATTTCACAGGGCCCCACTGGGGCGTGACGCAGGCGATACATGTGCTGGGCTTCGTCCCGGATATAATCTACGACGAGGGCGACCATGGCCAGGAGGCGATGATGCGCATCCTCGGGGAGCACCCGGCGCAGGTCGTGGAAAAGGTGAAATCAATCGTGAAGGAGCTCAATGAAACGCGGTAAGGCCTGGGTCTCTCATGACTAGCGAATAAATGAATAGGGGCAGCACGGGATCGCCCCGGCTGCCACGCTGCCCGGTCGCCATTGACCGATTGCTCCTGACCGCCTTTTCTGCCCTGCTGCGGTACTGCCCATCCTTTTACATGATGGGCGAAAACGCCCGCCGCTTCGGGGGAAATTCTTTCCCCCTCTCTGTGGAATTTCCCTCGAAAGGTGGGATGAAATTCCACCGATTTGGCGGCGGGATGGCTGCATAGAATCACCCAAATTGGAAACCGGATGAACTTCGTTCATCCTCTCCTCGAATTGCAGCGCAATTCTTCGGACGCACCGGCCCCGCAGGCGGCCTTCCGGCCGCCAAGGAGATGAGGACGCCGAAGCGTCCTCCGCCTTTAGGCCGGTGTAGTTTACTGCTTGGGCCCCTTGTACATGCCGCTCTTGCCGCAGCCGGGGCACTGGATTCTCACGGGGTAGTTGGTCGTGTAGATGGGTACCGACGAGCCGCATCCGGTGCACTTGATGGTCTTGACCGGTGTCTTGCCTGTGGCCTTTGCCAGTGCCGTCAGGGGAGGCGCCGCCGCGGGTGCGGCCTTGGGCCTGTAGGGGCCCTTCTTGCCGCACGATGGGCACTGCACTTCCTGCGCCTCGTCGTTGTACAGCGGAATGCGGGTCTTGCAGGCGGGGCACTTGATGTGCTTGACGGGCTCCGGCCCGGGTGCCGCCCTGGACGCCGTGCGCGCCGCCAGGACCGCCGCGGCCCCTCCGGCCGCTGCGCTCCCTTCCATCTTGACGGTCTCGGCGCCCTCGTCCATCGGGAGCGTCTCCACCTGCCCGGAGTCGCGTCCGAATTCCGGGTTCGAGGTGTCCTCCATGCTGACGGTCTCGACGTCGCCGGCATCTCCCATGTCGACGGTCTCGACATCCCCTTCCAGGTCGCCGTCGGCCTCGGAATCTCCGGCGGCCGAATCGTCCAGGTCTGAATCATCGTGGAGCTCCTCGGGCTCCATCTCCATGTCGAGCACCTCCGCTCCGTACTTGGACGATGTGTAGCGCTTGTAGCCCCAGACGCCTCCTATGACACCGGCCGCTATGACCAGTGCGAGCACCGCCCACCACCACTGGAACGATATCTTAGTGGTCGGTTTTACCGGGGTGGGCGTTGGGGGCACATAGACCTTGAGCGTGGTGAATGTCTGGTCCGCCGAGGAAGGAGCTATGTTGCCGCTGGAGTCCATGGACAGGTTTATCCTGTAATGATATGTGATGCCGGGAGCGAGGCCCGTCAGCGTTATCGAATGGTTAAGCAGGTACATGCGTGTGGTCACATTCCTGCCATAGAGCGCGTCGATGCCGTATTCGACCACTCCCTGGGCCGGCTCGTTGGTCAGCCAGCTGATGGTGGCGGACGTGTTGGTTATGTTGGTCACGCGTATGTTCGATATCGTCGGCGGAATGATGTCGGGGTTCATGGCCGTCACGAACCTCAGGTTAAGGCTCACCGAGGGCCCGTTGCCGAAAACATCCGTGGACTTCACCCTGAAGTTGTACTCCGTGGACGGCTTGAGCCCTTCGAGCAGGACGCTATGCAGGACCGTGTATGTGGCGTCGCTCGACCTGAGCCCGTACAGCGTCGTGTTGCCGTACTCGACCTCGCTGTTGGCCAGCTCGTCCGTCTGCCAGATGACGACGGCGCGGGTGTTGCTGATGCCCTCGATTATCACGCCCGAGATGACGGGCGGCGTGACGTCGGGGGTCGTTCCTCCGCTCTTTTTGGTCTTGAAGATGTAATCGCCGCTCATGCCGGCGTTCCCGCTCGGGTCCACGGAGCGCACCCTGAAGTGATATGTGGTTCCCGGTGCAAGGGCCTGGAGCAACATGCTGTGCGTGAGCAGGTAAGTTGAATCCGCTGAGGATAGATTGTAGGCCGTCGTGTAGCCGTATTCGACGACGCCGTCCGAGACCTCGTCCGTGTCCCAGAGTACGGAGGCGCTATTTTCCGTGATGGCATCGACGCGGACGTTGAATATGATTGGAGCGAGCGTGTCCGGTATGGCGGAGGTCATGAACGTTTGGTCCTCGCTGGCCGACGGGCCGTTCCCCGTGGCATCTTTCGACCGGACGCGGAAGTGGTACAGCGTGTAGGCCTTGAGGCTCGTGAGCGTGGCCTCGTGCATCACCAGCAGCCTCGTGTCCTGCACCGTTGCACCGTAGGCCGTCGAGTTGCCGTATTCGGCCACACCGTCGGCAGGCTCGTCCGTCTCCCACGAAACGACCGCCAGCCTGTCCGTGATCCCGCTCACGCGGATATTGGATATCTTGGGCGGGGTGGTGTCGGGCGTCTGGAGGGTCGTGAATGTGGTGTCCGCGCTCCACGTCGGCCCGTTCCCGCTCGGGTCCCTGGAGCCCACCCTGAGATGATACAGCATCATCGGCCCGAGGCCCGTGACCGTCACGCTGTGCTTGAGCACGTAGTTGGCGTCAAAGGCCTTCATGCCGTAGAGCGTGTCCTTGCCGAATTCTACAAGGCTGTCCGCGGGCTCGTTGGTCGTCCAGGAGATGACCGCGAGCTTGTCGGTTATTCCCGAGACGAGCACATTGGATATCATGGGCGGGGTGGTGTCAGGCGTTGCGCTGGTGATGAAAACATAGTCGCCGGTGTAGGTCGGCGGGTTGCCCGCGCGGTCCCTGGAATAGCACCTGAAGTGGTACGTCGTGCTGGCGGTGAGCCCCTTCAGCGTGAGGGAGTGGGATGTCACGAAGATGGAATCCGAGGTGGATGTGCCGTAGGCGCTCGTTAGCCCGAAGTCCATGCCGCTGTCCGATTCCTCGTTGGTGGTCCACGTTATCGTGGCGGAGATGTCGGTGATGCCGACGACCCGTACATTGGTAATGACGGGCCCCGCGGTGTCCAGAATGATGGAGTCGCTGGCCATGTCGGCGATGTTGCCCGCCTTGTCGTTGACGCGGAAATAAACGGTCTTCGTCCCGTCGCCTGCCGGCAGCGTGTAGGCCTTGGAGGGCTGGTAGGGCTCCCAGTCGCTCCACTTCTGGCCGTCGTCGCTGAACTGCATGGCGTAGACGCCGGACGCCGGGTCAGGGTCCATGGCCTTCATCATCAGTTTCACGTTGACGCTCGTGGTGTATGTGGCGTCGTCGTTGATTATGATGACGAGAGGGCTTGGCTTGACCCGGTCGAGGAAGATGGTGTCCTTCACGGGCCCGCCTATGTTACCCGCCTTGTCGCTGACCTGCAGGTACACTGGCTTGTCGCCGTCCTTGTCCACGCCTCCCGTGCCCGAGATGAGGCTCCAGCCGCGCTTGGCATAGAAGTAGGCCTCCCACGTGCCCAGCTGATTGGCATCGTTCGCGATGGACATCTGGTCCAGCTGGGAGCCGGGGTCAGGGTCCGTCGCGGATATCTTGAGAAAGACGCTGGGGTCATTCGTGTATTCGGCGCCGTCGTTGATGGTGATGGACAGCCCATCCGGGGCCTTCCGGTCGAGGAATATTGAAGCCTTGACGGGTCCGCCATAGTTGCCGGCGTTGTCCAGGACCCTGAAGAAAACGGTCTTGTTGCCGTCGGAATCCGAGCCGCCTGCACCCGTGGTAAGGGACCAGTAGGTCGTCTGGCTCCAGTCCGCCGGGTCGCTCCATGTGATGCCGTCGTTGCTGAACGATATCTTGGAAAGGCCGGAGGCCGGCTCCGGGTCGCGTGCGGTGAGGTTGAGCGAGACATTCGACATGGTCGTGTAGGTCGCGCCGCCGTTTATCACGATCCCGAGTTCCGTGGGGGCGACCCTGTCCAGGAAGATGCTGTCCTTGGTGCGGTTCGCGATGTCAATCTCGTTGCCCACGAGGTCCATGACCTTCGCATAGACCACGTGTCCGCCATCGTAATCCTTTCCGCCGTATTTTGGCTCCGTCAGGTCCCAGTTGCCGCGCTTTTGGGAAAATGCCTCCCATTCGCTCCACGAATTGTCATCGTTGCTGAATGCCATGTATGCGACTCCCGAGCCGGGCGAGGGGTCAACAGCGTCTATGGAAAGGGTGACCAGTTTGTTGTTGGTGTAATCAGCGCCATCATTGATCTTAAGGGACATGGACGTGGGGGCCCTCGAATCTATCTTGACGGGCCCGTAATGATTTGCGCTCTTGTTCCAGTTAAGGGAATTGTCCCGGGCGCGTATGTGGAAGTACCAGCTCGCTCCGTCGGAAAGAACGGTCCAATTGTCGTGTATGCTCTCCTCGTGGTCCTTCACCTCGTCAGGCACGGTCAAAGCCTTCTCGTCCCATTGAACGGAGTAACCGTCGATGCCGCTGAAGTCGAAGGGCCCGTCCTTCCAGAGCATGTGCACCTTCGGGTCCTTGTACCATGCGTCGGTCTTGGGATGGGTATCGCTCCAGAGGGCGGGATTGGCGGGAGGGGTGCGGTCCGTGTAGAACTGGTAGAGATGGCCGTCCTCGCTGGCGGCGTATATCTCTTTCTGGTACGAGTCGTTCGTGCCGCTGCCGATATCGACCTTTCGAATGCCTCCTCCGCCGGAGCCCGCCGTGGATTTCTCCCAGCTCGAGGTGGCGTTGTTGTAGATGACCTGGTAGACCTGATTGTTGGACGTTCCGGCATAGAGCTCCTTGCCGCCGTCAGAATTTCCGTCCCCGATGCACAGACTGTATGCCTGGACGTTCGTGCCAAGCTGGGAAAGGAGCGTGCGGTCCCAGGCGCTCGTGCCCGTGTTCCACTTGAACCTGTAGAGGGATGCATTGGCGTACCCCGAAGAATACAGCTCCTTCTTGCCGTCGTTGTCGGCATCGCCGACGACGACGCCTGACATGCCGTCGTTCCAGTAATTGCCTGTGCTGTCCCCCTGGCCGACATCCGACCGGGACCATGCGGAGCCGGAATAGCTGAACTTGTAGATGTGGTTGTCCGAGGAGGCGCCGTAGACCTCGAGGTTGCCGTCGTTGTCCCCGTCACCGACATCCACTCCGTACATGTAATCGTAATAGGTGCCGGATGCGGGCATCGAGCCTATGTCCTCGAGCTGCTTCCAGCTGTTGCTCTTGTAGGTCATGTAGATGTGCCCGTCCTGTCCGGCGATGTATATCTCCTTCCTGCTGTCCATGTTGCCATCGCCGATGGCGATGCCGTAGCCCCATGTGGTCATCGCGCAGACCCAGTTGTTCACCCATCCGGTGTCCGTCTTCACGAGTTGGTACAGGCTGTAGTTGTATTCCCACCACGGCGGCTGCTGGAGCTGCGAGTACCTGTAGCCGACGAGGTAGACCTCGTTCTTCCCGTTGTCGTCGCCGTCGCCGACGAGGACCGTCGTCGCATAGGTGTATTGCCCCTGACCGATGTTGCCGATGTCCTTGTTGCTCCATTTTCCGTCGTCCCAGCGGTACTCGTAGATGTGGCCGTTGTCCATGGAGGCGACGTAGACCTCCATCTTGCCATCGTTGTCCCCGTCCCCCACGGAAACGCCCCAGAGGCCATAGCTGGCCTGGCGCTGGTAGGGCTTCCCGAGGTCATTGGAGATCCAGCCCTCGGCCCCGCTCTCGGGGGCGAAGACAGTGAACGCCCCAAGAACCATTAAAGTCGCGAGAAAAACGGCCTTGAACCATTTGAACCGGTGCATATCGATTCGCTCCTTGCGTATCCATTTAATAATTCAGTATTTAATATAAGGTATTTGTGATACAAACCTTGAACTATTTATATATAAACTCACGCCGCCGGACGGATTTGAACCATCGACCCTCCGGTTGCTGCACCGGATATCGTCCAGTTAACAGCCGGATGCTCCACCACTAAGCTACGGCGGCATTCACGGATTGCGGGTGAAATGGACGGCAATTCGGGAACGGACGCCACCCCGCAGGGCGCGTTGTTCACGAATTAAGGGTTTCGCGCAGTTTCCTGATGGTCTGCTCCATCTCCTCGAGCAGGTTGTTCAGCAGGGGGATGAAGTCCTTCACCTTGTCCGTCGAAACGGCTCCTTCCGGCGAGGGCTTTATGAGCCCCTCCTGCTCGAGAATCCTGAGGGAATAGCGAATCTTGTGCTGCGGGTGTTTCAGGAGCTCCGCAAGCCTGATGATGCCGATGGGCGCGTTGGCCTTAATGGTCTGGAGCATGAGGACATGCCTGTTGAGAATCTCAAGCTCAGTCTGGAGCCTCTTCGTGAGACCGCCCTCCTCGCTGGGCACCGTTTCGACCTCAGGGACCTCGTCCACGCTCAGACCTCCTTTCTCATATCGGGCTTAGGTCTTCTTGACCTCTTTGGTCTTGATCCTGAGCCCCTCGTACCCGCATTTCCTGCAGCGGGTCGCACGGATGGAGTTGCGGGCGCTGCAGTTCATGCAGACCTTCTTGTCAAGCCGTCTCCTTTCCGCTTCTGGGAATCTTGCCATTTTCCTTTCACTCCGGCATCCTCACGATAACGCTTTGCGTATTAAAACCTTTTCACAATTTGGGCGGGAACGCCAGCCGCTTTTGCTGCTGGCAGGATTCTTGGAATCACCCAAATCGGGAATGCACTGACCATGGTCGGTGCAATTCACACGGCGTTCGAAACCGCAGACATTCTCCCGCTTTAAATGATGGAGTGGTGGACTGTATGGGGAAAAACGAGCGACAACGCAGGCGGCCATCACCGAAGACGACCGAAGGTCGTCGAGGCAAGGAGGACCGTGGTAAAATGATATTGAGGTCCTCTCGGGGCCGCCAAGGCAAAGACGACCTCCGGTCGTCTGCGAGCCGGTCGTTTGACAATCAGTCGGTGTATGCCCTGGAAATCTCACGGACCTGGTCCTCGTTTTGGGCGCTTTCGTATTCTTCCAGGGGCTCTCGGTTCAGTTCCAGGAAACGAGGTCCCCACGAATACAGACCGAGCAGCTCCTCGCCCTGCTTCCGCCGGCCGAGGATGATGAGCGCGGCCGCACAGGCTTCGAGCGTCGAGAGCTTCAATGGCTGCCCGAACTTGGTGGGATTTGCCGCTAGCAGGTAGGGCAGGCACCGGCCCTCAGCGCGCCCTTTGCCGAGGAATGCACGGAAGCCCCGGGGGGACGTGAAGTTCCAGGAGCAGTCCAGCGCGAGCAGCCCTTTCCTGAGGGCGATAGGGGCGTCCGGAGGAGCGAGCATCCTCGGAACGAACGGATCGAGCAGCAGTATCCCCGGCCTGAAACGCTGCCTTCCGTCAAGAAGCCTCGCCTTTCCGAACCTGGTCATCTTGAGCGCGGTGCACTTTTTCCTGTCACACTCGTCCGCGTGCAGGATGTATAGCCAGATGTCGCTGGTGCGCTCTTCGCTTTTCCCGCCCGCCGGGTCCTGTGCCGGAGCGTTATCCTCTTCCTGCTGCAGGTACTCTTCGCCGGTCATCGGCATACCGGTCCGGGGTGCGCCCTTTTCCGGCTCACGCCACCAACTCGTAGCATTTTCCCTTCTTGGCGACCTTCTTGTCCGCGAGCAGGTCCGACAGGGTGCTTTTGATCATCCCCACAGGGACGTCGATGAGGAACTGCTTCTTGAAGGCCTTCCGGATCCCGTCGATGCTCACGGGCTCCCACAGCGTCTTGGGCAGAATGGTCCTCAGGTCCTCGTTGACGTTCCACGGGAATATGAACCACGTCCACTTTTCTTTCGGCACCTCGACGGTGAAGAAGTCCGGTGCGATCTTCGAGTGCGTGATGTGGAGCAATGTGGCGCTGCGCAGCTCCTTCGGCTTCATCTTGAACAGGTGGGCCAGCGCCAGCGTGAGGCTCTCGCCGGTGTCGGTGATATCGTCGACGACGAGGACACGGTCCTTCTCGATGTTGATGTTAAGGGCCTGCGTCAGCAGCGCTTTTCCATCCGGGTTGGCGGTCACGCCCCAGTGCTCGGTCTTTACCGCATACAGCTTCTTGACCTTGAGATGGTCGCAGAGCAGGCGCGCCGGGACCCAGCCTCCCCTCGTGAGGCCGATGATGACCGTCGGCTTGCAGTCGCACTTCTGGACCTTGTGGGCGACATTATCGGTCCATTTCACTATCTCGTCCCACGTGACGAGGTGGCAGCGGAACGATTCGGGCTTTTCCATCCTCAGACCTCCGCGTTCTTCAGGGCCTCGCCGCACTTGCAGACCTTCCTTGCGGCCGGAATCTTGGGCAACACTTCCTGGAGCAGCCGCTTGGTGCTGTCCATGTTCTTCGCCAGCGTGCTCATGACCTCCTCGACCGTGACAGGCTTGTCGGCCCAAACATCGTAATCCGTTATCTGGGCGACGGACGTGTAGCACATCTCCTGCTCCACGGCCAGCTGGATTTCGGGGTTCAGTGTCATTCCTATGATGTCCGCGAACTGGCGGAACATCTTGGATTCCGCCCTCGTGGAGAACCTCGGTCCCTCAATGGTGATGTAGGTCCCGTTGTCGAAATGGGGAATGCCGAGCTTCTTGGCCCCCTGCGCGAAGAGCCCGTTCATCTCGGGGCAGAAAGGGTCCGCGGTCGAGACATGGAAGGTCTTTCCGCCGTCATAGAATGTGTACTGGCGGCCCTTCGTCCAATCGATGAACTGATTCGGGAACATGATGGTCCCGGGCGGATATTTCCTCTGGAGCGAACCGACGGCGCAGACGGACAGGATACGTTCGACGCCGAGGCTCTTGAGGGCCCATATATTGGCGCGGTAGTTGACCTTGTGCGGCGGAATGGTATGTCCCCTGCCGTGGCGCGGCAGGAAGGCCATCCTCGTTCCGAGGAAAACGCCCACATCCACTGGGCTCGACGGCTCGCCGTAGGGCGTGGCCACCTTTATGGTCTTCAGGTCTTTCATGAGCGCGGGGTCGTATAGGCCGGAACCCCCGACGATCGCGATTTTAGGGACTCGTGCTGGCATCATCTCACCGGCCGCGGAATCCCATTGGTATTAATTATAATTGTTCAAACACATAGCCCCGCGTCAACAATATATTTAAATCAGTAACCGCATTAATCATTCCAACAAGAGCTGGCTTTCATGGGAAAGGAGACCTTAGAGGCCGACTACGACAGCGTGATATCCACCTATTACGGTGACGAGCAGGTGCTGGCCATCATCATGGTGAAGGTCGACGCCAAGCACGCGGACAAGATGGCCCAGGAGATATCAGACTTCGACTGCGTCGAGGACATTTTCCTCGTTACCGGTGATACTGATATCGTCCTGAAAGCGCGCTTCTCAAGCTACAAGGAGCTCAAGGGCTTCGTCGTGAGCGGCATGGGGAAGCTCGAGGGTATCAAGGACACCAAGACCCTGATGGTCGTCTCGACCTACAAGGAAAAGGGATTGAAGAAGGAATCGTGAACTCCGCAGGGCCCAACAATAAAGCCTTTTAACCAGGAATGAGATGATATGGTCGTGGACGCCAGGTACTGCCCGAAGTGCGGCCGGTCTATGTCCTTCATTCCGGCGAGGAACGGCTACTTCTGCAACTTCTGCAGGCTCGCCGTGGACAGTCAGGGCAAGGTGGACGCCGGGCCCGGCAACGCGGTCCCTTCCTTCGACGGGGATGTGCCGGCGGAGTATCGCACATACGTTCCCGCCGAGCCGCCGGCCGAGGTGACGCTGTTCGCGCCGACCTGCGACCTCAAACCGATAGTGAAGCGCAGCTCCCTCGCCAAGGGCCAGGTGGAGGCGCTAGCGGAAGTCGAGATGCGCGGAGCCAATGTGTCCGGCGATTACACGATACTGTCAAAGATCGGGCGAAGCGCAATAGTCGCGTTCAAGAAACTGTTCGGCACGGAGCAGATAACCCCCGTTGCGCTCGAGATGCCGGGAGCCCCGTGGCGCATCCGGATATCGTCGGGAGCCGTCACCGTCGAGCTCGGCCTGTTCAAGGCGCGCGCACAGCGGCCGTTCATGCCCATGCAGATGCCCCAGCCCCAGGTGACGGCGGAATTCTACATAGCCACCATGTTGCTGAAAGGTCCCGGCCGCGAGCTCTCCAGGTTCGTGGCCACGCTGCTGGGTCTCCTGGACCATCCTCCTTGGGCCTCGGAGCACTGGAACTCCTGCGCCCAGACGCTCAATGTGCCGACGAGCAAGCTCATGCTCGACTGGAAGCAGTACATCGACTATGCTGTGGCAAGGACCGCCGTTGCGGAGGTCTACGCCGCCAAGGAGTCGCTGGAGTCAGCGCGAGGCTCAGGGCTCTCGGCGCCCGGCGCCGCGGCAGCCCTGGAAAAGGCAAGGAACGAGCTCTCGGACGGCGACTGGGACGCCGCGAAGAGCACGGCCAGGGAGGTCGGGCGCCAGCTCGAGCTCTTCATGGGCGAGAGGAGGAAAGTGACCGAGTTCCAGGACCGCGTCAGCATCGTCGTGGCGGAGATTCGCAGAATCGACGCGGAATCAAGGGAAGCATCCATCTTCGACAAGCAGGTCGGGGCCGTTGTGTCGGACTCCTCGCTCACCACGGACCAGGCGCGCCAGAAATGCGGGCAGGTCATGCTCAAGGCGGCGACCCATCTGTTCCAGCTCCATGTTGTCAAGTCAAATTCGCTCCTGTCGGGAATCAGCGGCGTGAACCCTCAGCTCTCACGCGAGATCCGTGAATCCCTCGAAAGGGGCCTCGAGCAGGGAAGGCGCCTGCTAGAATCCGGTAACGTCCAGGCCGGCGCCGAGACCCTTCGCAACGCCACGTCGCAGGCCGAGGAGAAGGCGCGCCAGCACTTCGCCTCGAACGCACGCGCATCGGTGAACGAGCTCAAGGCCCTGTTCGATTCGGTCAAGACGGGTTCATTGCTCCCGCCGGAGCAAAAGACCAAGATCGACAACGGCATCGGCCTTGCGGAATCCAACCTTTCCACGGGAATGGCGATGGAAGCGGGAAAACTTGCCCGCGACCTGATAATCGAGATAAGGAACAGGATGGATGCCTCCGTGCCCGAGATACGTCTCCAGGTCGTAGGACCCGCCCTGAACGCAGGCAGCTGGAACAAGGTCGTCATGAAGGTCACGAACAGCGGCACGGCCGACGCGCGGAATGTGCAGGTGTCCTTCGACGGCCCTGTCGAGCTGATGGCGGTGGACCGCGGCTACTCGCTGCGGGCCGGAGAGATACACAACGACGAGATGGCCGTGAAGACCCAGTCATATGGTACGGTTCCGGTGACGCTCAGGGTCGAGTGCGAGCGTGCCACGGACGGGAAACCCTACAAGTACGAGGCCGAGGTTTGGCTCGAGTTCAAACAGGGTCTGGACCTTTCTGGCGCCAAGACCATCATGATAGACCGCTCGGTCCACATTGTCGATTCCGTTCTGTCGAGGTCGAATGTCGGCGGAGATGGAGAGCTTGACGGCGTTCCCGCGGCGGCGGCCGGTACAAGCGCGAGCGGGACGAACATCCAGGATTCTGTCATTTCGAGGTCCAATGTAGGCGGGCCGGGTGTCGGCGAGCGCCTCGCCGCTGCGACGGAAACCAAATGCCCCACGTGCGGCAAAATGATAAGCACCGAATGGAAGCGGTGCCCCTATTGCTCTTGACATTATCGATTCATAATTATTGTGTCGAAAGTGTATCCGAGCTTGCCTTTCGTCCGCTCATGAGAGCAGGTGACATATGTCCCTATCCTAAGTTGGATGATGCTATTTGTTCGCAACTTTCTCGTCGGCAGGCTTTTTGTCGTCTGCTTTCTTCATGTCGGTCTTGCTGTCTTCCATCTTCCTGAGCATCGCGGCGATATCGTCGGCGATCTCCTTTTCCTTCTTCGGGTCGTAACTACTCACGTTTTAGAGGTCTCCGACGGCACAATCGGTTTCCCTGACAATGTAATCGTATAGGCGTTTCGTATCCAATCGAGGAATCGTATCCCCTTCTTCTTCGAGGTCTCGAGGACGCTAAGGAGAATCTCGAGCGACCTTGCGCCGGTCCACGTTCGCCGTCCCCCACTTATTTTTCTGTGGAGAACACCCTGGCGGATTGCACGTTCGGCGTTGTTATTGTGCCAATCAACGCCCGGCTTCCTGACGAACGTGAAAATCATCGCACGCCGATTCCGGAGCTCCTTCGCTATCCGCACCGCGTCCCTGTCTGTCCATGGCTTGGCGAGGAAGACACTCATCTTTTTCACGAATGGCTTGTAGGCATTCTTTCTTTCATGCAGGGATGGGGCGGGCTTTTTCTCAACGAATTCGACCGCCTCTTTCAAGATACTTCGGATACCGTCAGCGAATTGGATGAACTCCTCAGGAGGCCTGCCAGGTCCGTTCAGTTTCGCAACCTTCGATGTCAAAAGGCTACGGGGCTCGATTCTGTGGCGGATCTCGGCACGCTCCAGCCATCGGTTCACATGAAGCAGGTCGAGCTGATGGTCACATTCCACAACAAAATCATATGGTTTCCAGGCATCCCGGGTAACACTGCCAGTGAACCCTTTCAACGCTTCTTCCGGGACCACATGTCCCCTTGTCGGTGCAATTTTGTAATATGTGCTCATGACACAGGTAAAAACCCACAGCCACCCGTTCTTTCCGTTGATTCTGAACTGGGTCTCATCTGCTCCAACCGATTTGGATTTCAATATCTCCTCGTGGATCTTTTCGTAATCGCCTTTGAGCAGGTCGGCAACCCATCTCTCCGATTTCAATACTCGGTCCTCACTCATGGCCATGCCATACGTCTCGAACAGATTGGACTGAACTTTCTTCACGGGTAACCCCAGCATTCTTTGATAAGCTATCCAGGATGCAACGCCAGGTCCGAACTCCTCGTTTGGCTGGAGCCACGGCGTCTCCTTGCGAACCATCCTTTTGCAATCATTACACCAATATCTCGAATAAACGACCTCGTACACAATATGTGTCGGCGCCGGTATGTCCGTGATGGTGCGCTTTTGCTCGGCACCTTCAATAGAAGGGCTCAGATTCGGATTGCCACAGTGAGGGCATTTGTCCAATGTTATGATCATGGGCAGCGCATTCGGGTTCGGCCTTTTTCTCCCATGACCCGGATGTCCGAGCTGACCGCCCGTCGGCTTCTTGGCTCCTTCCTGGCGATTCCGCCGATAAAAGACCTTGGATGAAGGAACTCCTCCGGCTTCCGCTGTCCTATCGGACGCGGCAAGGAATGGAGCGGAACTTTGGAGTGATATGATTTCTCTTTTAAGGTCTTCGTTTATTTTCTCGAGTTTCTTCTTCTCGAGGTCGAGTTTCTCCTTCTCAAGGCGTTCTTTTTCGAGTTCTCGTTTTAACCGTGCGTTATCTTCCTCGAGCTTTCGAATACGTTCTTTGTCGTCGGCCGATTCGTTCTCGGTCATGGTTCAATAATCACCAGATAGGCCTTCTTGCCCAAGTGTTCTTTGGGGCAGTCTACCTTTGCGCTGTTCCCCAGTTTTGTCACCGTTCTGACATAGAACCCGGTGATGTTCTGGATCGTGAGTTTGGTTGTCGCGTTTATCGGGGTTCGCTTCATGGGATATCCATAGGATATCCATACTATAAGAATTCTTCGGTAAAGACGTAAAACGTTTGTAAAACCGGCCTCGATAATAATGCTTCAGGCCTTTTCAACTTCCAAAACCTGAGTTGTTACTTCGGGTCCTGTTTCGGGTCGGCCTTCTTGACGTCCATGTTTTCCTCTTTCTTCTCATCCTTTTTGGTCTCGAGCCCGCCGACCTTCAGCTCGCCTTCCTGCTTGTCGTCCATTGTACCCACTTTCTTGTCAGCGGCGGGGATATCATTCTTTTCACCCGTTTTGTCGTCCTTGTTGTCATCTTTGTTCTCTTCGGGCTTCCTTTCGTCAATTCTATCCTCAATTTTCTTCTCTTCC
>Ga0315287_10001338_pt1 | contig 22608 bp, 17 predicted proteins | sample YL17G11_0_MG_FD_205037 | JGI IMG/M metagenome (GOLD analysis project Ga0315287, IMG submission 205037) | Sediment microbial communities from Yellowstone Lake, YNP, Wyoming, USA - YL17G11_0 | ecosystem: Environmental > Aquatic > Freshwater > Lake > Sediment | place: USA: Wyoming | collected...
TTTTTTTTTATCAAAAAAATTTCTGTCCGCTCCTCTCGCCGCGCCCCCCCCCCCCCCGCACACACACACACACAAGGACGCTGCTTCTTTTGCCATCGCATCAACAGGCACCCAAGAGATCAATCGTCCCAGCCTGGACCGAGCAAAAGCGCCGAGAATACGCAGCATGCCCAACCGTGACTCGTCGCCCGGCGGCGGCGGCGCTTCCACTTCCACCAACCTGCCCGCTCCGTCTTCTTCATGCCGTGCCTGCGCGGGCGCGACCTTCTACAGCCGGGCCGCCGCGGCCGCGGGCACCCCCCCTACCTGCGCCGGCCTGTCACGCAAGCTGTCCGAGGACGCGCTGATCGAGCCGGCCGCCCTGCCGCCGGACGTCGCCCCGCACGGCGACTTTTCGTTCATCTGCGTCGGCCTGGCCAGCTACCCTGACGGGCCGGCGGCCACCCCACCACCGCACCCGACGACGACTGCCAAGGACGGCGTGGGCATGTCGGACGACGTGGCCCTGCCCCAATGCTTTGGCGTCCAAATAATCCGGGCCCAGGCCATCCGGGCGACGCCCCTGGAGGCCGGCGCGGCTGCACTGGGTAGCGGTGGTGGTGAGGACACCCGCCCGGACCGCCGCCCACCCCGGCGTGACCCGCTGGCAGCCGCGCGGCGTGGCGCCCCTGGCGGCGCGTCTTCCAGCCCGCCACCCTCCCTGCCTGCCCTGGGGGACGCCCTCGCGGGCATGCCCGACCTGGCCGCCAAGGTCGGGCAATCCGCAAAGAAGGTGGCGGACAAGATGGTGTCCAACGCGGCCGCGGGCGCGGCGGCAGCGCGCAAGGCCGCCGAGAGCCTGGTGGACACTGTGCTGCCGGGAGGTGGGGGGCGGGACAAATGAGAGAGAGAGAAAGAGAGCGCGTCGGTGTAGAAGAGCGTCACGTTTTCTGTTTTCTTTCCATTTCATTCTCCCATTTTCATGTCTTCACGCTGCCAGGGCCGCCCACCGCTCGGCCACCTGGTCGCTCGCCCCGACCTCCCACACCGCGACCGTCCCCTTCGCTCCCGCCACCGCTAGCACGCCGGGGAGGGCGTCATCCCCCGCGAACCCCATCGCGAAGACGGCGCCCACCCTCAGATCGGCGGACTCGACGCACACGGGCGCAGTGCTCCCGCCGCCAGACACGTCCCACAGTTTGACGGTCTTGTCCGTCGACCCGGTCGCCAGCAGCCCCGGCGCCGCCGCCCCGGCAAAGGCCAGGCCCGTCGTGGGGCGGGAGTGCGCGCCCAGGGTCCACAGCGGGCTCGACCCACCACCCGCCCGGGCGTCAAAGCAGGTGACGTGCCCGTCCTCTGAGGCCACGCAAAAGCGGGTCGGGTGTGCCGGGTCCCAGGCGAGCGCCTCGACGTCCGACCCGACGCCCCAGGCCGGCGTCTTCTCGGGGCTGCCCGGCGCCCGCACGTCCGCCAGACAGGCCCGCCCGTCAAAGCCGCCGGACAGGAGGACGGCCGGGTCGGCCGGGTGCCAGACCAGGGCCTGGACCTTGTCGGTGTGGTGGGTGAGCGTTGTGACTGGAGACGAGGAGGGCGACGGCCCGCCCGCCGTCGACACGTCCCACACCTTGACAGTCTCGTCCGCCGACGCCGATGCGAGCACGTTACGGACAGTCGCATTCCAGGCCAGGCCCAGGACGGCGCCCGCGTGCGGGCCGCCGGCCTTGGCGGCGGCCCTCGCCGCGGCCTTGGCCCCCTTTTTCTTCTTCTTGCCGTCCTTGGGGGCCGCCTCGCCCGCGCCGAGGGTGGCGACAGGGGAGACCGCGTCCGCGGCGTCCAGGTCCCACAGCTCGACGACCGGGTCCATCGTGCCGACCGCCACGAAGTTGGACCGCTCAGGCCCGCCCGCCCCGCCCGGCGCACAGTCCATCCAGGCCAGCGCGAGCGGGAACGCGCCCAGGAGGAGGTCGTGGTGGACATACAGGTTGGCTTCGCCGCCGCCCCGGGCGCCCGCCTCGTACACCCACACCTCCAGGGTAGACACATCGTCCTCCGTGCGGGCGGCGGCCAGCACAAAGTCGGAGGGGCGGAGGTCCCAGGCCTCCTCATCCTCCGAGTCGGAGGTGGGGGGCGGGGCATCAGTGGCGGGGTCGGCGTCTTCCTCGCCGCCACGCGCCGCCGCCCCACGGGCCAGCGCCATGTACGGGTCCTCCGCGTTAGAGGCATAGTACAGGGCGTCATCCCCGCCGAACAGGCCGTCCAGGACGCGGCGGGAGCCCTTGGCGGCGACTTCTCCATCCTCCCCATCCATGCCCTCCCCATCCTCTTCATCATCCGTCTCGTCTTCGCGGTCGTAGTTGTCCATGTCCAGGGCCGCCATGGCAGCGTCCAGGGCTGGGTCTTTGGTGGCTGCGGATTTGCCTTGTGTGAGTGACGAAGAGAGGAGTGCGTGAGCGCGGGCGGAGACAAAAAGAGGAGAAGGTCTGGGTTGAGAAACGGGGGTCGTCCAAGCTAGCCATCTCTCTCTCACCTGCCGCCTTGACCCGGGCCGCCGCTTTCTTGGCCCGCGCCAGCTCAGGGACCGGGGCGGGCGTGGGAGGGGCCGCGCCGTCGGTGTCCGCCTCCATGTCCTCGCTGCCCGAGTCGTCCGTCTCCCAGCCAGAGGAGGAAGCGTCGTCGCCGTTCGACTCGTCGGACGAGCCGCCGCGCTGCCCCTTGGCCGCCGCCGCGGCCTGGAGGCGGGCCGCTTCAGCCAGTTCCTCCTCCGTCGGGGCGGCGGCCCGGGGGATGGGCTTGGCCGCGCCGCGGGGCAGCCAGGCCAGGGCGGAGAGCATGGTGAAAGGAGAGAAAGGGAGGGGGCGAGCGCGAAGTTGGAATTGCCAACCCCCGACCGCGGGAGAGAGTGTGAGACGTCTATCGGCGCTGCCTCTTTTCTCATTTCATTCATCGCACCATGGCCGAAGACGACCCCACCACCTCCTCTCCCCCCCCCTCCCTCCCCCCTCCCCTCGTCTGGACGATAGATGGCGAGGCCCTGGACGTAGACGCCGCCAGGCGGCTGAGCCGAAATTATGAGTAGATGAGATGGATGAGAGGAAGAATAGGGGGGGGCGCGCCGATGCATGCCTGGCCGCTCAACGCGGCCAGAAAGCGCTGTTCCACTGTCGCCTTATCGATGGGGACGCCTGGATGACAAAACATGCATGGATGCGTGTGTGATGGGCGCCCAGGGTGAGGGGAGACGCACCCTCTCATCGACACCGAAACTGACACTCGCAAACCCAACCTCGCCCCCCCCCCCCCCCCTCCTCCTTTTCTACTGTTCCGCGCAGGCTTCCTCGCCCTGCCCTGGCTGTGGGGCCTGAACGCCTGGTTGTGGCATGGCAGTGGGGACCCGGTCATCCGCCAATGTGAGTGTGTGGACAAGGGGAAGAAGAGAGAGAGGCAAGCGGCGGCGGCACACCACTCTTCTCTCTCTCTCTCACACCACCTCCTCTCGCCCTATTCTCCAAAAACAGATGCCAAGCGGTCCGCCATAGGAGCCGCCTTGGCCGCCGCCATCGCCATCCCTTGGGCGGCTACCTTCACCCTGGGCGGCCCCCGCATCGTCGGACGGGCCCTGTTTGACAGGCTGAACGTGGCGACCTGGGATTTGGACGCCTACGGGCTCCGGTTTTGATTTTTGATTGATTGATTGATTGATTGATTGATTGATTGATGGATGGATGGACATAATGATTGAGAATCGCGCCGCGTGTGTTTGAGAGTCGCCTTCACCACGCACGCTTACACGTCCACGCTAGCAGCAGCACGATTGAAACATGTAGACAAAAAGAGAGCGTGAGTTTTTGCTCCTCTACAAAAGGCCAGTGTGTTCTCTCTCCAGGCGCCTTCCCCGCACCCACGTCTTTTCCATCATCCCGAGCCGGCTACGGCACCGCCGCTTGCGTGATCTCGCCCAGCACCACCGCCGCCAGGGAGGCCGCCTCACTGCCCGCCCCCGCCACCAGGCCCTCCTTGGTGTAGCCAGCCGCCGCCAGGAGCGGGTGCAGCTGGGAGGCGCCGACGCCGGCGCTGGCGCCGCTGCTGCCGCTGCCGCCGAGCACCGCCCGGTGCAGGGCGGCCAGCGCCGCCGCCAGGGCCCGGCAGTCCCTGTCCCGGGCTTTTAGCACGCGCAGCGTGCGGACGTGGCGCGCAGCCAGGGCTAAAAGGGCCGCCGCAACTAGGGCCGTGAGCCGGTTTTGAGGGGCGGGCAGGACGGGTTCCAGGCGGGATGCCAAGGCCGCGCGCACGCGGGCGAGGGCAAGGGCGAGAGATGCGGTGGCCGTGACCAGGGCCAGGCCTACCTCGTGTAGGCGGCACAGGGCGGACCGGAACAGGGAGGGAGGTGGTGGGATAGATGGAGGCGGGGTCGGAGGTGACGAGGAGGGCACGTCGTTTGGCGGCGGGTTTGGCGCCGGGCGCAGCCACCCGCGCAGCGTGCCTGATAGCCTGCCTGGCGACGAGGACGTGGGTACGTCCACATTCTGCCAATCATCTGGCGTGGGTGGCTGGGGCGGGGTGTGGCGGGGCATGGTGGCGGAAGAATTGGACGCGGAAAAGACGCAGCAGCAGTGAGATGGCGAGAGCCGACACGCAAACACTTTTTTTTCACGCATGCTCCTCAAAACGCGCCCGCCTCGCCCCGGCGGGCTGGGCTGTCGAGGCAGGCATGACGCAGCCAGGCCACTCTCAGCCCTCCCAGCCGCATCCAGGCCACTGTCGGCCCTCCCACCAGGCTTGCCGTCGCCGTCACCAGCCCCGTCGACCATCCTGATGACGGGTTTCGCTGCCGAGGAGCTGGCAGCGATCAACGACTGCCTCCTTGAAAACGGCGACATCACTTGGCGGGTCGTGGATGTCGCGGACGCCCTGGGACCGGCCTGGCCCGGCGCCGTCATCGACCCGGTGGCCGGGCGGGCGGCGTTTGGCGGAGGCGATGAGGCCCCAACAACCTCGACCCCGCCTCGCCTGGGCCGGGTCGCTTACCTCCTGGCCCCGCCAGCCGACGTCTCTGACGGGTCGGCCGTCCACTACCCAGCCGCCCTGACTGCCGCCCTGGAAGGACTGGGGCTGTGGCCGGCCGTCACTGGCGGGGCCGTGCCGGCGCACGCGGGCCTGTCCCTGGGCGCCGCTTTCGCCGCGGTCCGGGCCGCACATGCCCGGCACCACATGTTACACCTCCCCTTGCTGACGGCCGAGGATGTCGGGCCTGCCGCCGCGGGCTTCCCACCGGGGGCGGCCATCACCTGCCACGCCCTGCTCGACTCGGCGTCCCCACCCGCCTGGAGAGGTGACGAGGACGGAGGGGGCGAGGAGCACGAGGAAGACGCGTCGGCCGTTGTCGTGGTCGACGGCCTGCTCTCTCTCGAGGAAGCGGGCGACCTGCTGGCGTTGATGACGGAGCCTGGCTGGGAGCACCGCACGGCGGCCCCCCCCCCGCTCTCCTCCTGGGAACGCTCCACGGCGGACCGGGAGGGCGACGCGCCCACCTGGGGCGCCCGGCCAGGCCTGGTGGAGCGGCTGCTGGGCGACCGGTCGCCGGCCTCACCCTTCGCCGCCCTGCAAGCCCGCCTGTGCGCGCTGTACGCGCCGGACTACGTGCTCGCCTTCTCGCCGGGCGAGGCCTGCGATGCGGGGCTGACCTCCCTGGTCGCCAACGCGGTCTGCGCCGGCGACCCGGCGTCCTACCACTTGGATGCAGACCCGGCCTGCCTCGACCCGGCCGGCGCGTGGGCGGCTTTGTATGGCCTCCACCCCAACCGCACGCCCGGCGCACCGCTCCTGGCGTCAGCGATTGTCTACCTTCAAGACTGGGATGTGGCGACGCACAACGGGGAGACCCTGTTCTTGGACGAGGGGTCCGGGCTGGGCCTGGTAATGGCGCCCCAGGCGGGGCGGGTTGTGCTGATGGAGGGCGACGTGCCGCACCGCATCTCCCCGCCCTCTGCCGGGGCGCCGGGGCCCCGGTACTCCCTGGTGCTGAAGTTGGTCCTGCACCCGACGGCGGGCGGGAGCGATGCGGGCCCGTCCACCCTGTTGCGGCCGGCCTGGGGCCCGCCGTTGAGGATAGGGACGGCGGGGGTGAGGGGGCCGGTGCCGCTGGTGTAGAAAGAAATGGGAGCAGCGCGCGAAAATGATTCCGGAAAGAGCAGGCAGGGAAAAGAAGCGAAACGACGAGAGTGGTCGAGTGAGGGGGCCGGTGCCGCTGATGTAAAAAAAAAAGGGAGCAGAGTGCAAAAATGATGCAGGAGAGCAGGCAGGGAAGCGAAACGACGAGAGAGAGGTCAGTTCACTCCCTCAGTCTTCATTTCAAAGAGGTCCGCCAAAAAAAAAGGTAAGACGTTGGCCTGCCCGCACCCACTTCCACACATACCACCCCTGGGGGGGACGTGATGCCGATTCGTGTCGCCGGGGCGAAAAGGGAGAGGGCAGTTGTGCGGGTGCCGCGGTGCGATTCTATTTCGCTGCTGTTGCGCTCCCCCCTCTCTCTCTCTTCCTTTCCGCCCCGCCCAAAGTAAAAGGTCAGACGGCGCGCATGCAGCCAGTGTTGCACATGCAGTGCTGCTATGTGTGCGCGTCTCCCATGACGAGTAGCTGAATATAAAGCGACCACCCCTGATCCCCCCGAAAAAAAAAAAAAACTTGGCGCCGGCGCCGAGGAAAAACAAAACCCGGCCGCTCACGCTCTCTCCCGCCCTCTCCAGTCCCCCTTCTCCTCTCAGCCGTCCGCGCGCGCCGCCGTCCACAACAGCCGTCCACAACAAAGTTCAAATTCTCGTACAAAAAGGCGCCATGTCCGCCACCCCAGACCACCCCCGCACCACGGTCGGCGTCATCGGCGCGGGCGCGTGGGGCACGGCCCTGGCGATCCACGCCGCCCGGGCGGGGCACACGGTCCAGCTGTACGCGCGCGAGCCGGAGGTCGTGACCTCCATCAACGACCCGGCCATCCGCGAGAACACGGCTTATTTGAAAGGGTTCAAGTGCCCGGACGGCCTGACCGCGACGGCCGACATGGAGGGCATGCTGGCAGCCAGCGAGCTCCTGCTCCTGGTCGTCCCCACGCCCTTTGTGGCCGCGACGGCCGCGAGCCTCGCCCCCCACCTCGACCCGGCTCGCCACATCCTGGTCTCCTGCACCAAGGGCATCCTGATCGACACCCTGGAGACGCCCGCCGACATCCTGGCCCGCGTCCTGCCGCCCGCCTTCCACCCGCGCATCGCCTTCCTGTCCGGCCCCTCCTTCGCGGCGGAGGTGGCGGCCGAGGCGCCGACCGCGGTCACGATCGCGTCCACCGACCGGGGCACGGGGACTGCCGCCCAGGCCTTCCTGTCCTCCCGCCGCTTCCGGTGCTATTACACGGAAGACGTGATCGGGGTGGAGCTGGGCGGGGCGCTCAAGAACGTGCTGGCCATCGCCTGCGGCATCGCGGACGGCCTGGGCCTGGGCTGCAACGCGCGGGCCGCGCTCATCACGCGCGGCCTGGGCGAGCTCACCCGCATCGCCGTCGCCCGGGGCGGCCACCCGCTGACCTCGCTGGGCCTGGCCGGCGTGGGCGACCTCGTCCTCACCTGCACGGGCGACCTGTCCCGCAACCGGACGGTCGGCATGCGGCTGGGGCGCGGGGAGAGCCTGGCGTCCATTTTGGAGTCCATGACGGCCGTCGCGGAGGGCGTCCTCACCTCCAAAGCCGCTGCCGCGCTGGCGTCCAAGGAGGGCGTGGAGGCGCCCATCGTGCACGGCATCTACTCGGTCATCCACGAGGGTGCCGACCCGGTGGCGGTCGTGGAGGAGGTGATGAGCCGGGCCCTGGGCGAGGAGGTCGACGCGTCGGTCCGGGAGGCCGCCAAGAAAGGGTGAAAGGAGAGCGTAGCGTGACACCCTTTTCCCTCTTCCTTGTGCGAGGCGGCTGGGGATTTGTGTGCAGTGTGTGAATGGGGCAGGAGACGCACCAGAGCTCAGGGGTATAGGCTTTCTGTTGACTGCGGGCACGTTCAGAAATCAAATCACACAACTCATTACACATTCTCTCCATTTTCTCTCAAACCGCGGCCAGGATTTTGGGGCTCACATCCAGGCTGCCCATGCCGGGCAGGACCATGCCGGCCTTGCGGGCGGCCGCCGAGCCCAAGGCCGTCCCCGCCGCGGCCGCCGCCGTCGCCGCCGCGCCCGCGCCGGGGACGTACCCGGCCCGCAGTGGGGGCTGGCGGTAGAGCGCGCCCGCGCCCAGGCAGACCAGCAGGGCGACCGTGCCCGCCACGCCCGCGTGCTGGTCCCACATGGCCGCATTCACGAGGATGGTCAGCACCTTGCAAATGTTGCCGATGACGGAGAAGGAGGTCGCCGAAATGGCGGCCCGGAGGGCAAAGGAGAAGTAGGACATGCCCAGCCCCGCGATGCAGGACGTCCCGATCGCGGCCCACCCGGCCCCGCCCGCCCCGCCCAGGACCGTGCTCAGCTCGCCCGACACCAGGGTGATGGCTGCCATCGGCACCACCGCCAGCGCGTTCTGGTAGAACGACCGGGACCAGGTGGACATGGCGATGCCGTCGACGACCTGTTTGACCCACACCATTTCTGCCACGGCAAAGCAGTACCAGACGGCCAGCCAGAAGTAGCCGATCGGCGTGAAGTGGACGTCCGTGGCGGCGTAGGCGGCCACACCCGCAAAGACGCCGCCCAGGGCCGCCCAGGACCGGGCGGAGGGGAGCTCCCGGCCCAGGTGCAGGTATTCAATGACGGCAATGACCAGGGGCGTGGACGCGCGGAAGCAGATGATGGTGTCGACGGGCACATGCTTCAGGGCGGACACGTTGGAGAAGAGCGTGCCGATGAAGCCGAAGACGATGAGGGCGAACGCCCGGGCCTTGGCGGGCTCCAAGCGCTCGCATTGGACCACCCCCCCCGCCGCCAGGCCGCGCACAAAGGCGGCCGAGGAGGCGAGCTGGCACAGGAGGATGAACGCGGGCGCGGGGACGGCAGTCACGGCGACCTTGTTCAGGATCAAGAGCATGGACGAACACATCGAGTACGCGACAATCAGGAAGGTGACGGACCCGGTAAGCGGGGTGACCGGGGCCGCGTTGTAGCCGCCTCGGCGGCCTGGAAATTAGAAAGAGAGAAGGGAGTGCGGGGCGTGAGAGAGAGACAGGGCGGGGGATGGATGGAGAGGTCACAGGTCGGCGCTCCTCGTCCTCTTTTTTTCTTCACCTCGAACCGCACGCGAGACGGGGACGGCGCCTAGAACGGCCAGGCCGATGATGCAGATACTATATTTTTTGTTGATCGGGTCGCAGGGATGGTCAGGCAATTGGACGAGCTACCATTTAGGAGGGGCAGGTGGGGTGTGTGCGGGGGGCTGCGGGCCGCGGGCGGGCGGGGAAGGGCGACCAAAAAAAAAGGAAAGACGGGAGCGCGGCGCGACCGAACCCTGCATGTGTTGAAAGCGAAAAACTCACGCACACTCTTCCCTCTCCCTCCACACCCTATACTCACGTCAGCGTGGACGATACGGCCTGAGGCGACACACCCATAGCACCCCCAATGGAGGCGGACATGCGGGCCAGGATGCCCAGCAGGCCGCCGACGGCGGGGGCCGCGGCCGCGGCTGCGGACGCCGGCGCGAGCGGTTGAGACATTGGTTATAACGAATTGGCGGGGGTCAAGCGGGGTCAATTCTTCCTGCCTGGCTCCGGACAGAAAGGCGGACGATCGAAGATTCGGTGTGCGGACGAGAGGGCAGGCTTGGGCTGGGTGTGAAGGGCTGGGCGGCGGACGGACACACGCAACTGTCGTCGATTGGCTTTTTGAAAAAAAAAATGTGAGACTGCCCGACCAGCCCCTCCATCTCTCTCAAGAACACTCGACGGGGTCTCACACACGCACACACACCACATACACACACGCACGCACAGGTGCACTCTCCTTTGTCTTCTCTCTCTCTCCTCTCCCCCTAAATCGTGGTGCAGAAAGTAAAACAACAAATCAACCCCTTAGGCCATCGTCACCTCCGCCTCCTCCGCCTCTCGCCTCCCGTTGGACACGGCCGCCTCATGACCAGTCCCACCCTCGCCCTCCTTTTTCCGCGCGGCCGCCGCCGCCGCCACCGCCGCCGTCGCCCCCGCCGCATCAAAGTGCGAAGCCAGGCCCGCCCAGCACCTGTAGTAGCCCCGGTCCACGTGAGGGGACGCCAGCGCGGCCGCCGTCACCCGGGGCGGAGCGTACGTCTCGAACATGAAGGCCAGTGTGTCGGCCGGCAGGCGGGCGGGCGCGTCGGCGGCGCCGGGCGCGGTGGCAGCCGCAAAGGTGGACGCGTCCGGGCCGTGCGGGGTCATGGCCAAGTGGAGCGACGCGCCCCCCGGCGCAAAGTCTGACACCGCCTTGGCCTCGTACGCCCCGCGCACCAGGCCCATGAACTCGTTCATCGCGTTGCGGTGGTAGTAGGGCGGGCGGAAGGTGGCGTCCGCCACGCTCCAGCGCGGGGGGAAAAGGACAAAGTCGGCGACCGCGACGCCCGGCGTGGACGACGGGACGGTCAGCACAGTGAAGATGGAGGGGTCGGGGTGGTCGAAGGCGACCGCGCCCACCGGGCAGAAGCGGGCGAGGTCGTACTTGGTCGGCGCGTAATTGCCGTGCCAGGCGACGACGTTGAAGGGCGAGAACGCCTGGCGGGCGGCGAAGAGGGCGCCGCCCAGCTTGTGGAGGATGGTGTACTCGCATTCCCGGTCCTCGAACGCGGCGGCCGGGGTCGCCCAATCCCGGGGCGACGCCAGGCCGTTGGCGCCGATGGGGCCCAGGTCGGGCAGCTGGAAGTGGCCGCCAAAGACTTCCAGGACGTACCCCCGGGCGGTGGCGTCGGGCAGGGCCACCGAGAAGCGCAGGCCCCGGGGCAGGACGCCCACCTCCCCGGGGGCCAGGCTCAGGCGGCCCAGCTCTGTCGTGATGTGCAGGCGCCCCTGCTGGGGGACGACCAGGAAGTCGCCGTCCGCGTTGCCCAGGCAGGTGTCGCCCATGTCCGCCGACGCGGCGTACACGTGGATGGCGTACCCGTCCCGGGTCCCCGCCCCGCCCGCGCCGGCGACGGTGAACAGGCCGCGCACCCAGTCGACCGGGTCGGCCGGAATGGCAAACGGGCGCCACCGCATCTGGTTTGGCGTCAGCGGGGCGTGCGTGAAGTCGGCAGTGAGGGCCTCCGCTGCAAAGTCGAGGGGGTGGAAGGGCTCGTGCGTGACGGAGGGGCGGATGCGGTACATCCAGGTACGCAGATTTTGGCGGCGGGGCACGGTGAAGGGGGTGCCGTTGATCTGTTCGGCGTACAGGCCGTAGGGGCAGACCTGTGATGAGAGACAAGTGGTGCGAGGAGGTTTGAGGGAAAAAAAAGAAAGAGGAGGTCGGGGCTGACGCAGCGAGAGCGTGTGCGCGCGTCGCCTCTTTTCTTCCTCTCTTTCTTTTATCTCTCTCTCTATTTACCTGAGGGCTGTTGCGCCCGACCGGCAGCGCCCCGGGGATGGCCTCGGACATGAACTCGTTGCCTGGGTGGGTGGTGCGAGAGGAGAAGGGCGTTTAGAAAGGGTCTCTCTCTCTCTCCGTCGACTTTCCTTCGCATTTTTTTTCTCATTTGCGCCCTCTTCTCCAACACGCACCAAACCCGTACTGGTACGGCCCGCCCCAGCCATCGTCAGGGGTGGGGGCCGGGGTGACGGGCTTCATGCGGGATGAGGGGGCGAGCGTGCGCGAGAGGGTGTGTGTGTGGGCGGGCACGCAGCCAAAGAGATGCTGGTCTGTCTCGTCGCGCTCGACTCGACTCGACTGCTCGCTCTCGCGCTCGCCACCACCCATCTCATCATCCCACGGATACGTGCAGGCACCGATCTTCTCTCTCACACAAATGCAAACACACACACGCTTCTCTCCATCTTTATTATGCTCACGCCTCATCCTTGCGCGCCCGCTTGGCCGTCGGCTGCATCGACAGGGGCGGCGCGCCGGGGACCCCCTTCCCACCCCGGCCCGTCCGGCGGAGGCCCGAGGGGGGCGGGTCGGCCACGGCCGCCGCGGGCGTGGCTTGGTCTTCAGCGGGCGGCGGTGGAGGACCAACCGGAGCAGCAGCAGCTTCCGGCGAGGCGGTCGCCGTCCGGTCGCCGCCGCCGGCTTCATCCACCTCATCATCCCCCTCGACCACGCCCGGCGTGGGTGTGGGCGCCTTTTCCTTCTTGCCCTTCTTCGCCGCCTGCTTGCCGCCGCCCGCCTCGCCGGACGGGTCGGCAGCAGCAGCAGCACCACCAGACGCACTTTCCGCCTGCACACGGGCTTCTTTTCTCGGCCGCCTGGCCACCCTGCCCGTCACGCCCGCCGGGCCCGCCGCGGCCGCGGCCGCGGGGTCCACCATCTCGCCCCTGGCGACCAGCACGCCCACGTGGTAGGCCACCTGCGTCTTGAGCTTGACGATGTGGGAGGCCGTGCTGGCCGCGGCGGCGGCGGCCTCGCCCGGGGCCGCCCCCCCGGGGGAGAGGGCGGCCGCCTCGGCCGCGGCCGCAGCGGCGTGCGCCGTCCCCGCGCGCGCGCCCGCCAGGCTGAGCGCCCGGGCGCAGATGTGCCACAGCTCCATCTCGGTCAGGGTGGTCAGGTCCAGGTCGGCCGCGACGGGCTGCAAGGGCGCGACGTACGGGACGTTGGGGCGCGGCGTCGCGCCGGTGGCGTCGGCCGCGACCGCGGCCGCCAGGGCAGCCGCGGCCGCTGGGTCGGGCGCGCACGGCGCAGCGGCACCAGCAGCGCCCCCTCCACCGCCACCGCCGCCCACGCCCGCCAGACCGGCCCGGGTCAGGGGCAGCGGCCAGGTCGCCGGCGCCATGCCCAGGCGGCGCATCTCCCCGTCCACCGCCTCCCACGACCGGCCGGGCAGGCGGCGCGCACACGCCATGGCCTCCGCCACGCTGATGTCCCGCCCGGCCACCCACGAAAATAGGGCGGCCAGGTAGTCGCCCCACCCGCCCGGCAGGCCCCACTCGGGCGGCGGCGCGTCGCCCAGGGTGCAGGCCAAGTAGTGCTTGACCTCGGTCTCGGCCAGCCGGTTGCCGCCGCCCTCGTCGGCCGTCAAGACGTACGCCGCAGAGTGCGGCATCAGCTTGACCAGGATGCGGACCAGCTGGCGCATCTCGTCCATCGGCCCCCGCCGCACGGACCGGGGGCCCGCGGGGGGCGGAGGCGGGGGCGGGGCGTTCAAGCCCGCGACGGCGGCCAGGGTCGAAAAGGCGGTGGGCGGGGCGGCGGCGGCGGCGGCCTGTTGCGGTTGTTTGGGCTGTTTGGGTGGGCGCGGCCGTTTGGGGAGGCGGGCCGAGGGCAGGGTGGCGGGAGCGGTCGCCCCGCCCCCGCTCGGCGGCCGGCTGCCAATGCTGAGGCGGTGGGCAGCGGCCTGTAGCGGGTTGGTAGCCGCCGCGGCGGCGGCGGCCGCGGTGGCGGCGGCGATGGCGGCGACGGCGGCCGCTTCCGGGCTGCCGCCACTGGGACCGGCCGGGGGGGGGGCCGCAGCCGCGACGGGCGCGAGCGGCGGCGCCGGCTCGCTCAGGTCCAGGGCCGCCCCGCCCACGCCCGCGGGCAGGGCCCCGCCCGTCCCCGGCAGCAGCACGTACCCGCCCCCCCCACCCCCTCCATCCAGGGGCACGGGCGTGCGGGACAGGTCCTGCGAGTCCAGGACGTGCTGGGAGGGCAGGTCGTTTTGGGAGAATGGGACGGCGACCGCGGCCGCTGCCTGCGCCGCACGCAGGGCGGACCGGGGGTCGGTCGGCAGGGTGGATGCTGGGGGGGCTAGCACGCTGTCCTGGCTCAGGCCGATGAGGCCGGCGATCGCGTTGGCGGCCATATGGCGAGGGCGGGCTTGAAACAGGACCAAGGGCGCGGCCGGAGGGAGAGAAAAAAAAGAGGGAATGTGCGAACAGCACGCTGTCACACACGCCCTCACTCTCCTCTCTCTTTCACCGCCCCGACGGCGGCGGCGGCGGCAGCAGCCTCTGCGACCCACCACCCCGCTTCCCCCCAGCGATCACACGCTGGCTGCTCCGCCGGGGCGGCGGCGGCGGCGGCGGCGGCAGGGCCCGCTGCTGGGGCAGCACAACCGACGGCAAAACCTCCACCCGGCTGACCGAGCTTGCCAGGCGCGTCTTGAGCTTGGCCCCGACCCACCCGCCGAACCCGCCCGCCACGACGTAGACGCGCTTGAAGCCCAGGGAGCCCGCCAGCTCGCGGGCGACGCCCTTGGCCCCTCCCCCACCGTTGCGGTCGAGCAGCAAGATGCGAGTGCTTTTACCCAGGCGCTTGAGGGCCGCGACCTGCAACGCCGTCACCCGGCGCTCCACGGCGCCAGGGTCGCGCAGGGCGCCCCGCAGGCGCCGGTCCTCCACGACCGCGGCCTCGACCTCCAGGTATCGGCCCCCACCGCCGCCCAGGCCGCCGGCGGGAAGGTCCGGCAGGCCGGCCGCCTCTTTTTCCCTGGCGGACCGAAGGTCGATGAGGACGGCGTCTCCGCCGCGTGCCACCGCGTCCAGGGCGGCGGGCGGCGAGACCTCGCCCGCATACCCGCGGGCGGAGGTGGTGATGGCCCGGACCAAGGGCGGGCCCACCACGTACAGGACGCCCAGGGCGGCGGCGGCTTGGGCGAGGGCGACGGGGCCGGCGGCAGCGGCCGCGGAGGCCGCTTTCTCGGCGGCCGGCGCTGCGCCCGTCAGGGCGCCCTCCGCCGCCGCGCCCGCCGATTTTACACCATCCACAATGACCCGGGCGTTCAGGCCCTGGCCGGCCAAGAAGTCTTCGGCCGCGTGGCCACTGGCCTTTAAAACCGGCGCGGCAGCCCGGAGCAGCGGCGCTGTGAGAGCACCCGCGACCTTGGCCACGCCGCTCAAGGCCTCGCCAACGTCCTTGGCGACGGGGGAGAAGCGTTCATAGACGTCGTGCAAGGCGCCCGCGGTGGCGGCGACCGCCCCTACGGCGGCCTTGGCACTGGCACCGGCGGCCTTATAGAATGGAGATGAGGAGAGAGGTGAGAGAGAAAGGTTGGGCCAGTGCGGGCGCTCTTCCTCTTCTTCTTCTTCTTCTTCTTCTTCTTCTCCCTTATCTCTCTTTACCTTGACGACCTCGATCGCGCCGTCTACGGCGACGTCTACGCCATCGGTCGCGTATGCGGCAGGGGTTGTGATCAGGGCAGTGGCGGCGAGCAGGGCGGCTGTGGAGGAAAAGTGGAGGAATGAGTGTTTGGGTGAGAGGAGCTCTCTGCCTTACCCGTTTTCAGCCCTCTCTTGTTCTTCAAGCACAAACGCACCATCCCGCTCACGTGTCGGGGCCGCCCGGACTGTGGTCGCCCGACGAGTCGGGCGACTGCTGACAGGAAGGAGGGCGGCGCTGCTGCCGCGGAACGGGGCCAGGGAGCGCAGCATTTGGAGAAGAGAAGAAAAAAGTCTGCAGCAAAGACTGGCCGGGTCCATTCCTTTTTTCTTTTCTCCCTTTCTTTCTCTCACGGCCCGCACCATCTTGGGACCATGGCAAAAGTGAAAGAAGTGTCCTCCGAGGCCGAGTACCAGCGCATCCTTGCCTCTAATGCGGGCGTGGTGGTTGACTTCACCGCCTCCTGGTGGTCCGTTTTGGTGGGGAGAGAGAGAGGACAGCGGCGCGCGCTCCACCCCGCCTTTCTTTCAACCCTCGCCCGCCTCGGCGACGGCAACAGGCAACGCCCGGGGGATCGGCAGTGCGCCATCCTACTCTCACACACGTCCTACTCTCGCACACGTTCCTGCATCTCTCACTCTCTCACTCTCTCTCACTCTCACACCATGATCGCTACAGTGGCCCCTGCAAGATGATGGCGCCCGTCTTTGACCGCCTCGCTGCGTCCAACCCGGCCTTGACCTTTTTAAAAGTTGACGTCGACGCGCTGCAGGCCGTGGCCGCCTCCGCCGGCGTCACGGGCATGCCCACCTTTTTGGGTTACGCGGGCGGCCGGGAGGCCGGGCGGGTGGTGGGCGCGGACCAGGCGGGGCTGGGGGCGCTGGTGGCCGGCCTGGCCCGGACGGCGAAACCGTCGTTCGGCGGCGGGGCGGGGCGGACTCTGGGCAGCGGCGGGTCAGCTGCGCCTGCTACTGCGCCTGCTGCTGCCGCGTCTGCTGACACGACTGCCACCGCCATCGACGCGCCTGGCTTGGAGGACGCGGCCCCGACCTGCCTGGTGACCATCCGCCTGCAGGACGGGAAGAAGCTGGTGGGCCGGTTCAACCCGGCCCGCCACACGGTGGGCGCGCTGCAGGACTTCGCAGTCGCTCAGGGCGCCAAAAAAGGGGGGTCTCTCGTGGCGGGCTTCCCGCCCGCGCCCCTGGCGGACAGGGAGGCCACCCTGGCGGGCGCGGGCCTGGTCAACTGCCTGGTGACGTGGCGGCCATGACGAGTGAGAAGGGAACATGAAGAGCGATGCAATGAAAAAAAAATGGAAAACGCTCTTGCTACTCACAAAAAAAACCACCCCCCCACCCCCAAAAAGCACACGACGCACCCCCGCCCGCTCCCGTCCACGCGCACGATCAACACACGCACATGCCACTACAGCACGTTCAGTTCGGGGTAATCCGCGACGGCGTCCGACCGGAAGTACCGGTCCTTGGGGTCCTGGGGCGTCCACAGGACTTCCACCGCCAGGACGTCGTCGCTCGGGACGGCCCCGAGCCGGTTGAGGGCGGTCCGCAACTCCGGGCCGGACGTGACGGCCGGCAGGGCCAGCCCGCCCCGGGCCGCGACCAGGAGGGTCACGACGACCAGCTCGTCGTCGCCTGCCGCTGAGCCACCACCGCCCCCGCCGCTTTTGGAGTAGGCGCCCGCCCGGGACCGGCCACCCACGTTGACGAGCGTCTCCTCCGCCAGCTTGCCCCGCTCGTCCAGGGAAGCCTCGTTGAAGGCGGCCTCGCCCGCGGACAGGGAGCGCGCGTTTTTGGTGGTCGTAGACCCGTACACCGCGTACTCCGGGTTGCGCAGCAGGGCCAGGACGGTTTCTGTGTTCGAGGTAGGAGTGAATGATGAGTTTTTCTTCAGGCCGAGACTGAGCCCAACCACGAGGGCCTTTCTCTTGGCGCGGCTTGGGATGGATGCAAAAAGCGCGAGCCTTGAGAAAAGTAGATCCCGCCTCTCGCCAAGCGCCTTATTTGATGTGCGCGAGCGGGCGGCGCGACCTTTCTTCCGCTTCCTCTCTTACCTTGCAACACAAAGTGCAGCCCGCCCGGCGTGGAGGTGTCAGCCTTGCCGGCAATGCGGTCCAGGTCGCGCTGGAGCGAGCGCGCGGAGCCCAGTAGGCCGACCTGCAGCTTGGCGACCGTCACCCGGCCGCCCGAGGACGACGAGACACCGCCCTCGCCCTCGTCTGCCCTGTTGTTGACCAGGGAGGACACGATGGTCACGGCCACAAAGGCGAACAGGCCGGCGACGAACAGGTTGCCCAGGCCGCCGCCGCCCCCGCCGACCGCGACTGGATAGCCGTACCCGCCGCCATACCCAAACCCATAGCCGCCAAAGGGCACCAGTCCCCAGCCCAGGCCGACGCCGTTGAGGGCGCGCGGGGCGACGCGCAGAGGCGGGGCGGTGCGGCTGTGCGAGGGCGAGAGAGATAGACTCGTGAAAATGATGAGAGGAGGCTGGTTGAGGTTAGCTTCTCTTTTTCAGCCACCACTCGTCGCGCTCCCGAAGACTCACCTTTCGTAGCGCCGCCCACCCCCGCCATAGCTGCGAGCCATGGAGGGCGCACTGCGGGCAGCAGAGAAGCCGCCGGACCCGCCCACCCGCCCGCCAGACCGGGCCGCGAGGGCGTCCGGCGCGAGGGTCGCGTTTGCCAATGCGGCCACCAGCGCGGCCGTGAAGGCGGCCCGGGCTAGCTTGGAGGCGGGCGACAGAGCGGGCGGCACCGGCTTCGGCTCCTTCGCCACTCCAGGGCCGCGCAGGCTGCGGCGATCGGCGGGCGAGGGCTTGGCGTCGTCGCCTTCTGCAGCGGCGGCGACTAGGCGAGGAGCAGCGCGGACGGCCCCGCGCGGTAAGGGAGCCTTGGCCACGCCGCGCGCCGGCCGGGCCAGATGAGCGGTGAGCGGGCTGGCCATGGCGGCGATCCGCAGGGTCAGGGCGGGCATGCTTTGAATGCGGTGTGGAGGCGACGCGAGAAAAAAAAAAGAGGGACAACAAAAAAAGTATGCGGGTGTGGTGGCTTGCCCACCCGGCCCTGTTGATCATATTTTCGTTTCGCCCGCGTGTGTCTCATCTCCCACGACGCTACACACGGACGGCGCGTGTGTGAAGGAGTCGCCTGTGCGAAGGAGCCGCTTGTGCCCCCCCTCGATGCCTGACGCACCCATCCCGCCCACAACCGACGACCACCACGCCTGCTCCGGCGTGCTGACCGAGTTTGTGCGCTGCCTCCGGCGCAGCCCGTGCATGCAGGTGTGTGAAACGGCATGTCCTCACCCCAGGAGCCTCGGAAATCGCAGCGCTATGGGAAGCAGGGCGGGCATAGCGCGCCTAGGTGTGGGCGCTGGGGACGTGGAAGCGCGCTGCTTGCCCCCCTCATCACTCTTTCTCACGACGACGAGTTTTTCCCCCATCAACCCACCTCGCTCTCTCATTCACAGGCCCAGGGCAAGTCGGTCACCCACTGCGCCGGCGCCGCCCCGGAGTGCGCCGCCCTGCGGGCCACCCTGTTCCACTGCAAACGCTCGTCTGTGGACGCCCGGTCCCGCATTCAAGGCAACAAGCTCGACCGGTAGAGAAGGAGAGAACAGAAAATGACACGTGGGTTGAAGAGTGCTGGTCGGCCGGCTGGGGGCGTTCAGCTCTTCCCTGTCGGCCAGCGCCGCCCTGGTCGCGCCCCGCCCTTTTCGCCCCCGCTCGCACACCATGGTCACCGTCCTCTGGCGCCCATCATGCTCGCCCAGCGGCCAGGCATGCTCGCCCCCGCCGCAGCCGGCGAGGATGAGGATGATGAGGAAGAAGGAGGTTCGTCCTCCTCCGAGGAGGACGGCTGGTTGAACGACGACGGCGACGACGACGACGACGACGACGACGACGACGACGACGACGTCCGGGACGACGACGAGGACAGCTTACCCCACTCCGCCTTCGACCCCTTTGAAGACGACGCGTCGACCTCGCGCACAGCAGCCGCACTCGGCCCGGACGAGGACGCCAACGCGGAGGACGACGCCAGCGATGACTGGCCCCCGCCCGCCCTGCCCTGCCCGGCGGGCGGGCCCTCCATCTTGCCGCCCGCCGCGGGAGGTGACGTCACTGCCTACGTGACCGCGGTGTTGGCGGGCAGCAGCAGCACGCTCGGCACGGCCGCCCAGCCTCCACCACCGCTGGCCACCATCACAGGGATGTTTCCGTACCGCCTGGACCCCTTCCAGCGGCGGGCCGTCCGGGCGGCGCTGGGCGGGTCCAACGTCGTAGTCTGCGCTCCGACGGGTGCGGGCAAGACCGCCATCGCGGTTGCGGCCGCCCTGGGCACCTTGGCGGCGGGGAAGCGCGTCATTTACACGACCCCACTCAAGGCGCTTTCCAACCAGAAGCTGGGCGAGTTCCGGGCGGTCTTTGGGGCCGACGCGGTGGGCTTGCAGACGGGGGATGCCACCCTGAACGCGGAGGGCGACATTGTGGTCATGACGACGGAAGTGCTGCGCAACATTCTGTACCGGGCGGACCCGGCAGCGGAAGCCGCCGCCGCCGTCGCAGCAGCGAGTGGGGAGGAGCAGCCCCCAGTCCCTCCTCCCCTGCAAGCCGCGCCGCCGCAGTCCATCCCGTCCCGCGTCGCGAACGTCGGCCTGATCGTCCTGGATGAGGTCCACTACCTGGGTGACGCGTCCCGGGGCACGGTGTGGGAGGAGACCATCATTGGAGCGCCCCCCGGCGCGGCCCTGCTGGCCATGAGTGCCACCATTCGCAACCCGGCCGACCTTGGGGATTGGGTCTCCGCCGTCCACGGCCCCTGCGTCACGTTGCGCACGGCCGACCGTCCCGTGCCCCTGAACTGGATGTACGCGTGGGGCGCGCCCAATGCGAGGAGTGGGGGGTGGGCCGCCGGGCCCGCCCGCCTGGCGCCCGGGACGGGGGCGGTCGTTGAGGACCTGCTCTCCTTTGACCGGGTCCAGCCGGGGCGGCCGGGGCGGCTCGCCCCTGGGCTGCGCCCGCCCCGTGGCGGGGGCCCACCCCCGTCCATGGCTCCGCCCGACCCGGCGGCCCTGGCCAAGGAACTGGATGCGCGGGACCTCCTGCCCGCCATCTGGTTCATCTTCTCGCGGGCCGGGTGCGACGCGACCGCGCGGTCGCTAGGCGCTGGCCGGGCGGTCCGCCCACCCTCCAAGGCGTCGGTGGTGGCCATCGCCGCCGCGCTGGCTGCCTTACGTGCTGACCAGCCTGAAGCCGTGCGCGAGGACATGGTGCCGGCCTTGTTGGCCGGCGTCGCAAGCCACCACGCGGGTTGTTTGCCGGGCTGGAAGGGCCTGGTCGAAAAACTCTTCCAGGGCGGCGCGCTGAAGCTTGTCATCGCGACAGAAACCCTGGCCGCCGGCATCAACATGCCCGCCCGGACGACCGTCATCTCTGCCTTAGCCCGCCGCCGGGGCGTGGACGGGGTGGCTCCCCTGAAACACAATGAACTCCTGCAGATGGCGGGCCGGGCGGGCAGGAGAGGGTACGACGCGGTCGGGCACTGCGTCATCGCGCACGGCCCGGGCGGGGGCGGCCCGCCCGGGGCGGCGGCCTTACTCGCCCGCGGCCCTGAACGCCTGGCCTCCCAGTTCAGGCCGGGCTACTCCATGGTGCTCAATCTGGTCGCCACCCGCTCCCTGGCGGACGCCCGGGCGTTCGTGGAGCGGTCGTTCGGCGCCTACTTGGGCGGCGAGGGCGCGCGCCGGCGGGCGGCCCAGGTGGAGGCCGCGGAACGGACGGCCGACCACCTAGAGGAGGTGGCCGAGGATGCAGCCTCCGCGGCGGCGGATGCTGCGGTCGGGCCGGACGCCTCGGCGGGCGCCCGCAAGAAGGAGGCGCGCCGGGTGCTGCGGGGCCGCGAGCGGGAGGCTGTCGCCAACCGGGCGGTGCGCGCGGTGGCCGCGCTGGCGGCCTCCCCGCTCCAGCTGCCCTGCCTGGCCCGGCTGGACCTGAGCGGGGCGGACCCGGATGGCGGGGACGCGACGCCCGCCCTGATCGTCCGCTTTGCTGGGAGCGACGAGGAGGCGGCCGCCGCAGGCGGCAGCCGGGACGTGGCCTTGCCCCGCCCGCCGGTTCCGGGCGAGCCGGGCGGGGAGTTGCTCTGCCTGCTGGACGACAACCGGGTGGCCCGCGTCCGCCCCGCCCACGTGGCGGCCGTCGCGTCGCCGCTGCTGCCGCCTCTGGCCTGGCTGGTCGCCCTCGGCGGGCCTGAGCGGGCGGTGGAGGCGGTGTGTGGCGCAGCGGCGGCGGCGGCCGGCACCAGCGGGTGGGTCGGCTTGAGCGGGGGCGCGCTCGCCGCCCCGGGCACCGGCACGACGGCCGCCCTGGCCGCGGGGCTGGCGGTCGCCGCGGACGGGGCTGGCTTAGACCTCATCCTGCCGTCTGCACAGGCAGAGCTTGGGCTCATGTCTGCCCGGTCGGACGTGCGGGCCCTGCGCGCGGCCGCCCGCCGGGAGTCCCGGGTCGCCCGGGAGGAGAGAGGGCCGGGCCGGCGCGGGCGCAAGGAAAGAGGCGGCGGCCCAAAAGCACCGGGCGACGCACCCCCGCCCTCCCGCCTCGCGGCGGTCGCCTGGGAGGCCACCCGGGAGGCCCGGGCTGCCCGGGCCACCGCCAAGGTCATGCGGGCGGCCCTGGAGGAAGGCGCAGCGTCCACCTGGCGGTCGTTTGAGGCCGTGGCGGGCGTGCTGGCTGGTGCGGGCGCGGTCGGGGATGGCGGCGGCGGGCAGGCCGCCGCCGCCATGCGCCTGCTGCCCCTGGGCGAGGTCGCCCGGTCCCTGCACGGCGAGAACGAGCTGTGGCTGGCCTGCCTGTTGGCGTCGCCCGGCGTGCAGGCCCTGGCCCCCCCCGAACTGGCGGGCGCGGTCGCGGCCGTGCTCGCGGGGGAGCTGTCCCTCCGCCCGGGCGTGCGCGCGCGCTACCCGCCCGCCCCCTCCGTCGTCGCCTCCATTGCGGCCCTGGACGCCACCCGTGCCGCCCTGGCCCGCCTACAGTGGCGGTACGGCGTGGACGCGCCCCTAGCGGTTGACCTGCGCCTGTCCGGCGTCGTGCAGGCGTGGGCGTCTGGGCTGGACTGGGCGGCCGCGGTCGCGGACTGCGCGTTGGACGCGGGCGACGTGGCGCGGCTGATGTGCCGCACGGTCGACCTGCTGCGCCAGGCCGCGCATTGCGAGGCGTTGCCGCCGGGCCTGCGCCTGTCTGCCCGGCGGGCCGCCAAGGCGTGCGACCGCAAGCCGATTGCGGACTTGGTGCAGGAGGAGGTGTGAAACGCAAATGTTTTTCTCCAACAACAAGCTGTGGATGGCAAAAAAAACAAAAAACTCCCTGCGCCCCAGTGATGAATGCAAAATGTGTGTGTGTGTTTCAACAACTCTCCGC
>Ga0315287_10001339_pt1 | contig 22598 bp, 17 predicted proteins | sample YL17G11_0_MG_FD_205037 | JGI IMG/M metagenome (GOLD analysis project Ga0315287, IMG submission 205037) | Sediment microbial communities from Yellowstone Lake, YNP, Wyoming, USA - YL17G11_0 | ecosystem: Environmental > Aquatic > Freshwater > Lake > Sediment | place: USA: Wyoming | collected...
TACGGCCAGGACACCGTCTCGCAAGGTGGGGTGAAAATTCTGCACGATGTCGAAAGCCCAATTGAAGGCCGAGACGTCGTGATCGTCGATGACATTCTGGATTCTGGGCGCACGCTCGCCTTCGCCAAGGACTTGCTGTTGAAGCGGGGTGCCGCGCGCGTGCTCGCTTGCGTGCTGATTGACAAGCAAGTGAAGAGAGCGGTGCCGGTCGAGCCCGATTTTTACGGGTTTCTCTGTCCGCCGGTTTTTGTCGTCGGATATGGCATGGACCTCGCCCACCGCTACCGCGAGCTGCCTTTCGTCGGGAAGATTTCCAGTTAGTCGCAGACGCAATTCAATCTCGCGAGATCGGCGAGGAGCTTCCGCTTGCTCCCCCCACCCCGACGCCACGCTTCGCGCGTCGTTGGACCTCCCCACCAGGGGGAGGTAGGGAGTCTGTGGCGGCCCACGGCCTTGCTTTCGTGCCTGTGAAGAGCAGCGGTCTTAATAGGCGCGGATCAGGCGCTCGAGATAATCGAGCTCGATCGGCGGACGCGAGGGATCGCCGAGCCTGCGGCGAACTTCATCCAGGACTTCGCGGGCGCGCTGGATGTCGATGGCGTCGGGAACTTTCACCGACAGGCCGAGATCGGGCCTATTGGTGCGGTCGGGACGGCCAAGCGGATCGCGGCCGTTATTGCCCTGGCCGCGGCCTTGTTGGTTCTCGCCATTCTCGGACATCTGCTGCGCCATGGATTGAGCGCCCTGGCGCAACTTCTCCAGCGCCTGACCTTCGGCCTGGGCCGCGCGATCGAGATTTTCCTCGCCGAGCGCGTCCTTGGCCTCGTTCATGGACTTGCCGGCTTTTTCGAACTGCTCTGGCGCTTCGGCGCCTTCCATGCGCATGCGGTCGATGAGACTTTGCAATTGCTGCTCGAGGTCGCCCTGGCGGCTGCCGAGGCTGCCATAGCGGCTGGAGCCCTGGCCGACGCGGCCGCCCTTGCCTTCACCTTGGTCGCCGGGGCGCCCCTCATCGCTCTGCTTGCCACGCGCGTTCGGGTCTTGCTTGCCGTTGTCGCCCTCTTGCGGCGTCTCGAAGAGCGGCGCCATATTCATGTTGTTGCCCCATTCCATGGGCTGGCCGGGCGGACTCACCTCGAACTCCTCGCCCGGTTGGTTGGCGGCCTCTTTGCGCTTGGCCTTGTAAGTGTCGTCGAGCAGCTTCTGCTGCTTGCCGACCATCTCTTTCAAGTCGTCCATCATCTTCTCGGCGCGCTTATCCTTCGCCGAGCTCGGACTCTTTCCGGTCTCGAGCTGATCGAGAACGTCCTTCAACTCGGCCAGCATGTCTTGCGCGAGGTCCTTCGAGCCGGACTTGGCGAGTTGCTCAATGTTCTTGAGCATCTTGTCGAGGTCCTGCGGTGAAATTTCTTGATCGGACTTTTGATTGGGTTCGCCTTGCTGTTGATCTCGTTGTTGGCGCTCGGCGAGCGATTTCAGATATTGCCCAAGCGCCTCGCGAAGCTCGTTGACGAGGCGGCTAATCTCCTCGGGTGTTGCATCCTTCGCCAACGCCTCAGACAATTTCTCTTGCGCGTCCTTCACCGCGCGTTCGGCTTCCGGCAAGTCGCCGTCCTCGATTTTCAACGCGATGTCCCAAAGCTGCCCGACCACACTTCCGATGCTTTCGCGAGACTGATCGTTCCCCAACCGCCAAAAGGCGTTACGGATGGCAAGATAGATGGACGTGTTGTCGATGGCCTTCTCGCCGCCAAGGGTCAGGGCGTCGAGTGCGCGGGCAACAAGCTCGGCGGAGCCAGGCTCGCGCACCAGCTTCTTGCGCTGCTCGACGATGGCTCTGGCCAGCGCCTTGGTGAAGTTGCGCTCGGGCAAGATGAATTCATAAGGCTGACTTGATCCGCTCTGGCCGGCCTGATCGCGGGCGGAAAGAACCATATTCACTTTCAGCCCCGCCCAAGGATGCGAGGTGAGGTCCTGAGTGGCGCGGCCGTCGACTTGCTTTTGATTGGCGCGCGGGAGCTGAAGCCGCATCGAGGGAGGCTCGAGCAGCGGGTCCGGCTTGGCACCGGGCTCAGAAACTTCCACCGGCGTGGTTGCGAGCTGTCCTTCGGCGAGCGCGAATTTCGCCTCGGCACTGGCCACGCCATTGTCGTCCTCGGCATGGAAGACGAGGCGAAGCGCGCCGCGCGGCGTTACTGTCGGGTTCCCCATCAGATTGATGGTGGGAGTTTCGTCCTTGATCATGGCGAAACGCCATTTGGCGACGGTCGCGCCGCCAACGCGCACATCGGCGGAGCCGTTCTCGGCCAGCTTCACGTTGAACTCGACGAGGCCTTGGCTTCCCGATTTCTTCGGCTCGATCGTGACCGGTGAGCCGCCATCCTCTTTGTCGATGACGAGGCTGACGCTCTCGCCTTGCGGCGCATGCGCGCGCACGATGAGCTCGCTCCGCTCCGGCACCTGCAGCGCGCGGAAGCTCTCGGCGCCGGTGCCGACCGGTTCGGTTCCGTCAGCAAGCACGATGGGGGCAAGCTGCGTATAGATCGGCGGTGCCACCCAGGCATCGAGCCGCATCAAGGCTGCGACGTTTCTCGGCGCCAGCGCGAAGGCTTGGCGGAGCCTGTCCCAGCTGCTGCCGCCGGCGGAAAGAAAGCCAACAGCGAGCAGAAGCAGCAGCACGGCGCGGAGCGCATAAGGGTCGCTGCGATCGGTGCGCGGGTCGGGCCAGCGCGGTTTCAGTCTCGCAACCAGCCGCGCCAGCCGGTCGCGATGCGCGTGCCAGAGCAGCGTGGCTTCGCCGGAGGCCGTGTCGCCAATTCTATCCTCATAAGAGGTCGCGGGCCGGTGCTTGATGCCTGCGTCACGCTCGAGGCGGCGCAGAGCTTCCTGCCGCGTCGGCCAATGCATGCGGATGAGTGGGATGAAGGACAGGATCAGCGCGATGCCGAAACCGAGCAGCAAGACGCGGTGCGCCAGCGGCGGAAGCGCGCCCCAAATCTCGAACAGCGAGACGATGAGGAACAGCGAAACGATGAGGAAGGGCCAGAGCAAGGCCTCCCACATCCGCTCGAGAATAAGGGCAAGTCTGCTTAGGGCCACGCGCCGTTCCAGGCGGCGGCCGGTCATCTTCTCGTCCATTGGCTCGTTCGGGGCCTTCGGGCCCGGTCGTGATGTCATGTTGGCGTGAAGTCTAACATATCGGCTGTGGCGGTAAGTAGAATGTGGGGAAGAATACGGGCGAAAACACGCCCCGGCACATTACCGTTCCGTCATATTGGGGACGGTTTTGTCAGGCTTTTCGCTCGCGCTTCACCCAATCGGGGAGGCGCTCGGCGGCAAGCAGATCGTCATAGGTTGGACGCGGCCTTGTCACGGCCGAACGGGCGCCGTGGACCATCACCTCAGGCACGAGAAGCCGGCTGTTATATTGCGAGGCGAGCACAGCGCCATAGGCGCCGGCCGTCATTACCGCGACGAGGTCGCCGGCTTGAAGCTCAGGCAACGCGCGGCTTAACGCGAGATAGTCGCCGGTTTCGCAGACGGGCCCCACAACATCGGTGACTCTCGCATTTGTTTTGGCTGCGGGCTCATTGACCGGCCAGATCTCGTGATAGGCCTCGTAGAGCGTCGGGCGGATGAGATCGTTCATCGCCGCATCGACAATGGTGAAGGTCTTGCCATTCTCCTGCTTCACGTAGAGCACGCGGCTGACGAGGATACCTGCGTTGGCTGCGATCATGCGGCCCGGCTCGAACAGAAGCTTGAGGCCAAGCCCGCCGACGGCCTGCTTCACGAGACTTGCATAGTCGGAAGGTAGCGGAGGCGATTCTTCGTCGCTGCGATAGGGCACGCCGAGGCCGCCGCCGAGATTGGCAAACTCAATTTTGAAGCCTTCGGCGCGAAGCGTGCCGACAAGTTCGGCGAGGAGTGCAAACGCATTCTTGAATGGGTTGAGATCGGTGATCTGGCTACCGATATGCATATGCACACCGGTCGCATCGATTCCCGGAATCTCGCTCGCTAGACGATAAAGTTCGAGGGCGCGCGCGAACGGCACGCCGAATTTATTTTCGGCCTTGCCCGTTGCGATCTTGTGATGCGTCTTGGCGTCGACGTCGGGGTTGACGCGAAGCGCCACCCTCGCGCTCAGTCCCTTGGACGAGGCGACCTCGCTCAGCAATCTGAGCTCGGGCTCGGACTCCACGTTGAAGGCAAAGATGCCCTTATCGAGCGCGAAGGCCATTTCCTCGCGCGTCTTGCCGACGCCGGAGAAGACGATTTTTTCCGGCGCAACATTGACGGCGAGCGCGCGGCGAAGCTCGCCCTCCGAAACCACGTCCATGCCGGCGCCGGCGCGCGCCAGTGTGGCGAGCACGCCGAGATTGGAATTGGCTTTGATCGAATAGCAGACCAGCGCGTCGGTACCGGCGAAGGCCTCGGCGAAGACGCGATAGTGGCGTTCAAGCGTCGCTGTCGAATAACAATAGAACGGCGTGCCGACGGCGGAGGCGAGGTCGGATAGGTTGACGTCTTCGGCGTGCAGCACGCCGGCGCGGTAGGCGAAATGATGCATGGGAAGCTGCTCTAATCCTAGTTGAGCAGGCGGTCGATCCAAAGGCGCCGGTCAGGTGTTTGCGACATCTTGGTCTGCGGGTCGGCTTTGGTCTCGGGGTATGCCGGTTTAGGCCGATCGAGCGAGCCCCTGCGTCCGCAGGCACTCAACCCAACAGCCATGATCAGCGCAGCAATAAATAGGATGCGCAGAGCGCTTCCCATGGTCCGTGCCCCTCTAGGCCTTCTTGGGCCTTTGGTTAAGTTTATCGCGACCGCCCTGCTTCGCCAAACGCTTTATCCACCGTGTCGCCTGGGAACGGACATTGGAAGGGGCCGTGCCTCCATAGGATTTGCGGCTTTTGACCGAATTAGCCACACTCAGCACGCCAAAAACCCGCTTGGTGATTTTAGGCTCAACCGACCGGAAATCGGCCAAATCGAGCTCAGGCAGGGTGGTTTTCTTGCGATCGGCCAAGGCAACGATTCGGCCCGTGACGTGGTGGGCATCCCTGAAAGGGAGACTAAGCTCGCGGACGAGCCAGTCGGCAAGGTCGGTCGCCGTCGAATGGCCGGAGGCGGCCGCTGTCTCCATGGCGAGGGGATTGGGCATGAGATCGGCCACCATGCCGGTCATGGCGGCAAGGCCGAGCTTCAGCGCATCGAGCGCGGCGAAGGTCGGCTCTTTGTCTTCTTGCATGTCCTTGGCATAGGCGAGGGGCAGCCCCTTCATCACCATCAGCAGGCCGAAGAAGGCGCCGGCGATCCGCCCCGACTTGGCGCGGACGAGTTCGGCCGCATCCGGGTTCCGCTTCTGCGGCATAATCGAGGAGCCAGTGGAAAACTTGTCGGACAGAGTGGCGAAGCCGAATTGCGGGCTTGCCCACAGCACGATCTCCTCGGCGAGACGCGAGAGATGCACCGAGGCGATGCTCGCGGCCGCAAGCGTCTCCAGCGCAAAGTCCCGATCGGAGACCGCATCGAGCGAATTCGCCGACGGCCTGTCGAAGCCAAGCGCTCTCGATGTCCGCTCGCGATCGATTGCGAAACTGGTGCCGGCCAAGGCTGCGGCACCGAGCGGGCATTCGTTCAATCTTGTCTGCGCGTCGGCGAATCTCGCTTGGTCGCGCGCGAACATCTCGACATAGGCCAAGAGATGATGGCCGAAGGTGATGGGCTGCGCTGTTTGCAAATGCGTAAAGCCGGGCATGATGGTCGCGGCGTGATCGAGCGCCTTCTCCGCGAGCGCAAGCTGAAGCTCAGCGAGCAGCACGTCGATCGTATCGATCTCGTCCCTTATATAGAGACGGAAATCGGTCGCGACTTGATCGTTCCGCGAACGTGCGGTGTGAAGCTTGCCGGCGACGGGGCCGATCAGATCTTTCAGCCGGCTCTCAATATTGAGATGGATGTCCTCGAGCTTGGCGGAGAATTTGAATTTGCCGGACTCGATCTCGGCCGCAATCTGGTCGAGGCCGTCCGCGATCTTCTTCGCTTCGGCCTTGGTCAAAATCCCGGTCGCGGCGAGCATGGCGGCATGCGCCTTGGAGCCGGCAATATCCTGGCGCCAGAGCCGCTTGTCGAAGGAGATGGAGGCATTGATCTCCTCCATGATCGCGGCGGGACTGGAAGCGAAGCGGCCGCCCCACATTTTATTGGTCATGAGTTCACATCCAGCATGTCGTCGGTGCTAGGCTACCAATTTCCAGTCACGGCCAGACTTTTTCCGGCCACCCACGATTTTTGATCAAAAATGCGTGGATGCCCGGCATGAAGCCGGGCATGACTAACTCTAGTGGTATTCAGAGACCAATGAGCGCTACGAACAAACGGCAACGCGACCGATCACCGGCAGTTTATCTCGTCGCGGCTCTACTCGCGGCGATCGCCGGGTTCGGCACGGTATATTTGATTTTCGCCCCTTCTGACAATGGGCGGGTCGCGGAATCGAGCGCGCCGCCGCCCGGAAGTGCGGGCCAAGACGAAGAAGTCGTTAAAGGCCCTCTGGTTGGGCTCAATAAGGGCGCCATGGCGCCGTTGCTCATACGGCCAAAGCCGCTCGATCTACCGGAGCTGAGTTTCGCGGGCGCCGACGGGGAGACCAAGACGCTTGCCGGCTATAAGGGCAAAATCGTGCTTCTCAATATCTGGGCGAGCTGGTGTGTGCCCTGCCGCGAGGAGATGCCGCAACTCGACAAGCTCCAGGCGGAGATCGGCGGCAAGGATTTCGAGGTGGTCGCGGTGAATATCGACCGCGGCGGCGGCGACAAGGCGAAGAAATTCCTGGAAGAGACCGGCGCCACGCATCTTTCGCCCTACACCGACCCGTCCGGCAAATTATTTGCCGCGGTGAAGGCGGTCGGTATGCCGACGACGCTGCTGATCGATCGCGATGGACGCGAGATTGGGCGGCTCGTCGGCCCAGCCGATTGGGGCTCGGAGGATGCTAAGCGGCTGATCGAGGCCGCGATTGCGGCCCCGGACGACGCCTCGTGACAATCTAACAGATTACACAAATTTAGTTCTTAGACGCCGTTTGCTGCTAACGCGCCATTTCGTCCGGTGACGAAGAGCGGTTAGCCGCTAACCAAATCAAGGCGTGGTGGCGACGGTGCTGCCGGTTTTCTTCTTGACGTATTTCTTCTTCGTGCCCGAACTCGGTTTCCCCGCCACCGCGGCCCTGGCGGCGGCGCGGCCGGGTCCGCAGATGCTGTCGAACAGATGCGTGGGTTGGTCGGAGAGCGCGACCTGCATGGCGAGCCCGTCGAGGCTGGTGCCGAACACCGATTTCCAGAAATAACGCTTGAAGCCGTTCTCGAGGAGGTCGGTGGCGCGGTCGCGGCGGGACGCGATGGAGACTTCGCCAAGCACGACGGCGACGAGCTTCCTGCCGTCGCGGGTGGCGGATGCCACGACATTATATCCGGAATTGCAGATGAAGCCGGTCTTCATGCCGTCGGCGCCCGGATAGTCGATCAAGAGGCCGTTATGCGTCCGAATCAACTTTTTACCGACCTGCACCTGGGGCAGCGCGAAGATCGGAGCATATTCCGGAAATTCGATGATGATGGCGCGGGCGAGCTTGGCGAGGTCGCGCGCGGTGGTGGCCTGACGCTCGTCGGGCAGCCCATTGGGGTTGGCGAAATGCGTCTTGGTCATGCCGAGCTTCTCCGCCGCCGCGTTCATCTGCTCGACGAAACTGTCGACATTGCCGCTGACGCCTTCGGCCAACATCACCGCCACGTCGTTGGCGGATTTGACGATTAGAACCTTCAGCGCGGTGTCGACGGTGATCTCGCCGCCAACGGGAAGGCCCAGCTTGCTCGGGGCTTGCGCCACCGCGTTCTTGGAGCAGGAGAGCTTGGTATCCAGCGCGATCTTGCCGTCCTTGATGGCCTGGAAGGTGACGTAAGCCGTCATCAATTTGGTGAGCGAAGCCGGGAACCAGGGCATGTCCGGGTCCTCGGAATAGAACACCGTGCCGTTATAGGGTTCGAAGACGAGGGCAGGGCCCGCGCTCGCTTGGTGTGGGGCCAGAATGAGGGTGCCCAGGAGAAGGCCAAGGCCAAAACGTCTCAGCATTCAGTCCAATCCCTCATTCCAAATGTAGAAACCGCGCCCGGCAAATTTGCCCATCCCATAGACCGTGCAAATTCGACTGTTCCGTGGCGAGACGGAAGCCGCCCGAACCAGTGCAAGAGTAACGCGCCGCCTCCAATTCGCAACTGCGAAATTAACCAAATCGCGCTGCAATTGGGTAGAAGAATAAAGCTAGCCCGTGCCTGCTTTGACCGATGCGGACTAGTCGTCGCCCTTGACCTGCTCGATCTTGAGGTCCTTGATCTCCCAGTCTTGCGCGTTCACCCAGATGTCGAAATCCATGCAGGGATCGCCGCTCGCCTGTTCTTTCAAGTTGCAGGCCGCCCAGAGCGCGTCGATGCGAGGCGAGTAGCGCGCCTTAGCGCCAGGCTCGGACTTATCGGCGTAACGCTCCTGGATGTAATCGACGGCGGTCTGATCGGCGGCGGCGATTGGGCGCGGAGGCAACAAGCCCCAACACGATGCCGAGCGTCAGCGCGGCGATCGCCCTTTTCATGGATGTCGTTTCCAGGTAGCGCTTGCGGTCATCGCCGACTCTCCTTCTCAGACGGACGGTCGAAAGGCCCGATTGCGCGCGAGGGTAGTACCCTTTCCGTTGCCCTGCTATCGGCCAAATGGGGGAGGAAAGCCGCTCGGCGAGCCGCTTAGGCGAGCCCGTCAGCGGACAGGCTTCTCGATCAACACGGCGCGGAAATCGTTGACGTTGGTCAGCGTCGGGCCGGTCACCAAGAGATCGCCGATCTTCTCGAAGAAATTCCAAGGATCGTTGTCAGCGAGCAACGCCTTGGCATTGATGCCGGCCGCTTCCGCGCGCGCGAGCGTCGTCGGATCGATGAAGGCGCCGGCATTATCTTCCGAGCCGTCGACGCCGTCCGTGTCGCCGGCCACGGCGTAAATGCCCGGCGCGCCTTCGAGCGCGATGGCGAGCGCCAAGAGAAACTCGGTATTGCGGCCGCCTTTGCCTTTGCCTTTTAGCGTCACCGTGGTCTCGCCGCCGGAGATGAGAATGCAAGGCGGTGCGATCGGCTGATCGTGGTCCACGCATTGCCGCGCCATGCCGGCATGGACCAGGGCCACGTCGCGCGCCTCGCCTTCGATGCCGTTGCCGAGGATCAGTGGCGCGTAGCCTGCGTTTCGCGCGATCTCGGCGGCGGCTTCAAGCGAGGCTTGCGGCGTCGCGATCATGATGTTCTCGACGCGTGCAAGCCTCGGATCGCCGGGCTTCGGCGTCTCGCCGTTTGCCGTCTTGAGGCGGGCGCGCACGGCGTCGGGAATCGCAATCTTGTATTTGTCGATGATGCCGAGCGCGTCGGCGTTGGTGGTCGCGTCGGCGACGGTCGGGCCTGATGCGATCACCGAAGGGTCATCGCCGGGAACGTCGGAGATCATCAGGCTGACGACCCTGGCCGGACTTGCGGCAAGCGCGAGCCTGCCACCCTTAATCGCGGAGAGATGTTTGCGTACGGCGTTCATCTCGCCGATCGTGGCGCCGCTCTTGAGCAGCGCCTTGTTGACGGCTTGCTTGTCGTCGAGCGTCACGCCCTCGCCGGGAAGCGCGAGCAGCGCCGAACCGCCACCGGAGATGAGGCAAAGCACGAGGTCGTCCTCGGTCAGGCCTTGCACCATTTTGAGGATGCGGCTGGCGGCCTCGCGTCCTGCCGCATCGGGGACCGGGTGAGCGGCTTCAACGACTTCAATGCGCCGCGTCGGTATTTTGTGGCCGTAACGGGTAACGACCAGGCCTTCGAGGGACCCATGCCAATTGTCCTCGACCGCCTTGGCCATGGCTCCGCTCGCTTTGCCGGCGCCGACCACGATGGTGCGGCCCTTCGGGGCCTTCGGCAGGAAGGGCGGCAAGCAGGATTGCGGGAGCGCCGCCTTGACGGCGGCGGCGAACATGGCGTCTAGGACTTCTCTCGGCGTCATCGGCCCCCCTTGGGGCTCAACTCGCACAGACGATTGCAAAAAGGCAAGCGAATGAATTAGGTTGCCGGTTCCTTTGCCTAATACCAGCGTTAAGTCCCCGGGGGCGCTTTCAGTTATGTCAGTGAAGTCGGAAGAGCAGCATAAAAAGCCGAAATCGGACATCGAGATCAGCCAGGCCGCCAAGATGCGGCCGGTCATCGAGATTGCCAAGGAAAGGCTTGGGATTCCGCCGGAATCTGTTTTGCCCTACGGCCATTACAAGGCGAAGATTTCGCTCGATTACATCGACACGCTGAAGAAGAAGCCCGACGGCAAGCTGATCCTGGTCACGGCCATCACGCCGACGCCTGCCGGCGAGGGCAAGACCACCACCACGGTAGGGCTTGGCGATGCGCTCAACGCCATCGGCAAGAACGCCGTGATCTGCATCCGCGAGCCCTCGCTTGGGCCTTGCTTCGGGGTCAAAGGTGGCGCTGCCGGCGGCGGCTATGCGCAAGTGGTGCCGATGGAGGATATCAACCTCCACTTCACCGGCGATTTTCATGCGATCGGCGCCGCCAATAATCTGCTCGCCGCTTTGATCGACAATCACATCTATTGGGGGAACGCGCTCGATATCGACACGCGGCGCATCAGCTGGCGGCGCGCCGTCGACATGAACGACCGCGCGCTCCGCGAGATCGTGACCTCGCTCGGCGGCGCGGCCAACGGTTACCCGCGCGAGGCGGGCTTCGACATCACGGTGGCCTCAGAGGTCATGGCGATCTTTTGCCTTGCGAGCGATCTCGCCGATCTGCAACGCCGTTTGGGCCAGATCCAGATCGGGCAGACGCGCGACAAGAAGGCGGTGACCGCGAAAGACCTCAAGGCGGCAGGCTCGATGGCGGCGCTGCTGAAAGACGCGCTGGCACCGAATTTGGTGCAGACGCTCGAGAACAATCCCGCCTTCATCCATGGCGGGCCGTTCGCCAATATCGCGCATGGCTGCAATTCGGTGATCGCCACCAAGGCTGCGCTGAAGCTCGGCGACTATGTGGTCACCGAGGCCGGCTTCGGTGCCGATCTCGGCGCGGAGAAATTCTTCGACATCAAATGCCGCAAAGCTGGGTTGAACCCCGATTGCGTCGTGCTGGTGGCGACCATCCGTGCGCTCAAAATGCATGGCGGCGTCGTCAAGGACGCGCTGAAGGCGGAGAATGTCGAAGCGCTGGAGAAAGGCTTTGCCAATCTCAAGAAGCATGTCGAGAATCTGCAACGCTATGGCGTTCCGGTCATCGTCTCGATCAACCGCTTCAGCACCGACACGGACGCGGAAGTGGCGCTGCTCAACAAGCTCTGCCAGCCGCTCGGCGTGAAATGCGTGCTCGCCGACCATTGGGCGGCCGGCGGCGAAGGCGCGACGGACTTGGCACGGATTGTGGTCGAGACCATCGAGAAGACGCCGTCCAAGTTCAAGCCGCTCTATCCCGACGACATGAAGCTCTGGGACAAGGTGAAGACGATCGCGCAGGAAATCTATGGCGCGTCCGACATCACCGCCGATAAGAGCGTGAAGGATCGGCTCGCGGAGCTGGAAAAAGAAGGCTTCGGCAAGTTTCCGATCTGCGTGGCCAAGACGCAATACAGCTTCTCGACCAACCCCGACGCCAAGGGCGCGCCGTCCGGCTTCACCATTCCGATCCGCGAGGTTAGGCTGTCGGCGGGGGCGGAGTTTATTGTCGTCGTCTGCGGGGACATCATGACCATGCCCGGCCTGCCCAAGGTCCCGGCAGCCAATAATATCGAGCTTGCGGCGGACGGCCGCATCAGTGGGCTGTTCTAGCTCTCTAAGGCTCCGGCATCAGTCTTGGCGTGGATTAGGCCGCATTTAGCGCGGCAGAACTTGCTGATGAAAATCAAAGCAAGTTCGGGCAGAACCGGCGAAGTCTGGTTTGGTCGATCGGGCTCGCAAATCGCCTGAAAGGCTAACCAAATCGAGGCCATAGAAGTTCAAAAAGGTTGCCAGGTTTTCGCACGGACGCTACCACAGTGCCGCGCGGACGCGCTAAGAGCCTAAAGAATAAGCTCAAGGCCTCCAGTCTAGGGAGATTAATGTATGCTTGGGACCAGAAGAGCTGGCCGCAATTTTCTATTTGTGCCGGGGCCGACCAACACGCCCGACCGCATACTGCGTGCCATGCATGTCGCCATGGAGGATCATCGCTCTTCCGATTTTCCCAAGCTGACGATGCCCCTCTATGAGGGGATGAAGAAGATCTTCAAGACCAAGACCGGCCAGGTCGTCATCTTCCCGTCGAGCGGCACCGGAGCCTGGGAGGCATCGCTCACCAATACGCTCTCGCCCGGCGACAAGGTGCTGGCGCCACGCTTCGGCCAGTTCAGTCATTTGTGGAGCGAACTCGCCCGCCGTCATGGGCTCGAGGTTATCGTCCAAGACGAAGAATGGGGCACCGGCGCCGATCCTCAACGCATCGAAAAGGCGCTTCGCGCCGACACCAAGCACGAGATCAAGGGTGTGCTCATCGTGCATAACGAGACGGCGACCGGCGTCACCTCCGACGTTGCCGCGGTGCGCCGCGCCATGGATGCCGCTAAGCATCCGGCACTGCTTTATGTCGATGGCGTGAGCTCGATCGCCAGCCTCGATTTCCGCTTCGACGATTGGGGCGTCGATCTCGCCATTACGGGATCGCAGAAAGGCCTGATGCTGCCTGCTGGGCTCGGCATTGTTTGCATCAGCGAGAAGGCGAGCGCGGCGATGGCGAATGCCACATGCCGCAAGGCCTATTTCGATCTCGGAGACCAAATCAAGGCGAACGCGACCGGCTACTTTCCTTACACACCTGCGCTGCCGATGCTTTACGGCTTGCGCGAGGCGATCGCCATTCTTGAAGAAGAAGGGCTTGAGACTGTGTTCGCGCGGCACCATCACTTGGCAAGCGGCACGCGCGCGGCGGTGAAGGCGTGGGGCCTCAAGACTTGCGCCAAGGAGTCGAAATGGAATTCGGACACCGTGACCGCAATCATGGTGCCTCAAGGCTGCAACGGCGCCGACGTGATCGACCGCGCCTACAAGCGCTACAATCTCGCGCTCGGCGCCGGGCTCTCTCAAGTCGCGGGCAAATTGTTCCGCATCGGGCATCTCGGCGATCTCAACGAATTGATGCTGCTCGGCGCCATCGCAGGCGCTGAGATGGCGATGAACGATGTCGGCATCGATGTCGAACTCGGGTCCGGCGTTGGCGCTGCGCAGATGCAGTTCCGTGCCGGTGCCGAAGCCAAAGTGAAGAAAGTCGCAGCTGAGTAGGCTCGCGATCAAGGCGGAGTGGGGGCCATTTCGCTTTCAGGTTTAGGTCAAGCCACCGGCGCGGGACTCGCGGCGGCGGAGGTCGAGGCGTTTCGCAGCCGAGGCGGTAGGAGCCGGGGACTGCGAGGAGCGTAAAGGATCGGTACAGTGCAGCACGCGATCGTTTTTCTCGATCGGGAGTCGGTGGATGCGAATGTCCGCAAGCCGAACTTTCCCCACACATATAAAGAATATGAATCGACCTGGACGCCGGACGAGATCGTCGAGCGGCTGAAGGACGCGACCATCGCCATCATCAACAAGGTGCCGATGCGGGCCGACACCTTGAAGCAGCTGCCGAAGCTGAAGCTGATCGCGGTCGCCGCCACCGGCACCGACGTGGTCGACAAGGCCTATTGCAAGGAAAACGGCATCAAAGTCGTCAATATTCGCAACTATGCCTTCAACACCGTCCCTGAGCATGTCATCGCGCTGATCTTCGCGCTCAGGCGGAATCTGCTGACCTATGTCAATGACGTGCAGGCCGGGGTTTGGAACAAGTCGAGCCAGTTTTGCTTTTTGACGCATCCGATCCGCGACATCGCCGGCTCGACGCTGGGCATCGTCGGCTATGGCGCGCTCGGCAAGTCGATCGGCAAGCGTGCCGAGGCGCTCGGCATGAAGGTGCTGGCGTACGATGTGTTCCCGCAGCCCGGCCTCACGGATTTCGAGACGATCTTGCGCGAGAGCGACATTATTACCTTGCACGTGCCGCTGACGCCCGAGACCAAGAACATGATCGGCGAAAAAGAGTTCAAGAAGATGAAGCCGACCGCGATCCTGATCAACACGGCGCGAGGCGGTCTCGTCGACGAGGCGGCACTGGCGAAAGCCCTGAAAGAGGGCACCATCGCCGGCGCAGGTTTCGACGTGCTGACGGTCGAGCCGCCGAAGGACGGTAACATTCTGCTGGATAAGTCCATCCCCAATCTCATCGTCACGCCGCATGTCGCCTGGGCGAGCAAGGAGGCCATGCAGATCTTGGCCGATCAGCTGATCGACAATATCGAGGCCTTCGTCGCGGGCAAGCCGCAGAACGTGGTCGAGTAAACGCCGGAGACCTGAACCCATGCAAAAGCTGCTGTTCCTGTTCGACACCGATCCTTATGCGAGCGTGTTCGACACGGTCGTTGGCTATGACGGCGGTGCCGACAATGTCGCCGGCTACGCCAATGTCATGCCCGACAATGTGGGCGGGCTGGTCGACGGGACGATCTTCACCCGTGGCGGCAAGGACAAGCAGAACACCGCGATTTTCGTCGGTGGTAGCGACATGGGAAAGGGCGAGGCCCTGTTCGAAGCGGTGAAGAAGAAGTTCTTCGGGCCGTTCCGTGTCTCCGTCATGCTCGATTCCAATGGCTCGAACACGACGGCAGCCGCCGGCGTGGCGCTGCTGGCGAAGGCCAAACCGCTTGCCGGCAAGAAGGCGGTGGTGCTGGCCGGCACGGGGCCGGTCGGCATGCGCGCTGCCGCGTTCCTCGCGGAAGAGGGTGCCGAAGTGACCCTCACCTCGCGCACCAAGGAGCGAGCCGATGTTGCGGCAAAGGCCATCGAGACGAGGTTCGGCGCCAAGGTGAGGGGGGTCGCCGCATTCGACGATGCCTCGCGCTCCGCAGCCATCGAGAATGTCAACATTATCTTCGCCGCCGGCGCCATCGGCGTTCAGCTCCTGCCCCTCTCGGCTTGGCAGGATAGCCCCAACATCGAAATGGTCGCCGATTGCAACGCGCAGCCGCCGCTCGGCATCGAGGGCATCGAGGCGACCGACAAGGGCAAGGAGCGGCATGGCAAGCTGTGCTTCGGCGCGCTAGGCATTGGCGGTCTCAAATTGAAGCTGCATCGCGGCTGCATCGGCAAGATGTTCGAGAGCTCGGAAGCCGTGTTCGATGCCGAAGAGATTTACGCGTTAGCAAAGGCAATGGCATGAGCGCTCAAATCAAAGACAGCTCCGTCGAGAAATTTCTCGACGAGCTTGCAAGTCAGAACGCGACGCCCGGCGGCGGCAGTGCTGCGGCGATCATGGGCGCCAAGGGCGCCGCTCTTGTCAGCATGGTCTGCAATCTCACCATCGGTAAGAAGAAATATGCCGATGTGGAAGCCGACATGAAGGCGGTGCTGGAAAAATCCGAGATGCTTCGCAAGAAGCTCACCTTCATGATCGAGGACGATGTTCGCGCCTTTGGCACGGTCATGAGCGCCTACGGCATGCCGAAAGAGACGGATGCGGAGAAAGCAGCTCGCTCCGAGGCCATCCAAAAGGCGCTGAAAGTCGCGACCGAGGTGCCGCTGGCGTGCTGCCATGCGGCGCGCCAGGTGATCGACCTAGCGGATGTGGCGGCGGAAAAGGGCAATCTAGGCGTGATCTCCGACGCGGGCGTCGGTGTCCTCGCCGCTTATGCTGCACTGCGAAGTGCCGCCTTAAATGTTTTCACCAATGCGAAAATGATCAATGATCGGGTTTATGCTGAGGCCAAGCTGAAGGAGCTTGACCAACTCATGGCTGGCGCGGAACGTACGACGGAGAAAGCGTACGAGACCGTGAAAGCGAAGTTGAGCTAGCCGCTCCAAGAGACAAGAATTTAAGGGAGGAAGAAGACGTGGACGTTCACGAGTATCAAGCCAAGGAATTGCTGGGCCAGTTCGGCGTGCCGGTGCCGAAAGGCGCGGTGGCGTTCTCGCCCGATCAGGCCGTCTACGCCGCGACCGAGCTCGGTGGCTGGAACTGGGCGGTGAAGGCGCAGATCCATGCCGGCGCCCGCGGCAAGGCCGGCGGCATCAAGCTCTGCAAGACCTATCATGAGGTCCGCGAGGCGGCGCAGAACCTGCTCGGGAAACGTCTAGTCACGATCCAGACCGGGCCGGAAGGTAAGCCGGTGCAGCGCGTCTATATCGAGGTGGCCGAGCCCTTCGATCGTGAGCTTTATCTTGGTTATGTGCTCGACCGCAAAGCGGAGCGCATCCGGGTCATCGCCTCGCAGCGCGGCGGCATGGAGATTGAGGAGATCGCGAAGAAGGAGCCGGAAATGATCCTTCAGGTGATCGTTGAGCCGGCCGTTGGCTTGCAGGCCTTCCAGGCACGCGAGCTCGCCTTCAATCTTGGGCTCAACATCAAGCAGGTGCAGGGCGCGGTGACCACGATCATGAACGCCTATCGTGCCTTCCGCGATTGCGACGCGACCATGCTCGAGATCAACCCGCTGGTGGTGACCAAGGACGATCGCGTGCTGGCGCTCGATGCCAAGATGTCGTTCGACGACAACGCGCTGTTCCGCCGGCATCACGTTGCCGACATGCACGATCCCTCGCAGCAAGACCCGCGCGAGGCGCAAGCCGCCGAGCATAACCTCAATTATATCGGGCTCGACGGCGAGATCGGCTGCATCGTCAACGGCGCTGGCCTGGCCATGGCGACGATGGACATGATCAAGCACGCCGGCGGCAATCCGGCGAACTTCCTCGACGTGGGTGGCGGCGCTTCGCCGGAACGCATCGCCACGGCGCTGAAGCTCGTGCTGTCCGACGCCAAGGTGAGGGCGGTGCTCGTCAACATCTTCGCCGGCATCAATCGTTGCGATTGGGTGGCCAAGGGCGTGGTGCAGGCGTGCCAGACCGTCGATGTGAAGGTGCCGCTGGTCGTCAGGCTTGCCGGCACCAATGTGGATGAGGGCCGGAAGATTCTGGCTGAGAGCGGATTGAAGCTGATCACCGCCGAGACCTTGGCGGAAGCGGCGGACAAGGCCGTGGCGGCGTGGAAGAGCGCCGCGTAGCGCGGTCTAGAGGAGAGCGATCATGAGTATCCTGATTGACGAAAAGACGCCGATCATCGTCCAAGGCATGACCGGTGACAAAGGTAAGTTCCACACAAAGGAGATGCTGGAGTACGGCTCCAATGTGGTCGGCGGCGTGACCCCGGGCAAAGGCGGCACGACCCACGCCGGACTTCCCGTCTTCAACACGGTGAAAGAGGCGGTGAAGCAAACCGGCGCGGAAGCGAGCATCACCTTCGTGGCTCCGGCTTTCTGCGCGGATGCTATCATGGAGGCGGCGGATGCGGGCGTCGCACTGATCTGCTCGATCACCGACGGGATTCCGGCCCAGGACATGATGCGCGTGAAGCGCTACATGATGCGCTATCCCAAGGCTAACCGCCCAATGCTGGTTGGGCCGAATTGCGCCGGCATCATCAGCCCCGGCAAGTCGATGCTCGGCATCATGCCCGGCCATATTTATCTGCAAGGCTCGGTCGGCGTGATCTCGCGCTCGGGCACGCTCGGCTATGAGGCTGCCTCGCAGCTGAAAACCGTCGGCATCGGCATCTCGACCTCTGTCGGCATCGGCGGCGATCCGATCAACGGGTCGTCCTTCCTCGACCATCTACAATTGTTCGAGGAGGATCCGGAGACCGAAGCGGTTCTGATGATCGGCGAGATCGGCGGTCCGCAAGAGGCGGAAGCCTCGGCCTGGATCAAAGAGAACATGTCGAAGCCGGTGGTCGGGTTCGTCGCGGGTCTCACGGCACCGAAAGGCCGCCGCATGGGTCACGCCGGCGCGATCATCTCGGCGGCCGGCGATAGCGCGGCCGAGAAGGCCGAGATCATGCGCTCATGCGGTCTGGCCGTGGCGCCCAATCCGAGCGAGTTCGGCACGACGATGGCGGCCGTGCTGTCGGGAAGGGGCGAGCGCCGCGCATCTGCTTAGACCGGGCCGCGCCGCTTTCGCCGCATAGGGTGGTATCGACGCGCGCGGTCCTTTAGGGGCCGCGCCGTTGGCGTTGCGCGGGCGTTTTTCGATGAATAAGGATGTCATCCAGCTGAGACGCGTCGCCGATCCGCTACCGGCGGCTCTCATCACCGGCACGTCGTCCAAACAAGCCTCCGATATTCTGTTCGGGCTGCTGCTCGAAATGGTCAGGCGGCATCAGCCGGAAATCGAGCCAATCCTCAAAGGCGGCGGCAATATCCTCTCTTTCACGCCGGAGCTGATGAGCCGCGCGCTGCAAGCCCAAGGACTATGGTTTCAGTTGCTGTCGATTGCCGAGCAGAACGCGGCGATGCGCCGTCGGCGGAATATCGAGAACACGCGCGGCCGCGAGAATCTCAAAGGCACTTTCGCGCAAGTGCTCGCCGAGGCTAAGGCAAACCATGTCAGCGCCGGCGAGATCGAGAAACTGCTGTCGAGCTTGCGCATCCGCCCGGTAATCACTGCGCACCCGACCGAGTCGAAGCGCGTCACGGTGCTGGAGAAATACCGCAAGATCTATCTCCGCTTGCGCGAGCTGGAAAATCCACGCTGGACTAGCCGCGAGCGGCAGGCGCTGCTCGACGAGCTTCGCGACCAGATCGAGCTGGTGTGGATGACGGGCGAGCTGCATCTGGAGAAGCCGACGGTGCAGCATGAAGTGCTGCGGGGCTTGCATTTCTTCGAAGAGGCGCTGTTCGAGATGGCGCCAAAGATGCACATGGAGATGGAGGCGCAGCTTGCGGTCCACTATCCGGACATCAAATCCGACGTGCCGCCGTTCTTCCAGTTCGGCTCCTGGATCGGCGGCGACCGCGACGGCAATCCTTGGGTGACCGCCGAGGTGACGCGCTGGACTTTAAGGGAGAATGCGCGCGCGTCGCTCACGCGCTACCGCGCCCGCGTCGTCGATTTGCTCAAGGCGCTATCGGTGTCGGAGCGCGCCAATCCGGTGCCGGACTCCTTCCGCGCCCATCTCGATCAGGAGTTAGAGGCAAGCGGGCAGGGCGAAGCGATCGAAGCGCGCAATCCCGGCGAGGCCTATCGCCAATTCCTCACGCTCATCCTGGGCAAGCTCGAGGGCGCGATTCTGCGCCAGGAGAGCGCCGAGATCGGGTTCGACCGCCCGGCTTACGCCAATGCCGACGAGCTGATCTTCGATCTGCAGCTTCTGGAGGACGCGCTGATCGAGGCGGGGCTCGGCTCTCTCGGGGTCGATCTGGTGCGGCCGGTGCGGATCGCCGCGCAAATCTTCCGCTTCTCGACGGTGAGGCTCGACCTAAGAGAAAACACGACGCGCACCACGGAAGCTTTGCAGGCGCTGTGGTGGGCGAGCGTCGGACACGGCGAGGATACGCCGCCCGAGCCCAACACGCCGGAATGGGGGGATTGGCTGCTGCGGGAGTTGGCGCGTCCGGCGCAAGGACCGCGCGTCATGTCCGCTCTGCCGCCGACGGCGCAAGAGACGCTGGATATTTTCCGCTCGGTCGCCGAGCTCAGGCGCTCGCTCGATCGCGAGGCGTTCGGCTCGTTCATCCTGTCGATGACCCGCTCGGTCGCCGACATTCTCGGCGCTTATCTGCTGGCCAAGGAAGGCGGCGTGTTTCTCGACGCGACCGGCACCGAAATCTGCCCGCTGCCGATCGTGCCGCTATTCGAGACCATCGAGGATTTGCGCGCCGCGCCGCAGATCATGCGACAGCTGTTGAATGTGCCGCTGGTCCGCCGCTCCACGCGCTGGCAGGGCAATGTGCAAGAGGTGATGATCGGCTATTCCGACTCCAACAAAGACGGCGGCTACGTCACCTCGAATTGGGAGCTGGCCAAGGCGCAAACTAAACTGACTAAAGTCGGCGCCGAGGCTGGCACGGCCATCTCGTTCTTTCATGGCCGCGGCGGCTCGGTGTCTCGCGGCGGCGCGCCGACGGGACGCGCTATCGCGGCACAGCCCGCCGGTTCGATCCGCGGACGCTTCCGCGTCACCGAGCAGGGCGAGGTGGTCTCCTCGAAATATGCCAATCGCGGCACCGCCGGCTATCAGATGGAGCTCCTGGCCGCGAGCGTGTTCGAGCATGCGCTGAAGTCGGAACGCGAAGAGGCGCTACAGCCGAAATGGGAGTTCGACGACGCCATGGAGGCACTGTCGGGAGCCGCGCGCGCGGCCTATTTGGGCTTGGCCTCCAATCCGAAACTTGTCAGCTACTTCCAGCAAGCGAGCCCGATCGAGGAGATCGCGCTGCTCAATATCGGATCGCGCCCCGCAAGGCGCTTCGGGGCCAAATCCCTCAAAGATCTGCGCGCGATTCCCTGGGTGTTCGCCTGGGCCCAAAACCGGCATTTGATCACCGGCTGGTATGGGGTGGGCACCGCGCTGAAGACCTTCCTTTCCGTGAGGGGCGAGGCCGGCGAGGCCCTGATTGCCAGAATGTTCAAGGATTCCAGGCTGTTCCGGCTGATCATCGACGAAGTCGAGAAAACCTTGGCTTTGGTCGATCTGGAGATCGCGGGCGCCTATGCCGGGCTTGTCAGCGACCAGGCTTTGCGGCAGACGATCTTCACCATGATCGAAACCGAGCTTGAGCTGACCAAGGAAATGGTGCTGAAAGTGAGCGGCGGCAAATTCCTGGCCGAGCGCTTCCCGCAGCATCGCGCCGCGTTGGCGACGCGGCTTCCCACCATCAACGAGGTCAATCGCGAGCAGGTCGAGCTGTTGCGGCTGTTCCGAAACGCTGACGACGCGCAAAAGGAACGCTACAAGCCGGCGCTGCTGCTCTCCATCAATTGCGTTGCCGCCGGTCTCGGCGCCACGGGTTAAATCGAAAACGAAAGTCAAAGAGGGAAAGGAAGCGATATGAGTTTCACGTTGATCCAACAGGCGACACCTCGCCTGCACCGTTCCGAGCTTGCCGTGCCGGGGTCGAACCCGTCGCTGTTCGAGAAGGCCGCGAAGGGCGCCGCCGACATTATCTTCCTCGATCTCGAAGACGCGGTCGCGCCCGACGACAAGGAACAGGCGCGCAAAAACATCGTGCAGGGCCTGAACGATCTCGACTGGGGCACCAAGGTCATGATGATCCGCATCAATGGCCTCGATACGCATTACGCCTATCGCGACGTCGTCGATGTGGTGGAGAATTGTCCGCGCCTTGACATGATCCTGATCCCCAAGACCGGCGTGCCGCAGGATGTCTATGCCATCGACATGCTGGTGACGCAGATCGAGCAATATAAAAAGCGCGAGAAGAAAATCGGCTTCGAGCTCCTGATCGAGACTGCGCTCGGCATGGCCAATGTGGAAGCGATCGCGCAAAGCTCGAAGCGCGTCGAGGCGATGAGCTTCGGCGTCGCCGACTACGCCGCCTCCACCCGGGCGCGGACCATGGGCATCGGCGCGCCGCATCCGGATTACGGCATCCTCGCTGATAAAGACGGCGACAAGCCGCGCGACTATTATTGGAACGACCCCTGGCACTATGCGCTGAGCCGCATGATGGTGGCCTGCCGGGCTTATGGCTTGCGTCCGATCGACGGGCCGTTCGGCGATTTTTCCGATCCCGACGGTTATCTCGCGGCGGCTAAGCGCGCCGCCGTGCTTGGCTTCGAGGGCAAATGGGCGATCCATCCCTCCCAAGTCGAGCTTGCCAACAAGGTGTTCACACCGTCCGAGGCAGAGGTCACCAAGGCGAAGCGCATCGTCGAGGCGATGAAGCAGGCGGCCAAGGAAGGCAAGGGCGCGGTGTCGCTCGACGGAAGGCTGATCGATATTGCGTCGATCCGCCAGGCCGAGGCGCTGTTGAACAAAGCGGCTTCGATGGGGATGTAGGCTGACAAGGCTTGTCCACTTGCTCCCTCCCTCCCCTTGATGGGGAGGGAGTCCGAGCGAAGCGAGGACGGGTGGGGTGATGTCTCCCGCGCTCAAGTAGCGAAGCGATAGCGCGCAGAGAATTCCCCCACCCCGACGCCGCTTCGCAGCGCCGGACCTCCCCGCGAGGGGGAGGTGGGGAGCAAGCGGCGAGTTGATGAGCAAACAAATGACCATTACCGGCGGATGTCTTTGCAAGGCGGTGCGGTACGAAATCGCCGCGCCGCCCGTCACCACGCGGGTCTGCTGGTGCCGTCGCTGTCAGGCGCTCGGCGCCGGCACGGTCAATGTCACCTTTCCATCCGAGGACATCAAGGTCGAAGGCGAGCTCGGCGACTTTGTGAACACCGCCGACAGCGGCAACGTTTTGCATACGCAGTTCTGCCCGAAATGCGGGACGCCGGTGTTCACTGGCGCCGAGAGCCGCCCGCATCTGCTCGCGGTCCGCGACGGCACGCTCGACGATCCGGAATTGGCCGCGCCCGCCATCACCATCTGGACCGAGGAGGCGCCGAGCTGGGCCCGCGATCGATCCGGAGCTGCCGCAAGACGAAGGCCAGCCGCCGCCGCCAACGC
>Ga0315287_10001341_pt1 | contig 22566 bp, 15 predicted proteins | sample YL17G11_0_MG_FD_205037 | JGI IMG/M metagenome (GOLD analysis project Ga0315287, IMG submission 205037) | Sediment microbial communities from Yellowstone Lake, YNP, Wyoming, USA - YL17G11_0 | ecosystem: Environmental > Aquatic > Freshwater > Lake > Sediment | place: USA: Wyoming | collected...
TGACCACCCTCGGCCGTGGTGGCTCAGACACGACCGCGGTGGCGCTCGCCCACGCCCTGGGCGCCAGCGTCTGCGAGATCTACACCGACGTCGACGGTGTCTACACCACCAACCCCAACCTGGTACCCGAGGCCCGCAAGCTCAGTGTGGTCTCCTATGAGGAGATGCTCGAGATGGCGGCCTCAGGAGCCCAGGTCCTGGCCCTGCGCTCGGTCGAGTACGCGCGCAAGTACGGAGTCGTGATCCACTGCCGATCAAGCTTCTCGGATGTTGAGGGCACGTGGGTGAGAGAGGAAGATGAGACCATGGAGCAAGCGATCGTCAGCGGCGTCACCTACACGACCGACGAGGCCAAGGTCACGGTGCGCGGGGTCCCCGACCAGCCGGGCGTTGCGGCGCACGTCTTCTCGGCGCTCGCCGACGCCCAGGTCAACGTCGACATGATCATCCAGAACGTCGGCGAGGCCGGTCACTCCGATATCTCGTGCACAGTGCCCATCGAAGACCTGCCGACGGCGCGCGAAGCGCTCGCCAGGATCGTCGCCGAACTGGGCGCCAAGGAGTACTCCACCGACGACACGATGGCTAAACTCAGCCTCATCGGCGCCGGCATGAAGACGCATCCCGGCGTGGCGGCGCTCATGTTCCGCACTCTGGCCGACCTGCAGATCAACCTCGAGATGATCTCCACCTCGCCGATCAAGGTGTCGTGCGTGATCGCCAAGGAGCGCGTCGAAGACGCGGTCAAGGCGCTGCACAAGGCGTTCGAGCTCGACAAGGCCTCGGTCACCCACCGACACACCGAGCGGGGGGTCGACCGTGACCGCTGAGCGCACCTACACGGTCGCCATCGCCGGCGCCACCGGTGTGGTCGGTGGCACCGTGCGCAGCATCCTCGAAGAACGCGGCTTCCCGGTCGGCGAGCTGCGCTTGCTTGCGAGCTCCCGCTCGCAAGGCACGCAGCTCTTCTTCCGCGGCGAACAGCTCACCGTGCAGACCCTCGAGGCGAGGGCCTTCGAAGGCGTCGACCTGGCCTTCTTCGCCGCCGGCGGCGCGGTGAGCACCGAGTTCGTGCCCCAGGCGGTCGCCAAGGGCGCCATCTGCATCGACAAGTCGAGCGCCTTTCGCGGCGACCCCAACGTGCCCCTGGTGGTGCCTGAGGTCAACCCGCAACACCTCGACGACCACAAGGGCGTCATCGCCACGCCCAACTGCTCGACCATCCAGATGGTCGTCGCTCTCAAGCCCATCTACGACGCCGCCGGCATCAAGCGCGTCGTCGTGTCCACCTACCAGGCGGTCTCGGGCAGCGGCAAGCAGGGCATCGACGACCTCGACCGCCAGGCGCGCGAGTGGGCCGCCGGCAGTGAACCGTCGCCGGGCTTCTATCCCCACCCCATCGCCTTCAACGTGCTGCCGCACATCGACAGTTTCCTGCCCTCGGGCTACACCAAAGAGGAGCAGAAGATGGTCGACGAGACGGTCAAGATCTTTGGCGACCCGGACCTCAGGGTGACCGCCACCTGCGTGCGCGTGCCGGTCTTCGGCGCTCACTCCGAGGCCGTCAACGTGCAGACTCGCCTGCACCTGAGCGCCGACGAGGCACGCAAGCTGCTGCGCGGCTTTCCGGGCATCGAGGTCGTCGACGACCCGGCTCAGCTCAGCTATCCCATGCCACTCGACGCTGAAGGCAGAGACCCGGTCTACGCGGGTCGCATCCGCGAAGACCATACGGCGCCCGACTGCCTCGACCTGTGGATCGTCTCCGACAACCTGCGCAAGGGAGCGGCCCTCAACGCCGTACAGATCGCCGAAGAGCTTGTCGCGCGAGGGCTGATCTAGATGTCGCCAGATTCCGTCCTCTCGCAGGCCAAGGACGCACCCGGCGACAGCGGCCCCGGCGAAACCTTCGACGTGGCCATCGTGGGTGCCGGTCCCGGCGGCATGACGGCGGCCATCTACTGCTCACGGGCCCGGCTGGCGACCGTCGTGCTCGAGCGCAACACCGCCGGCGGCATCATGGCGGTCACCGAACGGGTCGAGAACTACCCCGGCTTTCCCGAAGGCATCTCCGGCTACGAGCTGGCCGAGAAGATGAAGCTGCAGGCGTCCCAGTTCGGCGCCGACCTGCGCGAGATCACCACCGTGGCGGCCATCGACCGGCAGCCCGACGGCAGCTGGACGGTGGTCACCGACGACGAGCGCATCCACGCCCGGGCGGTCATCCTGGCCCCGGGCGTCGAAGCCCGCAAGCTGGGCGTGCCCGGCGAGGCCGAGTTCTTCGGCCGCGGCGTCTCGTACTGCGCCACCTGCGACGGACCGCTCTACCGCGACAAGAAGGTGGCGGTCATCGGCGGCGGCGACTCGGCCGTCGAAGAGGGCCTGTTCCTGGCCAAGTTCGCCACCGACGTGTACGTCATCCACCGCCGCGACGAGTTGCGCGCCCAGAAGATCGCCCAGGAGCGCGCCTTCGCCAACCCCCGCATGCACTTCCTCTGGAACGCCCAGCTGCGGCGCATCGCCGGCGAGACCCGGGTCGAGGGCGTCGACTATCAGGACGTCAACGACAAGACGGTCACCAGCCTGCCGGTCGACGGCGTCTTCTTCTATGTCGGTCAGATCCCCAACACCGCCTTCCTCCAGGGGCTCGTCGACCTCAACGAGGCTGGCTACATCCTCACCGATGAACGCCTCATGACCAGCCAGCCGGGCCTGTTCGCCCTCGGCGACGCCCGCGCCGGGCGCATCAAGCAGATCGCCTGGGCGGTCGGCGAGGGCGCCCTGGCGGCGATCGAGGCCGAGAAGTACCTCGACGTCCTGAGCTGCCCCGGCAGTCCCACTCAATGACTCAGAGGAGGAACGCGTGGACGCAGTGACGCGGGACACCTTCAAAGCCGAGGTGCTCGACGCACCCGGCAAGGTCCTGGTCGACTTCTGGGCCGAGTGGTGTGGCCCCTGCCGCGCCGTAGCGCCGGTACTCGAGGCGCTCGCCGACGACCATGCCGAGATCCGCTTTCTCAAGTGCGACGTCGACGCGTGCCCGACCGTAGCGCAGAGTCACGACGTCATGAACATCCCCACGCTGCTGGCCTTCGATGGCGGGCAGCTCAAGAAGCGCATCGTGGGCGCTCTCAACAAGCAGAAGCTGCTCGACGAACTGGCCGACTGGCTGGCCTAGCCGCGGCCATACCGAGGCACTCGAGAAGGGCGCAGACGCGGAGGAGCGGCCATCGACCAGATAGGCGCCACGGCGCGTCTCAGGCGTGCGTGAGTCTGAAGCAGACGACGTCGTAGGAGAACGAGACGAGACGGTCGGAGACGGCCAGGTCGATGGCCGTCTGGACCTTGAGCGACAGCTCCTGCAGACGCCTGCGGATGAGATCTGAGCGATCGCTGTCCACGGCCGCAGCCTCTAGCCAGTAGTCGAGATCGACGGTACGGCGGTCGAGACGCTCGACCTCGACCTTGAGGCCCGCTTTCTCGAACTGGTCGAGGTACTCGTCGTGGCTGCAGTGCCGCCGATGGGTGGTGTCGGCAAGCCGGGCAAGCTCGTTGAGGTAGCGGTCGACGTCGGGCGTGACGATCGTGTCGTAGACCACGAGGCGACCGGCCGGAGTCAGGGCGCGCGCCATTTCCTTGAGCACCGCCACCGGCTCGCGAAAGCGGTGGATGGCATTGCGACAGACGGCCAGAGTGAACGAATCGCTCGAGAACGGCAGTGCGTACAGATTGACGGCCGAGAACTCGACGTTGCCGACACCGACCTCGACGGCGAGCCGCCGGGCCTCGTCGATCGCCTCGCGGCGATCGTCGACCGCGGCGATCGACGACACGGCAGGCGCCAGGGCGAAGCTCAAGACCCCCCCGCCACAGCCGACATCGGCGACGACGTCATCGGCAGTCGCTTCGGCCACCTCGAGGACGAGCTCGATCGAGGGATCACCGTGGATGCGCTCTGGGGCACGATCATCGCTCACGCTGGGCCACCTTTCTGGTCAGCCGTATTGTACGGTGAAAATGGTGCCCGTGCAGGAGATGCCTACACCGATCTGGGCGCCTTCGACGCGTGGCGTCTCGACGTGATCACCTGCCGCCTTGCCGAAGGCGAGTCCGCTGGCAAGGGCCTCGCTCCTGACAACGGCCGCATGACGCTCGACGATCTCTCCCAGGGCCTCGGGAAGCTCAAGGGTGAGCGCTATCGTGTCCTCGATGCGCAGGCCGGCGTTCTTGCGCGCCCGCTGCACCGCGTGCACGACCTCGCGGACCACCCCCTCCTCGCGCAGGGCCTCGTCGATGACGGTAACCAGCGCCACCGTGCGAGCGTCGTCGCGCTCGACCCGGTACCCGTCGGGCGACACGCTCTCGATGAGGACCTCGTCCTCGGTGAGCCTGATCTGCGTGCCCCCGGACACGATCAACGGCGCCGAGCCGGCGCCGCGCAGGGCGTCCACGAACTCGCTCGCCTCGACTTCCGTCAGGGCTCGCGCCACCTCGCCGACCTGCTTGCCCAGCTTGGGGCCGAGCAGCTTGAGATTGGGCTTGAGCCGGTATTCGAGCAGCTCATCGACCGACTCGACGAGCCGCATGTCTTTGACATTGAGCTCGTCGATGACGACCTCGCGCAAGCGCGCGAGCGCCTCGCGTTCCGCCACCGGAGCATGCACGACCACCTCGGGCAGCGGCTGGCGGGTCTTGACCGCGGCGGCGTTGCGAGCCGCGCGGCCCATCTCGACGACGCGCCGTGCTGTCGCCATGTCGAAAGTGATCTGCGCATCGGCCACCTCCGCCTGAGCCTGCGGCCAATCACAAAGATGGACCGAGAGCGGCGCCGACGGGTCGGCGCCGCGCACCAGGTTCTGGTAGACCTCTTCGGCCACGAAGGGCGTGAACGGGGCCAGCAGCTTGGTCAGCGTGACCAGGCACTCGTACAGCGTCTGGTAGGCGGCCAGCTTGTCACGGTCGTGGCCGCTCTTCCAGAAGCGACGCCGGCTGCGACGCACGTACCAGTTGGAGAGGTCGTCGACGAAGTCCTGGATGGCGCGCCCAGAGTTGGTGGCGTCGTAGTCCTCGAGCCCGTCGGTGACCGTCCGGACGAGCTTCTGAAGTTCGCCGATCGCCCAGCGGTCGAGCAGCGGACGCTCGTCAAGAGGGACCGGCTCGGCCAGCGGGTCGAACCCGTCGATGTTGGCGTACACCGTGAAGAAGCTGTAGGTGTTCCACAGCGTGAGCAGGAAGCGCCGCACGACCTCGTCGACCATGTCGGGTGAGAAGCGTCGCGGGTTCCAGGGGCTGGAGACGGTGAAGAGGTACCAGCGAAAGGCGTCGGCGCCCTGCTTGTCGAGCACCACGTCGGGTTCGACCACGTTGCCCTTGCTCTTGCTCATCTTCTGGCCCTCGTCATCGAGGATGTGGCCCAGACAGAGCACGCGCTTGTACGAACTGGTGTCTTCGACAAGCGTGGCGACGGCCAGCAGGCTGTAGAACCAGCCGCGCGTCTGGTCGATGGCCTCGGCGATGAAGTCAGCCGGAAAGCGTTCGCGGAAGGTGTCCCGGTTGTCGAACGGATAGTGCCACTGGGCGAAGGGCATCGCGCCCGAGTCGAACCAGGCGTCGATGACCTCGGGGGCACGACGCATGTCGCCGCCGCACTCGGGACAGCGCAGAGCGATGTCGTCGACGAACGGCCGGTGGAGCTCGAGATCGTCGGGCGGCGGCGCGACCGCCATCTCGCGCATCTCGGCGGCGCTGCCCACGCAATGGACATGATCGTGCTCGCAGCGCCAGATCGGCAGCGGCGTGCCCCAGTAGCGGTCGCGCGACAAGGCCCAATCGACGTTGTTGGCAAGCCATTCGCCGAAGCGGCCCTGCTTGATGTGCTCGGGATACCACACCACGGCCTCGTTGGCGGCCAGCAGCCGGTCCTTGATCGCGGTGGTCTGGACATACCAGGTGGCCTTTGAGTAGTAGAGCAGCGGCGTGTCGCAGCGCCAGCAGAAGGGGTAGCTGTGGGCGTATGCCTCGACGCCGAGCAGGAGGCCGCGCTCCTTGAGCTCGGCGGTGATCAGGTGGTCGGCGTCCTTGACGTAGAGGCCCGCCCACGGCGTGACCTCGGGCACGAAGCAGCCCTGCAGGTCGACGGCGATGACGACCGGCAAATCGTTGGCCAGACCGACGCTCATGTCGACTTCGCCGAACGCCGGCGCGATGTGCACGATGCCGGTGCCGTCGGTGGTCGTGACGAAGTCGCCGCCGATCACGAAGTGAGTGCGTTTGTCCGGCTGGACGAAGCTGTAGGGCGGTTCGTACTTGAGCCCCAGCAGTTCGCTGCCCGGGAACTCGCGCTCGACGACGGCCTGCTTGCCGAGGACCTTCTCGACCAGGTCGCGGGCGACGACGAAGCGCTCGCCGCGGCTCTCGACGAGCGCGTAGGTGACGTCGGGATGAACGGCCGCGGCGACGTTGGAGAGCAGCGTCCAGGGAGTCGTCGTCCAGACCGCCAGCGAGACCGGCGTGCCGGCGGCGCCGGCCAGCTTCTCGCCGGCCGCCGGCGCGAGCCTGAAGCGCAGGTAGATCGAGTCTTCTTCGACGTCCTTGTAACCCTGCGCCATCTCGTGACTGGAGATCGCCGTGCCACAGCGCGGGCAGTAGGGCACGACCTTGAAGCCCTGGTACAGCAGACCTTTGTCCCAGATGGTGCGCAGCAGCGCCCAGACCGACTCGATGTAGTCGTTGGTGAGCGTGTAGTAGGCGTCGTCGAGGTCGATCCAGAAGCCGATGCGTTCGGTGAGCCGGTCCCAGTCCTTGAGATAGGCGAGCACGCTCTCGCGGCACAGAGCGTTGAAAGCGGTGATACCGTGTTCCTCGATCTGCTCCTTGCCGTTGATGCCCAGCCGCCGCTCGACCTCGAGCTCGACCGGCAGGCCGTGACAGTCCCAGCCGGCCTTTCGCGGTACGTGGTAGCCACGCATGGTCTTGTAGCGCGGAAAGATGTCCTTGAAGATGCGTGACAGCACGTGGTGCGCGCCCGGCTTGCCGTTGGCCGTCGGCGGGCCTTCGTAGAAGGCGAACAGGGGGCCGTCGGCGCGCAGGGCGAGGCTCTTGTGGAACACCTCGTGTTCCTTCCAGAAGGCCAGGATGCGGGCGTCGAGCTGTGGGAAGTCGACCTTCGGCGATACCTCGTGGAACGGGGGTCTGCGGTCGCTCACGTACTCGTCACTCTCCTTGCCGCCGGGTGGAGCTGGGCCCTGGTGCCGGTCACGAGCGCGCGGCCCGGGCGCGGGTCATCGATTCTAGCAGACGGCGATAGAATCGACTCATCATGCCGCAGACTGAGCCGACCCTTTGCGAGACCCCGCCCCGCCGCGGCCGCCTTCTCGTACTTCTCGACTACGACGGCACGATCACGACCCGTGAATGCAACGAGATCGTTCTGCAGCGTTTCACCGGCGACGAGTGGCGGCGTTTCGAGGACGCGGCGCAGAAGGGCGAGATCGGCCACGCCGAATGCCTCGATCTGCAGGTCGGCCTGCTGGCGGTGCCGCGAGCCGCCTTCTTCGACGCCGTCGTCGAGGCGGCCGAAGTGGCCCCGGGCGTGGGCGAGTTGCTTTCGGGAGTCGCCAGAAGCGGTGCTCGCGCAGTCGTCGTGAGCGCCGGGTTTCGCGAGGCGATCGAGGCCGTGTGGCGACGCGACGACCTGCCGCCGGTCGGGCTGTACGCCAGCGAGCTCAAAGGGACCGGTGAGAACGGCGGCCCTCCCTACCGCGTCGCCTACAGCGCCGCCTTCGGCGACTGCCCCACCTGTGGCCCCGGCGGTTGCAAGGGGGCGCTCGTCGACGCGCTGCGAGAGGTCGGAGAGGCCGTCGCCATGTTCGGCGACGGCCTCTCCGACCTCTGCCCGGCGCGCCTCGCCGACGTGGTGTTCGCCAAGAGCACTTTGGCCCGGCTTTGTGAGACCGAGGGCATCGCATATCATCGGCTCGACGACTACGGTCGGGCGTGGCGCGAACTCAGCGCCTGGCTGACCGCACGCCCTTCCACCTGAGGAGACCGATCGCACCCGTGGCCGACGGACCGACCGACGTGACGGCGACAGAGGCTTCGGCGCTGCCGGCGGCGACCCCCACCCCGTCATTGGCCGACATCGCGGACGGCGACGAGGTCCAGCGCGGGGCGCCGGGCGCTCCCCTGACCGAGTGGACGCCGCAGCGGCTCGACCGTAACGTTCGCCAGTTCATGAAGTTCGGCCTCGTGGGGGCCAGCGGCGTCGTGGTCAACCTCGCGGTCTTCAACCTGACCATGTGGGCCTGGTCGTGGCTGACCGGCCACCAGGGCGGCGATCTGCCCCTGGCCGCCGAGTATCTGGCAAACGCCCTCGGCTTCGCCGTCTCGGTCTTCAGCAACTATGTGATCAACCGGCGCTGGACCTTCCGTTCGACGGCGAGCAAACGCCGCGAGATGCCGCGCTTCTACGTGGTCAGCGCCACCGCCTACGCGGTCAACCTCCTGGTATTCCATCTGTGCCGCGTGCAGCTCGAACTGCCACCCAACCTCAGTCAGCTTCTGGCGATCGCCTGCGTGACGCCCATCAACTTCGTCTTCAACAAGCTCTGGAGCTTCCGTTGAGCAGGAAACGACGGCGACCGGCGCCGCAAAGCATGGGCTCCGGCGCGCAGCGCCGCGAACGCGCCGCGCCGGACGCTGCCCAGACGGCAGCGCCGAGCTGGCGCCGACCCCTGGCCGTTTCGGTGGCGGCGGTCGCCATGATCGGCTTCGTCTACGCGGTCGTCTTCACCAACCTGTGGTATGGCTTTCACGACATCTCCGACGTGTCGGTCTACTTCGACTTCGCCGGCCGCATGGCGCAGGGGTTTCGCCCCTACCTCGACTTCGAGGTCGAGTATCCGCCGTTGGCGGTGCCGCTGTTCACGATCCCGGGACACACCAACGACATGCTCCTCTACGCGCGCTGGTTCAGCGCCGAGATGATGGTCGTGGTCGCCGTGGCGGCAGTCTTGGTCGCGATCACCGCCACCTCGTTGTGGTCGGGCTGGCGGCGGCCGCTCGCGGCCGCCGCCGTTTTCGCGCTGAGCGTCGCCGCCACCGGCGCCATCATCGCCAACCGCTACGACGCCACCGTCGCCCTCGTGCTCGCTCTCTGCCTGCTCTGTCTGGCACACCGCTGGTGGCCGTGGGCAGCCCTCATCCTGGGTCTCGGTTTCGCCCTCAAGCTCACGCCCGCCATCCTTCTGCCGCTGGTGCTGATCCTCGCCACCCGCCCGCGACGCATGCTGCTGGCGACGGCCTACTTCACGCTGGCCGCCTTTCTGCCCTGGGTGCCCTACCTGGCCCGCGGCAGCGAGGGCCTGAAATACGTCTTCACCTACCACATGGAGCGCCCGCTGCAGGTCGAGAGCGTGCTGGCCACCCCGTTCTGGATCGGCCACCTTGCCGACCGGGTCTGGGTGCAGGTGAGCACGGCCTATGGCTCGCAGTTCGTCGCCACCGACGGCGCCGGGACAACGGCCCTCGCGACGGGCCTGGTGCTGACCGCGATCGCGCTTGCGGGCTTCGTCTTCCTCTGGCTGCGACGTGCCACACTGGCCGACGACTTGCTGCTCGTCATCGGTGGGCTGCTGGCGGTGCTGGCCGTGTTCGGTGGCGGACTGGTTCTCGCCTCGGCGAGCAGCGAAGCGATCGCCGGGGTCTCCCTGTGGATCGCCGGCGCCGCGGTGCTAGCGGTCTACGCGCTCATCTGGCGCCGGCGTGAGACCCTGCGCGGCGACCCCCGTCTCGTCCCCCTGGCCGTCCTGGCCGTGATCCTCGCCTTCATGACCTTCGGCAAGGTGCTCTCGCCGCAGTATTTCATCTGGGTGCTGCCGGTCATCGCCCTGGTGGCCGTCGAACGGCGCACCCTGGGAGCCCTCTCCATCGTCGTGGTGTTGCTCACTCAGATCGAGTTCCCCGCCCAGTACTGGCCGTTCATCGAGATGGATCGCGGCGCCGTGGCGCTGGTCGTGCTGCGCAACCTCACACTGCTGGCGACCTTCGTCCTGGCGTTGGCCCAACTGGCGCGGCTTCCGGCCGCTCAAGAGCCCGCCACGGGGGACATGCGTGCATAGCGTGCGGGAGTCACCGTTGACTCGAACGCACAACGATCCGTGACTCTCCGCCATTGCCTCTAGGTCCTCTGGCGCCGCACATAAGCCGCGGAGCGGGTGGTCGTCACTGTCCCGCTGGCGGTCTTGTTCGCCGTCGCAGTCTGGCGACGGACGCCGGTCGCCGTTGCGGCCTCACGCGTGCACGAACCTTCTCGCTCGATGCGCCGACAGAGCAGCAGCCGGCCGAGCAGGGTGAGTCTCGCGTTGGAATGCGACATTGAGGGCCTTCCTTTCGGTCTTGGCTTCGACACCAACAACCCACAGGAGAGGGTCCTCACCTGTCAACAACGTCTACGTGCGGTACAGCTAGGTCCTATTGTGCACGGCTCTGTGTCTTCTGGTGGTACGGCTTGTGCTCGAAGCGTTCGCCCACAACGACGACCCCGGCCTTTCGGCAAGGCAAGAGCTCCAGTTGGTCGCGACCGTCGATCAACATGGGTCGATTCACCTTGTCGAGATTGGTGACCAGAAGGAGGGCGTCGACGGACGCCGACAGCGCCGCCGCATCCCCAACAGCAAGAACCGGTGGCGCGTCAACGAAAACATAGTCAACCTCCATGCCCTCCAGCTCCTTCAGAGCCGATGCCATGCGCTTCGTAGCAACGAATTCACCTGGATCGGGGGGAAGAGGCCCTGACGTGAGGACCCACAGAACGCCTTCTCCGCGGGCGGGCGGAGGAGTAAGGATATGATCGAGGGCGAGCATCACCGCCTTGCCCGGGTCTTCCGATGCCATCTCAGCCGGTGGAAAGACCTGAAGCGCCGCTGGGAGCTCCGACGTGCCGCGAACAAACGAGGTCAGACCGACCTCGTTCGGCAGATTGAGAAGGCTATGGACGCGCGGCGCGCGCAAGTCCCCATCGATGACAACTACTCTCTTTCCCGCTCTGGCCAGAGTCACGGCCAGATTGCAGAGAGTCACGGACTTGCCCTCGCCCTTCACGCAGCTGGTGATGAGAATCGACCGCATCCGTCCATCAACGTTCGCCCACTCGAGATTGCTGCGCAGCATGCGCATCGCCTCACTGACTTGCCCGTCGGGTTCGGCGAGCACGACCAGTTCGCCGGTGCGCAGCGCATGGCGCGGGAAGGGTGGCACTCGCCCCACTACCCGCAAGCCGAGGACCTCCGCCACCTGTCTGTGCGTTCGTACCCGTGTGTCGAATCTGCTGACGAGGAACGCCAGGGCTACGCCCGCCACGAGGCCCACACCCAGACCGAGTACCGCGGAGCGCTTGGGCTGCGGCGAAGCAGGCGACGCCGGAGGTGTAGCGGGGACGACGACCGTGAAGTCCGCCGCTGCGGTAGCTCTGGCAATCTGCAGGTTGCGCAGCTGCCGCGTAAGATCCGCATAGTCGGGAGTGAGTTTCGACTGAGGCGTCCTGAATAGTTTGAGCTGCTCCTCGACCGCGTCCTGAGCCGCACGATAGCGCGCTTGTTGGCTTGCCTGGCGAAGCTCGATCACGGCGGCTGCGTAGGCGTTCGCGACCATTGCGGCACTTGTCGAGGACCCCGTCTCAGCCGTGATCTCGATCATGTTGGGAAAGACCATCGAGGCCGTGTTGTTCTGGGGCGTGACCACGGTCGCGGAGACCGTGTGACTCACTTCTGGACTCTCCCCGACCAGCAGAGAGAGCGCCCTTGTGCGCACCTCAGGGTCGCCGAGCATGCTGCTCACGCTCTGAAGCTGGATGGCCATGAAATCAGTGTTGACCGTCGACGTGCCGGAAGCCGGATTGGAGGTGTCGGTGGGGGGCTGGTACATGAGACGGGCGGAGGCCTGGTACTTGCGCGGCTGCCTGTCCGCAAGGACATAGGCGGTGCCGGCGCACACCACAGCCACAAGAACTACGAGCCACAGTCTCGTCAAGATGCCTTGCAGGCGCTTGATCAGCGTTTGCTCACGACGGTCGTCGATCTCTGACAACGAAAGCCCTCCGACAGTAGTGAGTGCTGGACCGTTCCCAGGTTCTGGGCACCCCTCGATTCCGCAGGCCGCGCCGAGCCGAGCTGTTTGTCAATTGTACCCTACCATCGGCCCAGGGCGTGCCCGTCACCGGGCGGGACGGGCGTCTTGTGACTGCGAACCGCTTCGGCCGCCGCACCCTCCACGTTCGTGTCCACAGACGTGGTGTACGAAGACAGTCACAGTGGTCGACAACAGCATGGACCTTCCTCCCTGGCTACGCAGGCAGCCGACCGAGGCCGAGCCCGACCGGCAGAGCTCGAGGAGGAGTATCATCGTCAGGCTGCCCTGGCGGAGCAGGACATACTCAATCGACTGAGTCTCCATTGAACCCGGGGCGGTTCAGTCATTGACGCTACACGAGCGCCGGGTCGCTGACGGCGCCGCCAGCCGAGCTCGAAGCAGCAAACGATGACGCCGACGAGGAGGACGTCTTCTCGGCACTGGTGGCTGTCGTCGGCTGAGGATCAAGCGAGGAGGATCAGACTCCTTCGTCGACCACCTTGACGGAGGAGGCCGCACCCGACGTCAGGAGGATTCGCGTGGGACGCCTGCGAGGTCTGAGTCCCGCTATTCCCACGGAGCCATCCTCGGTTCCACGCCCGTCCAGCTGTCGGTGTCGCCAGACGTGAAGTTCAAGGGCGCGGTGTGTCCGCGTCCGCTGGCGTTACCTCTGGGGAACTCGGCATATGACCAGGGGCCACAAGGTCAGCATAGTTCTCGCATTCCCTGCCATTTCCTTGCCAGACGTAGTCAGTAGATCTGATGCGCCGCACGATCTCTTCACTCTCTGGAAGGTCTGCACGTACGTAATAGTAGTGCGTGTCTTCAGGCGAGACGCCGAACACGGCGGCGAGCGTGAAGTTGTGGCTTTCTGCATACTCTTGCAGCCTAAGAACCTGGCGGGACCAAGACGATCCGCTGAGTTCTGATGACGGCGGATGGAGTGGAGAGAAGAACCCGTGAAACACGATGATGTCGGGTTCTCGCTGTTCAAGGTACTCCTGTGTGATCACGCCATTATGTGCGATCCACTGGTCGTTGAGTCCCCAGGTGTCTATGGCGCGCCACCTGGAATAGAGGGGCAGCAGTCCAGCTTCGGTCGTGGCGATCGTGTAGCCTCGGTCAGCGTATTCACTGAGCATGACTGCTATGTCATAGCGCCCATCTCTTTCGTAGGTAGCAGCGGATCCACGGACTTCCTGCGTGAACACGACTCCCAGAACACACGCTGCGGTCAAAACGACGGCCAACTTCTGCATCCGAGCCAGCGATGCGAACTTCGGCAAGCAGAGGTCATCTGGGAGCGTTCTCACCAGGGGGAACCATGACAGAGCGCCCAAGGCAAGAACTGGATACTGGAAACGAGCTCCAAAGTTCATTTCATCGGAAAGGAGCACCCACATGCCGATCGAACCGGCAATCGGCACCAGAAACGCAACGCCCATGCGAAAGGCGCTCTTGCAGCGTACGGAAAGCAGGAACGCGGGTATGAACACGTACAACAGTCGCAAGCCTGCGCGAATCGAGGTCCTCAGCGCCGAAGCATGCAGCAATCCGCCGCCTTTCTTGTAGAAGGGGTTTGGAAGCGGGTAGCCAAAGTAGTTCCATCGCCACACGAAGTACGTTCCTCCCAAAGCGAGAAAGATCCCGCCAAAGACCATCGCAAGCTGACGGAATGCCCGGAAAGGGATGACTATTCCAACAGCGATCAGCATGAAGACGCCGATCATTACCCCTTCGGGCCTGATGAGCCCGGCCGTCAGACACACGAGCGAGAAGACCACGCATCCGAAGAGGGTCCCCCCGTCCGAGAAGATCAACCGCTGCGCCAAGAGCCAAGCCACGGCAATGGCGAGAGCGAAAAAGGGCGTTCCGAAGTACGCAGCCGAGAGAAAGAGACCCGCACCAATTGCGAAGTACGACGCGCTCAGAAATGCCGGTATGATTCCCGCGTTCTGTACCTTTCGCATGCCGAAATAGATCAGTGCAACCGTGATGAAGTGAGACGAGATCGTGATGAGCCGAACGGCGATCTCGAGCGAGAAACCGATCCGATGGACGAGTGCGACTACCACCATGAAAAGGAAGTCGGTTGCGCCATCGACCGGCGGTTCGCCAATGTTCCATACGATTCCCTGACCATGAGCGATGTGGTCAGCGTAGCGCATCAGCATCGCGGCATCTTCAAACGGCAGAACGCCGAAATCGACGAAGCGCCACGCAAAGAGGCCCGTAAGCGCCATGAGTGACGCAAGTGCGAGTGCGTCTGCGGTTCTCTTGTTCATGGTACTTGTGTCCAACGTCGGGCGTTTGAGCTGCGCCAGCTTCGGCTGAAGAGCATCGCGAGCCTCCTGGGCGTCTGCTCGAAACGTTTGTTGGCCTCCTTGAGTAATGCTAGCAGAACCACCGGTGTGCCCAATTGGGGAGTGGGCCTGCTGTGACCAATGCGTGGCGCTTGACCTGCAAGGCGCGAAGGCGCGCGCGAACCGCTTCGGCCGCTGCATCCTCCGCACATCGGCCGATCGCGATGGCGCCTCATTGTGCCTCAGGTGACTCCACTGCCCTGGGTTCGAAAGCTGGCAGCTGCTAGGATAGGTTTGTAGGAAAGGTCGCGCGGCCGCTGCGTCAGGGGGGTACCAGACCGTGAATGATACCTACTTGCGAGATGGGGTCGGGAGCCCGCCCACTGACAGGCCTCTGGCGGCCGGCCGTCTCGTGTGAAGTCTTCCCGGGCCGATTCTGCCGGCGGCATCATCCGGCGCGCCACTCGGAGGCTGGCGCTCCACTTTCCACAGCGCTTCCTCAGGGACCTGTCCCTTCAGACAACCAGCAGCTACCTGGCGACCGCACTGCTGCTCGTGCGAGGCGTCGTCCTCGCCCGGCTTCTTGGCCCAGCCAGTCTCGGCGTACTCGCGACCGTGGGCGTCGTGGTCGCCTACGCGAGCTACGCGGATCTGGGCATGGGGCGCGTACCGCTGCGGGAGATCCCGCTTGCCCTGGGCGCCGGCCGGGCAGGCCAGGCGGAGGAATGGTGGTTCTACGGGCTGGTCACCAAGACGGCGTTCGCGACGTTGGCCGCGCTTGGTCTGGCAACCTACGTGGTGCTTCGCTGGAGTACGCTTAGTCCAGACTTGCGCTACGGCCTCATGACGGCCTGTCTCGTGCTGGTCACCTCGGCAGTCGCAATGGAGCAGCACCTGATCCTTCAGGCCCACCAGCAGTTTGGTCGGCTCACGACGTTGATGACCACGACCGCCGCCGTGAGCCTTGTTGGTGGGATCGTCGGCGCGCTCCTGGCAGGAGTCCGCGGCGTCTTCATCAGCCAGGTCGTAGCCTTCGTGTTCAGCTGCGGGCTTAGTCTGTGGCTCGCCGGACTGCCCCGCAGCTTTCCGATACGCACGGCGTTCCTTCGCCGCATGCTCGCCGCCGGGATCCCCTTTGCGCTGATCGCCTTTGTGGGCTACAACCTCATCAACATCGATCAGGTGATGATTGCGACACTCCTGGGTAGCGACGCGCTCGGTATCTACATGATCGTCCTCTACGCGGGCAGCGCCCTCGCCCTCTTTCCCAATGCGCTCGCGGGCGCAGTCGGTACCCGGATGCTTCAACGCTTCGGCGAAGAACCCACTCTCGAAGCGATCGCGGGCTTGACGTGGCGCCCCGTCGCCGGCCTTTCCGTCGTCATGCCATTGCTGAGTGCGCTCGCCTGGGCGGCCGGACCCTGGGTGATCCTCTGGATCCTGCCCGCCTACTCTTCGGCGATCGTTCCTTTGCGTGTGTATGTCGTCGGCGCCTTCTTCCTGGGTCTCAATGTCGGGACGAGCAGTGTGCTCTTCGCCCTCAACAAGCACAAGTACTACATACCGATCGTCGGCGGCTGCATTGCGCTCAACGTAGGTCTGGATCTCGCGTTCGTGGTCTGGTTCGACTGGGGCCTGGCCGGCATCGCCTTGGGTTCAGTGTGTACCTACGCCGCCTTCTGGATGACCCACACGACGCTTATCCGCCACTTCTTCGGCCAAAGCGTTCCTCGTTCCCTCGCGAACAACCTCGTGAACGGATGGCCAGGCTTCGCGTTGGCGGCTGCCAACTTGGTCGCCTGGGCCACCGGCAACATTCAAGGCCCTGCCTATCTGTTCGGCCTCGCGCTCATCGCCGTGTTCACGGGGGCCTTTGTGATCCGCTGGAGAGACGCCGGCTCCTGGATGAGTGACCGACGTGAGTGAATCGACTCGTTCGCCCGGAGAAGACCCGACATGATTTCAAGGACACTGAGATCGAGCGGCCAGAATCGCTTTGGCTTCGCGGCGCGGTTGCTCATTCTCGGCGGCGCCGTCGGACTCGCGGGTGGGCTCATCTCGTTCCTCGGAGGTGGTCTTTGGCTCGTAGTGGGACTGGTCGGCCTCGTCTGGGCGATCCTTACCCGGCCTCGGCCCGACCTTGCCGTCGGAACTCTGATTCTTGCGCTGCCCTTCATCGGAAGCACCACCCTCATATCGCTACCGGCGATTCCCGACGTCACAGTCGGCCGTCTGCTGATAGTGTGGTCCACGGTGGTCGTCGGGAGGGCGATCGGCGCCCGGCGCCAGCAGGCCGGCCGGGTCTCCGGCGACAAGAACGAGTCTGACTTGGTCAGGAACACACTGCCACTCTGGCTGGGCGTCCTCTTGGGATTCATGCTCCTGGCCGCCGTGAGAAGCGCCAGCTTGGTCACTGGCCTGCAGAACTGGGTAGATGGGTACCTCGCGCCTCTCGGACTGCTGTATGTCGTCACAAGGTATCGCTGGTCGCGTCGCGAGACCGACACGGTAGTCGCATCGTACTTGGCGGCTTGCTGTCTTTGGTCGGCCCTTGGACTGTTCGAGTCCCTTGCCAGGCGCAGTCTGTTCATGTCCGATGGAGCGCTCGCGTGGGGGTCCAGCGCGGATCCCATCGCGCGAACAGGTGGGCCGTTCATCAACCCCGCCTTCCTGGGGACTGCAGCCGGAATAGGACTCGTGCTGGCATGGGTGTGGGCCTCGAGGGCCGACGTGCATCGGAGACTCGCACGCGCCTGTGTTCCCATGAGCCTGATCGGTCTGGCGACTACTCTGACGCGCGCGAGCTGGCTCGCGGCGGCGGCGAGCATACTGGTCATACTCGCGCTGGCAAGACACGGCCGAGTGGCGATCACGTTGATCTCAGTATCGGCGGTGGCGATCGGACTCCTGCTCATCGTTTCTCTGTCCGGCGCCACCTTCCTCGAGCATCGAGCCGGCTCGACCAGCGAGGTCTTCAGCAGAGTCGTCGTCCAGCGAGCAGCACTGCAGATCATCGCCGACAGTCCTCTCCTGGGCACTGGCAGCGACAGGTTTGCATCGTTGTCGCGACAGGACATCCAGAACGTCGGATCGATCTCGGGGTCATTTGGCGTCGGGATTCTGGCGCCTCACAACAGCATCCTCAATGCGACCGTGGACGGCGGCCTTGTCGCGGGAGCCAGCCTTGTCGTGGTCATGGGCCTGTTGGCAGTGGCTGCCAAGCGACTCGCCGCCGGTTCCGAGACGCACTACCTGGGCACAGCGGCGCTCTCCAGCACCGTTGTCCTCTGCATAAATGCTATGTTCGTCGACATGGCGCTTGGGACGAAGATCACCACGCTGGCATTCGCCGTGATAGGCGTCTTGCTGTCGACGTTCCAAGACGAAGTGCCGGGTGCGCCGTGAGAATCTGCATGGTCCTCGATTCGGAAGCCAAACGGCGTCCGGCCGGCGGCGTGGAGAATGTCACCCATGGGCTTTGCACGGGTCTTCTCCAGGCGGGACACGACCTCGTTCTCGTCGCTCCCGGAATGGATAGCGATAGGCCCTGGGCTGGCGTGCCGACAGAACGAGTCGCGCAGTCATCGCGACATATGCTGCTGTCGGGTGCCCGCGAATGGAACCGAGGAGTCGTCCGCAAGCTTGACGAGCTGAAGCCCGATATCGCGCACGGGCAGGGACTGGGCTATGCCGGCGGCGCCGTCGTCAACTGGCGCGGTGGCGTCCGGGTGGTCTCCGCGCACGGCAATATCGTGAAGGACCTTCGCCACGTGTACTCCCGTTTCGGATGGGCCCTGAGGGCGCCCCTGGTCCGCGCTACAGCCAGTACCGCGGTGCGCGCAGCGGATGCGGTCGTGAACGCGACCGATGATTGGAGGGTGAACTGCCCGGTCGCTCCGCGGAAGACGGTGCATATCCCCAATCCGGTCGACGACATCTTCTTCGACATCCGGGCAGCACCTGAGCCCGGTGCAGTACTGTGCCTGGCGGGGCCGAGGCATATCAAGGGCCTCGACATCCTCCTGGACTCCTGGCCGCACGTGCTGCGCGAGATACCCGACGCGCGGCTGAACGTGTACGGGATCGATGACAGGGGCGGCATCGCCTGGCCGCCCAATTGCATCGTTCGACCGGCCGTCAAGGACAGCGGAGAGATCGCCGAGGTCATGGCACATGCCAGCGTCGTGGTGCTTCCCTCCCGATTCGACGTCTGGCCGCTCGTGGCTGCCGAGGCGATGGCCGTGGGCGTTCCGCTAGTCGCCACGGATGTAGGAGGAGTCCGGGCGATGGCCGAAGGTGTGGCTGGTCTCTGCAGGGTCGATCCGCTGCATATCGCGGCCACCATCGTTTCGGCCTTGCGCCACTCCCACGCATGGGAGGAGAGAGTCCGGGAAGGCAAGAAGAGAAGCGCCGCCTTCAGGGTAGCGGAGGTCGCCGGTTCGCACATCTCGTTGTACGAGTCACTTGTTCACAGTGACATTGCTGCCGGTCACCCGGCATCATAGTCGGGTCGGCTGGACTGATGACCGCCGGGCGTATCTTGGAAGGTAGTCGCTGTTCTTGAGGATCGCTTTCGACATCGCAGCCCTCCACCCCGGCGGGGCAGAGCGACAGACCCTTGAAGTGGCGTCAGGGCTCTCCGACGCGGGACACGATGTGCTGATCATCGTGAACAAGCGCGCCGAGTACTTCGCCGAGTACTTCGATCGAGTGCCGATCATCGAGCTTCATCGGACAAGCCGCTGGGATCTTCGCGTCGTGCCTGATATTCGGCGCGCTCTCAGAGCCTTCGAAGCGGACGTCTGCGTCTGCGTGATGTTCAATGCGTCATTGTGGGGACGATTGGCCGCCGCTTCGCTGGGCTGCCGGGCGGTCGTTGCGGAGCACTCGACGAACGCCAGGACGTCGCTCGCGAGTCGTTTGACGAACGTTCTGCTACGCGCCGGGACCGAGACTGTGATCGCCTGCGCCGAGGCCCAGGTCGAGCCTCTCGTCAGGGGGGGCCATCAGAAACGGAAGATCCGCGTGGTGCGGAACGGCGTGAGCGTCAGACGGTTCGCTCGAGACGATCGAGAGGCTGCCAAGATGCGTGAAGAGCTGGACGTGCCGCCCGGAGCTGCGGTCGTCATGCTCGTGGCAGCCCACCGCGTGGAAAAGCGCCACGACCGGTTCGTGTCACTCATCGAGCGACTCCATGACGGCGGTACGCGCGCCTGGGGCCTCATGGTTGGCGGGGGGCCGTTGCTGGAAAAGACTGTCGCCCTCGCGAAGGCGAGCCCTGTCTCCGAGTGGCTTCGCGTCACCGGGCCGATCGAGAACATGCCGGCCGCGTATTCCGCTGCGGACGTTGTGCTCCTTGTGTCAGACGATGTTGAGACCTTCCCGCTGTCCTTCTTGGAGGCACAGGCGTGCGAAGTCCCAGTCGTCGGCATGGACACTGGCGGAGTGCGCGAGACACTGATCGAGGGGCAGACCGGGTTCGTCGTGGAGCAGGGTGACCTTGAGGCCATGGCCTCTGTCACGGTTGCTCTCCTGTCGGACCAGGGCTGGCGCACGAGTATCGGCCGGGCTGGGCGCGCGTTCGTAGAGGAGCATCTGTCGACCGACGCGATGATCGACGGCTACGCAAGCGTCCTCACGCAATCGGGCAAGGGCGGGCGCAAGAGACCGTAAGGACTCTCGGGGCGTCACGAAAGCCGAAGCATCGGCCGGCCAGCATGGGTCTGGTCGAACTCCCGGCGAAGGCATCCATGGCGCTCGTCGCGGGAGAACAGCCGACGAGCCAAATCCGGATTCGACGAGCGGCGCTCGAGCAGAGTGCCGCCCGCCCCCCCAAGATGGCGTTCGGCTCGCCAAAGGTCCACCACTCTCCACAAGGTCCAGGGCGACACCGTCCCGCAACCACGGCAAGCTCAGCAGAGCTGCGCGCATAGACAAATGTTCCATCTAGTCCGCTGTCGGACGCGTAGTCGACACTGACTACGCGGACCTTCACGGAACCCTAAAGTTCGCGCCGGAGTGGCCGACATCGTGCAGTGAGTACTTCTCCAGGTACCGCATCTGCAACAGGAACGTCAGCGAGTCGCGTCGGTGCGACAGATCAAAGATCTACTGATGCCGCTCGCTCGTTCCCCAAGACTCAGGAGTGGGCGTGTCCAGAAACAGCACCATCGCGATCTTGCTCCTCCTCATCTACCTGGTAGCTCTCAGCCTCTGTGCAGCCCCGGCCGTCATGGCCAAGTCGCAGCCCTCGCTGACGGCCCAGCGCTTCACTATGGCCAGGCGAGCGGCTCACGACGACGCGGTCGGCGGGCAAGCTCGTCAGCTCACGATCCGCCACAGAAGTCTCAAGGTGATCACCCGCGGGGTCCAGAGAGACAGCGCGGTGAGGCGTTCACGGCACTCTGTGGTACCGTCCGTGGCCTCATCCCTCCAGCCGGTTTGGCTCAGCGTCACTTCGCCCAACTCCGGAATGCTCGTCCAGGACTCACAGACGAACGTGATTTGGCAAGTTTCGGGCGGATTCCCAAAGGGGTATTTCCGTGTGTCCCTGCAGGACACTCTCCTTGGAGCATCCACTGACCTCTCCGCGAAGACAGTCAGTGCGGTTCGGGGTAAATCCACGTACAGCGCGCCGTGGAAGGTCACTCAGGGTGCCGGAAGCTACAGATTGATCGTTACGGCCTTCGCGCGCGACAACCACCCCATCACCTCTGACGCCTCAGACGGCAGTCTCGCCATCACTGCACCGCCGACGCCGACTCCAACACCTACCCCGACGGTCACGCCCACGCCCACACCGACACCGACTCCGACGCCCACGCCCACACCGACACCGACTCCGACGCCCACGCCGACTCCGACTCCGACTCCGACTCCGACGCCCACGCCGACTCCGACGCCGACGCCGACACCAACCCAACCGTCGGGTTTGTCTGTTGTCGACTACGGCGCCAAGGCCAACGACAGCACCGATGACACGGCGTCGATCCAGGCCGCCATCAACGCCTGCGGCACCCGCGGCGGCACGGTCGTCTTCCCGGCCGGCACCTACCTGGTCGGCAACCCGATCAAGCTGCCGGCCGGCAACACCTCCTTGCTGACCCTCACGGGCTACGGGGCGACCATCCAGCTCACGAACACCACGCCACGGTTCCTGGTCTGGAACCGCACCGCCCTGCACCAGACCTTCCGGAAGTTCTTCTTCGAGGGCTTCGCAGTCGACGCTCTCGACCATCACCCGGCCAGTGGCGCGTGGTCCGTCTTCGGCTTCGACATGTGGGAGGGTGGCGGGTACTACGACGCCGGCTACCTCAACATCGAGGAAGTCACCGTCAAGAACATCACCATGAAGAACATAGCCACCAGAAACGTCCCCCTCGAGAGCGAGACCTACAACGCCGTCGGCATCCACATCGCGGTCGCTCACTGGGGTGTTGAAACCACCCAAAACCACATCAGGGACATCCTCGTCGAGGGCTGTCGGCTTGAGGGTGGAGAACGTGGAGTCAATATCTGCGGCTATGGAGACACACCGGGTCTGTGCAACATCACGCTCGACAACATCTTCATCCGTGACTGCTGGCACGACAGCCTCATCGACCCCGTCTACTTCGGCAGGGGCACCAACTACCACATCGGGCAGTCGGGCAAGCTGGGCTACTTCGAGTTGACCGACTGCTATGGAGCGCGGTCGTTCGACGGCGGAGTGGAGATCGACCAGCCGTCGAGCGGCCTGGTGCGCGGCGTGACCATCGAAAACTCCAACACCTGCGAGTTCTACACCGTGGGCTTCAATACCCCGCTGACCGGGGCCGGGTCACTCGTCTTCGAGGATTGCATCGCCAGAGCGACACTTCCAGCCGAACAGGGCGGTGAACGATATGGATTCTTCGTCGGCTACGAGAGCATTCCGCTGGGCGCGGTGACGCTGAGGAACTGTCGCTACGACTGTGACCTGGGCGGCTGGCATGAAGCGATCTGCATCCCCTCGATAGTCGCGCATCTCGACTCGCTGGCCGTCGATGGCTTCACCGTGAACGCTCCCCACGCCAGCAACGGACCCAGCGAGTTCCTCGCTCTGGATGGCACGATCCTCAGCAAGACAGTCAGCAACGTCACCGTCAATGGCACAAGG
>Ga0315287_10001343_pt1 | contig 22537 bp, 25 predicted proteins | sample YL17G11_0_MG_FD_205037 | JGI IMG/M metagenome (GOLD analysis project Ga0315287, IMG submission 205037) | Sediment microbial communities from Yellowstone Lake, YNP, Wyoming, USA - YL17G11_0 | ecosystem: Environmental > Aquatic > Freshwater > Lake > Sediment | place: USA: Wyoming | collected...
TTGGTTGCATTTTTTTTTAATTTTTTATTCAAAAACCTTTGGGTGCAAATGAAACGCCCCCCTCCCCCCCCCCCCCCCCCCCCGAAATGCCCGCGCCCACGGCTCCCAGCCGCCCACCCCCCATCCACCCCACCCCAATCTCTACCACCACTACCCGCTCCCTCGCCATCCTGGGTGCGGGTGGGCATGGCCGGTCCGTCGCGGATGTAGCCGAAACCTGTGGCTGGCGTGTGCACATGTATGATGACGGTGTGTGGCCAGCCACCACGGCGTCCGGCCCATGGCCCGTTGTCGGCAACCTGGACACGCTGATCACCCGCCTTGACGAGTATGTGGGAGCCGTGGTCGCCATCGGCGATTGTACGGTCCGCTTGCGAGCTGCACGACACTTGCAAGCGTGCGGCGCCCATCTACCACCGCTGGTCCACCCGTCGGCCTGGGTGAGCCCGCATGCCAAGCCGCTGGGTGCGGGCAGCGTCGTCCTCGCGGGCGCGGTCATCAATGTAGGGGCCTTGGTGGGCGATGCATGCATTGTTAATACGGGCGCGACGGTCGACCACGATTGCGACCTTGCCGCGGGCGTCCACATCAGCCCGGGAGCCCACTTGGCCGGCAGCGTGACGGTCGGCGAGTGCACCTGGGTTGGCGTTGGCGCCACCGTCAAACAGGGTGTGTGTTTGGGCAGCCACGCGGTCGCGGGTGCGGGTGCGGTGGTTGTTAACAGGGTGCCAGAAGGTGCGTGTGTGGTGGGGTGCCCCGCCAAACCGATAGAGGAAAAGAAGACAGCTAGTGGCAGAAAAAAAAGTGGTACGCATGCGTGTGCATGGCCTCGCCTGGCATGTTGTTGGCGGCGCACGGGCCCTGGTCTATGAGATGCATTCCTTTTCTGTTTTTTAATGGCCATTTATGATAGGAGGTTTAGTTTGAGGGGCGGGAGAGGCATGCGTGCGTGAGAAAAGGGGGCGGACGGGGTGGGCATGAAGAAATGGATTCGTTTTTGATGATTTGCAAAAAAAACATTCACGTTGCGTAAACGGCGGCAAGACAGGATGGGCGCATGGGCCGCCCAATCGGGCGACGCGCGCACTCCGTACCCTATTTTCACGCCGCTCGCGCGCAGTTCTCCTTGTCTGCCAGGGCCGCCAATGCTGTGCACATGTAGTCCACGTCCGCCGCCGACATGTCGACATGCAGAGGTAGGCATACGCACCCGTCGTACACCCGCCACGCCTCCGGAGCGGCCTCCCGGTCCACCAGGGGCCTGTAATACTGTTTGGCTTCTATAATCCCTCCCGATAAAGAGCACAGGGCAGCACAGACGCCCTCGCCAGTCAGGCCTGGCGGGGTCTTGACAAAGAGGCAGGCATGCAAAGCACCGCGGCCATGGAGGAGGGGCAAATGGGTGTCAAAGCCGGCCTGACGTAGGGAAGTAGATGCATGTTTCGCCAGCCCAGCCATGACGCCGACCCAGTCCTTACAGACCACGGTGTCCAAATGGTCCAGGGCGGCCGCCGCCGCCACGTCCGACATGCGGTAATTGCTGGCCAGGCGGTTGCCCACCCGGCGCCCAGCCGGGATGTCGAAGCCAAAGTTCATGGCCCGCGCCACGGCCCTCGCCATGGCGTCATCCGGCACAATGATAGCCCCGCCTTCCCCACGCCCAAGCGGTTTGGTCTCGTGCAGACTTATGATGGCTCCATCGCCCGCATCGTGCACGCAACGGCCGTCTGGCAGGCGCCCCGTCGCGGTGGCCGCATTGTCAAACAGGAGGAGCTTGCCTTGGGCCGTGCACCAGGCCTCGTAGGCGGCCACATCGGCCTGGTGCCCAAACACGTTGGTCACGATGATGCCGTCAATAACGTTTTTGCATGCGTCCAGGCCGGCCAAGTTGGGACCCCAGTAGGCCGGGTCAAGGTCAAGGACGACCGCTCCCGCCAGCGGGCCCTGAAAAGATGTCGGAAAGGTGAACGCCTGCGTCGCCCACCGCAGGGGGCGGCCCTTGTGCAGGGCCCACCCGGCGGCGAGCGCGTGCAGGGCGGCCGTCCCGCTGGCGGCAGGGATGATGGGCCGGCTGGACCCGGTCAGGCCCGCAAGTTTGTCGGCAAGCACCTGCTGCAGGGGCCCCCCATTCGTCACTTGGCGGACGGCCAGGCTGACCGACAGGTACTCGGCAAATCGGGGGGCGTTGAAGGGCTTGTGCGGGCACCACTGCACCCTAGAGGATGGCCCGGAGGCCGGAGTGGCCAGGCCTTGCTTGGCTGGGCTTGCATGGGGGGTGGTGTTGGTGGTGCGGTCGGCGACCCGGGTGTCATCGTGGTGGTGGACAGCCGGGCTGGTCGAGTCCAACAGCTCGTGCCCCATCGGTGACGACATTTTAAAAGTGCGGTGTTTGAGGGGTGTGACGTTGCTGCATATTTTAAGGAACGCGGGCGCGCGCCACAACAACAGCGAATGAGAAAAAGAAATGGACGCACATATCTATTATTCTGAAATTTGCATTTTAAACGCAGGAAGACTTGTTTCACAGTGGACCGTCGCCACCTCTTTTTCTTTCTTTTTAAAGGACTAGGTCGCCTCTGGGCATTACACCCCCGCGCATCATCTATCGTATCATGCGCACCATCCTCAATGCCGCCTACCTGTTTGCCTGGGCCTGCCTGAGTGTGGCGACCTCCACCTACAACAAGTGGGTGCTGGGCCGACTGGCGTTTAATTTCCCCATCATGCTGAGTTTTGCACACATGACCGGCGCTGCTCTCACACTCCATGCCTACCTGGCCTGGAGGCGTGGAGGGTGGGACATTGGGAAGCAGCAGCACCAGCAGACTAATCAACGTCAGCATCACCACCATCCACTCCGGCCAGCCGACCTGGAAAGAGCAGGAGCACGCACCATTAATCCTCGCCCCACCCCCGTCGGCTGGGCCCAGGACCCGGCCTGGTGGTTGCGCCACCATGGCCATCACATCCTGCCCATTGCCATCATGTTTGCAACCAGCGTGTGCCTGCGTAACAGCGCGTTTGCGGGCCTGCCCCTGCCCGTGATGCAGCTGCTGGGCTCGTGCGCCCCGCTCGCCACGTACGCCCTGTCCATCGCTGTCGGTCTGGCCCCGCTGGCCTGGCCTGGGCTGGCCTGCATGGTCGTTTGCGTGTGCGGGGTGGCCATAGCCGTCAGCGGGCGGCCGACAGTTTCTTATTCTGGCCATGCCCTGGCCCGCCAGGCTGCCGGGGTCGGCCTGGAAGTGTGCCGGAGCATTATGCTGCAGCTGCTCATCTGCAGAGTGGTGGCCGAGAGAGAGGGTGGAGGAGAGGAGACGGTGCACCCGCCCGTCGAGATCGGGGCGACCGCGGTGGCCGCGGCGACCGCGTCGCCTCCGTCACCACCGCCGCCGCCGCCGCCGCACAGTCAACTCACGATCAAGCCGGGGCCATTGCCTATCACCCGCGGCCCACCATCACCCCCCTCCTCACCCCTGCCGACCATCCTACTAGCCATGTACGCGCCCGTGTGCGCTGTCATGCTGGCCCTGCCCGCGGCCGCCTTTGAGGCGGACCGCGCCCTGGCCGACGCACATGGGCGGCCACCCTGGTTTTGGGCGGCCCTGGCGGGGAATGTGGCGACAGCGCTGGCCCTCAACCTGGCCGCAGTCACCTGCCTTCACAAAGTCGGCGTCGTCGCCCTGTCCCTGACCGGGTTTGCCAAGGATTGGGGGCTGGTGGTAGTGTCGACAATCGTCTTTGGGCTGGAGGTATCGCCCCGCTTTGTGGTAGGCATGCTGGTCACGACGGCGGCGGTCGGTGTGTATGGGGGCATGCGGCGGAGGGGATGACAAGAAGGAGGGGGGGGCGCGATGATGTAAAAAAGCCTAGCAGACACAATCATGCCCATTCCTATGATTCATATTTTATTTGCGTCAACCACCGCCCACCCGCCACGCAAACAAGCCGAGGGGTGTATGCACACATTTTATATTGGCAACGCACCGGCGGCACCTTGACCTACTTTTTCTGGGCCACAATTTTGTTTTGCTCGCCGTCAAATGGCACGGCTCCTGGCCCTCGCCGCATTCCTGATGCTCGCCCGGGCGGATGCTGATACGGGCAGCCAAAGAGCTAGCCTGCGTCGGTCGCGGTGCTGCTCCTGCACGCAGGAAGCAAGCGGTGCTGCTGCTGCTTCGGAATTTCTTCCCTCGTCTATGCCGGCCCCCTCACTGTCCGACTCCACCCCTAGAACCACATCTCCTCTGTTTATCATTGTCATGATGACCTATGACCGTCCACAAGGTCACGACCTGGCGGTGTTCAACCGGTCCATCGCATCCATCCTGCAGCAGACAAACCCAGACTGGCAACTCTACATAACCGGGGACGACTACCCGCCGGCCAAGGTGGCCACCCTGCACCCCATCCTGAGCCAGGTCCCAGCCACCAAGCTGCACTGGGCCAACCTCAACACGCCCGGCGAGAGAGGACGATGGCCCGGCGGGACGAATGTTTGGAGTTGTGCGGGCGCAGCGGCGGCCAATTACGGGCTGGAACGGGTCGAGATGGGCCATAATCCGGTCAGGGGTAACATGGTGGCACCGCCTGTCGTCATGACCCACTTGGATGACGACGATTCCTGGGCTCCTGATCACCTGGACGTGCTGGCGCAGACGTACGACCAATTTCCCAATTCATCGTTTGTGTACACGCGATCAATTTTCCACATCGCCCCTTTCCCGGCTTACAGTGGGCACGTGGCTTACAACAATTACCCTCCTCGAGCAGGCAACCTCATCCACAACTCTGCTTCCTGGCGGCTGGCCGATTTCTATGGGTGGCGGTACCGGACGTGCAACACGACGGCCGAACCCGTGGACGCCGACATGTGGGACCGCATGGCCAAATACATGTCCGACAACGGAATGAAGTCGGTATTTAACCCTCGGGTGACGACTTACCATTTAACGGAGCGTGGGCAGGTGTGAATGAAATCAAGTAAAAAAATGACCGCCCTCCTCCCCCCGCCCACCAACCTGCTCATCACTCGCCCCGATTAAAGACGCGAATCTGCTTGTCAAACTCAAAAATATGATGAGCGGTGTGCTCTGGCCCGCCAGGCCGTGCCGGTGCAGCACCTCCCTGTCCCCATAACAGACGAGAGCCCGTCCACAGTCCGATTCATGAGCGTTTCGTTGACGATGAAGACTGCGCCCATTCCAGACCTTCAGCGCCCAGCGGCCAGCTATGTCAGGCTGGTCACCGAAGTTAATGCCATCACGATTATCAACATGCGCGTGCATATAAGCGCTTCAAACAGACGAATACAAGAAGACAGGGGTACAAAATTAGTTGAGCGACTCATTTTTATGTCGAAAGAAGGGTATGGCCGACAATGTAATATATTACGGAAGTCTCTTTGCCCTGCGTCAGATGCTCTCTTCATTGAACGTCTGTTTAAAGGAAGTCTAAATTCGGGCACACTGCACGTCGTCTTGCCTTAGATCCCCATGGTGCCCAATCTGATTGGGCGCAGCCGCGTCGGCACAATCGTTGTTTGCGCTCTGGTGGTAGTCGTCGGTGCTTTGCGTCTGAGAGCGACCAGCCCTTCGCGCGACCTGGGCATGCGGTCATCCCTAGGTGCGGAGGGGGCCGCCCTATACCCCTGCCTCCTGTACAGCGATCTGTACAAGCAGTATGCCGACGACCTAGTCCGGGTGCGTCAGTTGGCGGCCCGCTTCTGCGCGGCGGCTACCGACCAACAAAAGGGGACGCCCCACCTGCACCACTGCCTGACGGGCGACATGGAGAGCGAGGTCCTGTACCTTCGTATCCGGCATTATCGGCCTGCCAACGTATTTGAAGTCAGTTCCGCACTGGGGTATAGCACCATGTGGATCCTGGCCGCACTTGAGGACAATGACAACGGCGTTCTCCACTCGTTTGACCTGCATGAGACGCCCTTTCCCCACGTCCTCAGTGACGCCCACCGCGGGCGGTGGACGTTCCACCGGGGCGACATGAAGACCACGTTCCGGCCCGTCGCTGACGCCAGACCCGTGGATTACTTGCACATCGACACCTGCCACGACGAGCCCTGCATTCAGTGGTACTTGCGCAATGTGATGGAGGTCGTGGCTGCCCAGGTGGGGCCCGCCCGCCCCGTGCACGCATCCATGCACGACATTTACGAGACGTACTACCCGCCCGCTGGTTTGCGCCCGACCGCAAAGAGCAAACGCCTGCCCTTGAGGGAGGGCAACCTGGTGTTTGAGTGGCTGGCTTTCTCCAGGACGGGGGCGCACATGCACACGCTGGGCGCGGGCCTGGGGAGGGTCGGCGAGTGCGTGCGCAGCGCACGGCAGGAGGCGCTTCAAGGTGAAGCCCCTGTCCGGGTGTCGGGCGTGCAAGCCTGGGATGGCGACCTCGCCGCCAGCATTTACTTCCAGCTCATGCCGTTGACGGACAGTTGCAAGGACTGCATTATTTAGGCTCCTCGTTGGAGAGGCCTTAAAAACAGCAGTCCAAAAAAATGCCACACCGGTGATAAGCCGCTGGAATACTGACATTCTCGCGCTTGGATTGGGTAGGTGAAGTGTCTGTGAGGGTCAACAGAGGCCACAAGAAGGAACAGCCGCCACGGGGTGGGGGAGGGCGCCCTGAGTCCGGCACAATGCGATTTGTTGCCTGCAACCCTGATGACCCGACTTGCTACTAGATCGGGTCATCATATTACAACCTTGGAGCCAAGCCCTGATGAGTGGCCGCTTTCGCTTTCCCCTCGTCCCCGCCCGTCGCCCGAAAGGCGACGTAGTCCATTAGAGCGGCCACGCGTTCTGGCAAGGGAGTCCTGCGGTTACCGCCCCCAACAGTCCTCTGGGTGAAACAGAGGCAGCCCAGGCTTGTGAGGCGGGTGTCTCAAGGCCACGAATCCTAGCCATCCACTTTGGGCGTTGCTGTAGTGCTTTAGCCTTCTCCTGGGCCTGGTTTTGAAGCCCAGTGCCTCGTCGCCAGGTGCCCACAAACTCCGGGTAGTACCTGCCACAGTCTTCGTGTGTGTGAGCCTGGCCTGGTAGGGAATGTAAGTGGGAGGCGCGCGAGAGAAATTATGAAAAAGTAGCGCGTGCACGATCTCAAGACACACCCCTTAAAAGAAGATAATCTCTGCCGCGTTCATCGAGTTCATTGAAATGCAAGAATGCTGTTAAAACGTTCTCGTGTTATAATAAAGAATCCCTTCGATTGTAAATTCATGGTGCTCAGCGTCTCGCGCCACACGCAAACCGCATTCCTTGCTATCGGTGTAATTTTTTCTAGTCATGCGGGTCGCCCGCACGATAGTGCGGCAGTCAAGCGCAGGCGCGGATCGCCGATCTTTATTGGCTCAGCCATCCAAGAGCTTTGATAGGCAGGGCACGCCGGCTGGCCTCTCCGAGCTTACCGGCCACCGCACGCTGCTTGACCGTCACGCCTCACCGGACAGTGCGACCTGCGATATGAGGGTTGTTATATTCTTGCGGCAGACGCAGGCGTCCGTAGCCATATATTTGGCCCAGTCAACTCCCTGTGCGCCCGCCATCAGCACACTCGGGTCGTAGCAACCCGCCGTTTTCCAGTCGGCATCATCAAAATACACACCGCCCACAAGTTTGCATGCTGTCGGGTTGGGGTTGTGTAAGAATGCACAGGCGCCCGATTCGTGGTAAGAAATACTCCAGCCGAGCGTCTTGTCAACGTCTTCGGCCAGCGCACCATCGTGGCACGAGTCATTACCACACGCGCCATGGAATTGCGAGAAAGACAGGCCGGCGCCGGTCTACGATGCAACCCGCACGACCATGGCCCCCAAATCAATGTGTCCGATCTGGGGTGACGCTGTATGGCAGAGCCCGTTGAGCAGGCGTGTGCAACAGTGCGTCGCGTCCGCGCTTGTCAAAGTAAGTGCATTGGCCAGGGTGTACCTGCTGTAAAAGTTCATGAACTGGGCGTCCGCCTTGCCGGCAGGCAGGCGGTAAAGCGCGTCCGGGGCATAAAAATTGTCGCCATTAGTGACCAAAAACCAGCGGTAGGAGGGGTAGGTGGAGGAGGAGGAGGAGCTGGTGGTAGTGGTGGTGGCGGTGGTGGCAGCGGCGGAGAACCTGGTGCAAAAGGTGTCGACCGCGTGATCGGTGGCGTCAAACGCCGACGTTCGGCCATCGTACGCCTGATGGAACCGATCAGGTAGGGTGGTTGCATGCAAGCGCCCATCCGCAAAGCTATCGACGATGGCGGCCATGCCCTCAAACGGCGCATCGCCGGTGTCGATGATATATGCATCCCAGTGCACATGATCCAGCGCCACCAGTGTCCCCAGCGTCATTCGCAGGCCAAACAGGCCGCTGCCATCGCCGTGGCCTGCAAAGGTGCGGACGACGATGCACACCTTGTCCGCTGGTGTGGACTGTAAAACGCCAACGCCAGACCCCGGGACGTGTACCTCGTGTTTCCAGGTCGATGCATCCGTAATGGCGCCCTCAATCGCCCTCAACCATCCATCACCATGCTCCACGCTGGGCTCAATGGCGGTACCCTCGCCCCACTCGTTCCAGGCGTTGACCACCACAAACGAGTCTGGGTGCGACCGCCGCAGCTGCTGGCGGAGGAGGGCACGCAAGTTCACAGGGTGGTAGGGTCTGACAGTTTCAAGGCCGTCGGTCAGGTGGCGAGGCATGTTGTTCCAGCCTGCGTGCGCGCCGTACATGTAATGCTCGGCGCTGACACCAAAGTCGGCAGATTTTGTGGCCAGCAAATTGGCCATGTCGCGATGTAGCCCGTGGTGATCGTAAAAGGCCGTTTAGAATTCCATGACCGCATCCACGGCCTCCGCCTTGTTTTAGGCGGTCGGCGTCCATCGGATGCCATTGGTTTGGACGATGTACAGGCCGCCCAAGCCGGCCTCGATAGCCCACCGCTGCCAATGCGCCAGCATTTTGCCAAGCTGTGGCACGTCGTGGACGCGGTAGAGGAATAGGATCGGCTTGCCCTGTCGCCGGATGTAGGCCGGGTGCGCGAAGAAACGTGCCAGCCAGTCAAAATGGGGGCGCCAGTCTTGTTCCGCGTACGTCTGCTGCATTAGGACGGCATTGTCGCCACCGTCCCACCGCTTTGACCAGTTTTCGTTGGCCCAGGAGATGGCGAATGGAAGGTTGGGTTCACCGTCCTTCAACAACAGCTCGAGCGGCTTTTCCATGACGGGCCCGCCCTTGAACCAGTAGTGATAATAAATGAAACCGTGGATGCCGGCGGCCACGGCCTGGCGAGCGTGTCGTTCCCGAACCCACCTGGCTGTCAGATCGTAAAAGCCGTCGCGGGGCCGGATGACGGGGTAATGCGGGATCTGGTCTCGGGGACTGCTGGCCGTGGTCGCGCGTACCCCCACGAAATCGGTGTAGCCTTTGCCCCACAGCGCGCTGTTGACCTCAAACTCGTGAAACTGGGGAAAGAGGGCCAAGACTCTGGCCAGGCGTGGCGCCGGGAGCTGGTGAGATGGTGTCATCACCTGGTGGCTTGCTGCCGCCGCCGCTTTGCGAATCCGCAGGTGACCAGATGTCTCCTGGCGATTGGTGCCATGGCGGGGGGCAAGGAAAAGGATGGCAAGTCCGATAAGGAGGCAGCCACATACTTTGTGCTCTACGAGGGCTCTGCCAAAGCTGAAGCGAGCGTCGTGCCATTTTCTTGGGAGCTTGCTGGTCGGAAGCATGCTGAGGGAAATCCGGGTGTCGATGAATGTTGTTCATATTGTTTCATTCGGGTGTGAAGTGTTAAAATCGATATGAAACCTTTGCCGCATGCGCTTATTCAGGCAGCCATCATCTAAACAAAATTCCCTCCTTCCGTCCCCCACACACCGACCATCTCCATAGTACAGCACACGTGAGTCGCGCAGTCGAGCTCAAATCACTCGGCGCGCTGTGACAACAGGTATGAATGAAAAAACTGGTACACTGCTGTCTTCTGGCCCAAAGAGGGCATTATTTGCTCTTTCGCCTCGTTCTCCCTTTTATCCTTGATGGCTGCCGCGCCTTCTTGTGGCCACTGTGAATCCTCGCAGACACTTCTCCCACCCGATCCCCGCGCAAGAATGTGAGAGTATCCCCTACTTGCACCCCAGCCGCTCCTAGAATGCGCGCCAACCCGAGAGAAACCTGCGGTAGCTTGCTCCGCGAACCACCTTCCTAGAGCTGGCTAGGAAGGTGGTTCCTGAGACGCTGGTCTCAGGGACCGATACTCCCCGAGTCATTGTCAGCTGGACCGTGCACACACTAGACCGGCTGCCGGACGTTTGTTTGGGGTGCGCGGCGCCCAAACCGGAAGCGTGTATGTCGCGCGGCACGTAGAGCAGCCGCAAGCATGTGAAACCGGTGATAAGCCGCTGGAATTCTTGAGGCTTGAGCAGGCAAATCGGCTTGTCCGGGGCCGAACGATGGGAAGCTGCGCATTGCATGCGCCGAGCATTCACATCGTGGGAGATCGTTGCAAATGCGGTCTCGCCAGAGCCGTGGCTCGGCACGTCGCCAGGAGATTTGCATTCTGGACTTTGGACTGCCTATTCAGCCCGACCTACTTGTGCTGCCGACTGGGCCGACCGTGCGGCTTGAATGATGATCACCGGATGGCACTGCTCCGGGGCTGGTGCATGACATTGGCGAAAACTCTAGGGTGACCTCTGTCTTTGCGGCCAAATCGGGACACGTCGTCATTGCTGTTGAAGGCAATCGGTCGACGGCGCAAGTATTCAAGTTCAACACGCTCCTCAATTGCGTCCAGGACAAGGTCACCTTGGTCGAATCCATAATCTCCAACCGCCAAGAAATTGTCTCTTTCAAATAGGCCGGCATCTCGGGTGCGCCCGTCGCAGGCAAGCTGGACCAGGCGGGATCTATAGGGGCGACAACCAACCCGCCTACCGCCCTGCAAGTTGCCGATTCCGTAGTCGCAGCCCAGCCTTTGGACAATCTCCTGGAAACCCCGCGCATTCGGCTCTTGTTGTGGAAGTTGGACGTGGAAGGCTTTGAAACCCCGCATTCAAGGGCGGTGCCAGCTTGCTGGCCACGCAGCCGCCTTTTCACATTGTTTGTGAGTGCAACCTGGGCAGCCTTGGCGCGGTGGACACGTCCCGCCAGCACGGATACACTAAAGTCTACTAAATTCTTTTATTTAGGTTCCATGATGCACGACCGACCAATGGACAGCAAGTTCCAGGCGTCCATGGCCGCTTGGGTGGACCGCCCCATCGACTTGGCCAACGTCGCGGGGTCGGTCGGGGCCTGGCATGCTGGAAGGCCGGGCTCATTTGACCTCGTGGCAGTGCACAAGGACCAGGTTGCAGGGTGCCCGGCGTCCGTGAGGGAGTGTGAGGGGAGGAAGTGAGTGTCATGGGGAGGAAAAAAGAGATAAGAGAGCGCTGGATGTTGTGTGCCTCGACCCAGCCCGATGCGCTCGCCCGCCCGACGCTCAACGCGAGCATACACGTATACAAGGCGCACACGGCGCCCACATCGCATACAACAAGCCTCTAAAAAACTACACAAAGCCCTCCCCCCGCCCGTCGACCCGCTCATCAATCGCCCTTAAAATGACGCGCATCTGCTTGTCAAATCCAAACAGGTGATGGGCGCAGTGCTGGCCCGCTAGGCTGTGCCGGTGCAACATGTCCCTATCATTTCCCTATCCTCGTAGTAGGCGTGCAACTGGTCCACAGTCCGATTAATTAGGGTTTCGTTCACGATAAATACCTCCTCGTGAAACCGGTACGTACCCGTTGCGCTAATTCATGTTGTGGAGGTCCGTGCTAAACAAGGCTGCGCCCTTCGCCAGACCTTCAGTGCCCAGGGGCCAGCCGTGCGTGCAGACGGTCCGGTAAAGGTTAAGTCAGATCCGCGTATTTGCGCAGGCGCAGCATGTAATGGCCAGGTAGGGCGCCATTGTAAGCGGTCCCATTACAAGCCGGGGCACGTTCACCTTGTTGTACCGGTTATATGCCTGTTCAAAAATTAGGAGGTCGTACCGGTGAAGGCCCAAAGGTTTTTCCAGAGCGTCCCAGGCGAACGAACGCCTTCGAGTCGACGCAATTGCGTCGACTCGAAGGCGTTGGTGCGGGTGACGACCATGATGTCGGTGTCGAAATGCTCCATAAATGCTCCCACCTCATTCAAGCGCCAAGCGGCCATGGCATTTGGAAAGAAGATGTCCGTTAGCAGCACGCGCCTTCGGCGAGTATTTGCAATTGCGTTGGATTCTCGAAGTCGGGCGGCCCGTGTCCATGCGTGGATGGCATCAAGATGATGTAGGCTTGGACCTCCCTCCTTATTGCCAGCCAGCCAAACTATCCTCGAAACGTGTGGAAGCGTGAACAAGACAGCTACACATGCTCATACTCAGAGCCCATGCAGTCAGCTGGTTGGGCGAATATCGGGCCAAACGCCCGGGCGTGAATGCAAAAGGGCATCAAGGGGAAGTGTGGTGTGTGTGTGTGCTCACTTGCGTGTATTTGGGAAGATCGACACGGTCTCTTCTTAATGGCGCATTGCATTGCTTTGCTGATGTTCGTACACGGCTTTGACGACCCAAGCCCCATAGTCGTTGGCACACAATTTCCGCGAGCCCCCTGTCAGGTACACCTCTTGAATAGGCGTCTCCAGCGATGGCAGATGGTGGAGTGACGTCAGTGTGTCAAAGCATGGGCCTTTGGGGTTCCCAACACTCCCTCTCCTCTTCAAGAGAGAGCCCGCCCTTCAAGGGAACCCATCAACCGTCCCCGTCCCGGTGTCGCCCGCGCCACCACCCTCAGAGCAGGACTGTACGCACGTCTTCGTGCCCTTCATGTGCCGCTCAGAGTAACCACGGAAGCGCGCCGTGCAAAAAAATGCATTCCTCCTGACCAACCCCAAACCTCGGAGCGCGTGCGCGAGCGGCTCGCAGGTCCATTTAACAAACGATCCCGCCTTGCCTCATCTCTCACAACATCTCATCCCATACTATTCATACCCCTGGCTTACATGCATTGCCGCGGTTGTAGTGGTGTGTCGTGCACGGGCAGAAAAACGAAGACAAGTGGAGCATGGTAAAGGAGAGCTGAAAACTGCGAGAATGAGTGAGAGCAACGATTGAGTGTAATCTACACCTCTCTCGCTCTGCTACACGTTCCAATGCCAGCCTCGATGTCATGTTCGCCTCCCCTTCTCCATCAACGGAGCCCCTCGCCCGCACGAACTCCACACCCCGATGCCTGCTTCTGGGCAGCCCTGAATAAGAATTGCCTTGGTCATTGCAGGGACAATGTTACTCCGATGCACCCCAAATGGAATATAGCCGGGAGGCTTGTCATCCATTTCCCAAGAAAACTTTTCAGCTACTGAGGTGGAAGCGCGCACCACGGTCTCGTCACGCTGCGCCAAGTCTGCAAGGCCTTCCACAAAAAAGACGTCCTCTGGGTTGGTGCTTCGATTAAAGTGCTTGGCAATGTGCAGCATTTCATCGACCGACCGCAGGGACAGGCCACCATTGCCGACAATGTGGTCGGCATGGACCCAGGGGGCGCCAATATAATCGTACGCCAGAAAGTCGTCAATGGTGAATGAGGAGCGCGAACACAGCACACTGTCCACCTGGAAGACCAGCACCTTTTCAGCGTGCATGGCCTGCCAGAATTTGGGATGGGCCAATAGGCGCGAGTATTGCGTGACATGCGCCAGCTCGTCCAGGGTGGGGATGTCGAGAGCTGACAGCGGGACCGCGACCAGTCCCCCCGTCCGGGCCAGGTAGCGCACGATTTTGTCACCGACCACAGCAGACTCAGCCCTGGGCGTGTACACCACCAGCAGCGGCCAGTCCGGCCCTAGATTGCCTGCAAAGTTGGTGAGCGTGAACGCCAGGGTGGAGCAGGGCTCGTGGATGACGGTGACAGCCCTAAACCGAGACCAGGGGATGTTGATTGTGGCATCCAGGCTCGGCGAACGAGGCGCGAGCCTTGCATTGGAGTGCATGCGGACTCGGCGTGGCACATGCATACTTTCAGGATGAGCCCAGCCAAGGCGGGAAAGGATCAACATTTGTACGAGTACGAAGGCGCTCCATGTAGTGAGCGAAACATTGTGTCGCACGCAAGCCATGCTCGCAACTCTTTCAGTAGAGTCAGTAAACCTAAACAAACATTCTGTGGATTGGGAATGCCAAATGATTTATGAATTCATGCACTAGGCCGCACAATATCACAGACTTGTAAATGTTCTAGTTTTTTAATCGTCTACGCCTGCCGAGCACCGTGGGCCATCCAATGCACCTTAGGAAGCCTTGCGTTTGGTTGCTTTGTTTTGCGTTTGTTCTCTTGCTAAGCTTGATTGAAGGACCGTATTCATGGGGTCTTATTAAAAGCACCGTCATTCCACGGCTTCAATCACATCGCCGACACAGAGCGAGCTTATTTGTTACGAGCATACGGCATGAAAACTTAGATGCAGGGCTCCAAGCTGACGTTGTACTATCTGGAGAAGGTGGCGGAGTTCTAGATTCCAAGCCTGCGTCGACGTTAACCACAGGCACCCACGGTGGCCTGTCACCTCCGGCACAAAACCCTGCTCCACCACCCGAATCCGGCCGTCACGTTGCTGACTTTTTGAACCATGCTGCAATGGCGCGATCAATGTTGATTGGCGAAGTCCACTATGATTTTACGGCGGGTCCGTCAGAGAGAAAGCGCACAGCTAAAGCAGCGGATGCCGGCACATCAACAGCACCAGTCACCCCGCTGCGGATCGCCCAGTACAGCCAGGTGTACATGCCTGCCTGGACAGGTAGCTTTGCCGGGTGTTATCGTCCCTGTGAGGCTGTGGGCGGCAATGGAAATGTCAGTGCAGCTGCCAGCGCGGACGTGGTAGTCATCAACATGATGAGGCCTGACGCACCGTGGACCCGCCCGCCTGGGCAAATCTGGGTGGGACCTACTTCGAGTCGCCCGACCATTACCCTACTCTACGGGACGCGGCCACGCTGGCCCGATTCAACTACACCACAGGTTATCGCCCAGATGCCGACTTTCCAATTTTTAACATGGTTCGAGACACGGGCGGGTCACTGAACGTGACGCTGGCATGGCCTCTGCCCGGGCATGCCCTGAAGTGCCGCCACCCAATGATGTCGACCTGGATTTCTAATTGCCACCTTGATTCACTGAGCCGTCTCCGGCTGTTGACCGAGTTGGAGCGACGCAATGTCACAGTCTCATCGTACGGGAGGTGCGGGCCGGGCCACGCGTCACCTCGAATGGGACCTGACCTGGATCCTCAGTGGCGCGATTGGGCCGCCGCTGGTGGGCCCGGTGCTGAGAAATCGGCAGTCTCGGCCCAGCACTTGTTCATGTACGCGGCTGAGAATTCAGGGTGCGCGTACTACATCACTGAGAAAGTGATGCACGCTTTTTTGGGCGGGTCCGTGCCCGTGTACGTAGGGGACAGCGAGTCCTTGAAAAAACTGGCCCCTCCGAATTCCGTCATTTATGCAGCCGACTTTGCCGACTCAGCTGCGCTGGCGGCGCAGTTGCACTACCTCGCCTCCAATGCTACCGCGTATGAATGTTATCTGTCGTGGAGGTCAGATCCGACTGCCCTTGACTCGATGTACAACTTCATGTCGTTGCCGACATGGGAGGCGACTCAACCAGATTCAAAAGCGTGCGCTCTGTGCGAGTTTTTATGGGCAGCACCGCGGCGGGTGGGACCGCTAATTTCAACGGACTTGTGCCTGCCTTTGAAGAATGCAAGGACCAAGTTTCGTTTACGTCTATAGTATTGAGCAGTTAACATTTCTTTGTCGGTGAAAAATATGTAATAAATCATCCATTCCCCTAACTCCGGCCATATACCGCCACACTACGGCGCACTTTTACATGGCGTTCAGCAGACGACGCCAAAGACGCACCCTGACTATTAAAAGAGCGCTCTTATTGTTCCTGTTGAGTGTGGTGGCATTTGCTGGAATCCGGCAGCTCCTGGCAACAAATGTCGACAGCAGTGGCGACGGATTGTCGCCTAAATCTAGCGTGAAACTTGCTCTGTCTGCCAGCAGCACTCGCCTATCACCCGAGCTGTGGGCCAGCGGCGGGGTTAGCCTTCATCGGGTGGATATTGCGGAACAGGTGTTTAGGTGAGCGTTAAAAAGCAGCGACGACGGTCAGCTCTGCTTCAAAGACCAAGGCAATCCTTTATCACGCCGGACCCCATCAAAATAAAAAATAGGCCCATCCTGCCCTAACCCTCCCCACATCAGCCTCCTCACCCAGGCCGAGCGCAACGACCTCCGCGCCCTGTGCGGGCGCACGCTCTGGCACTCCCTCACCACAGCTGTCCGGCCTCGGCCCGATGGCAACACCGTTTTTGTAGCGACTGGCGACATTGACGACATGTGGATCCGGGATTCAGCGGTGCAGCTGTCCATATATTTCCCTCGCTTGGCCACGCACCCGTCGTTGAGGCGCATCCTGGAAGGCACCATGCGGGCCCAAGCCTTCTACATTGTGCAGGACCCGTACGCCAACGCGTACACGTCCCGCTGGCGCGACGTGGACAAGCTTTCCAAGGCCGACCGTGTCATTGGGCGTGGTGGCTGGGTGGCGACCCGCAATTACGAGCTCGACTCGGGCGCGTACTACCTCAACATGCTGTGGAACTATTTATCGACATCGCCCACCATCTTTGGGGCTGAGCGGTTCTTAAATGAGACGACCCTGTTTGATGCGGCCATGCTGCTTGTAGACACGTGGGTGGTGGAACAGGACCATGAGCTGCGTAGCAGCTATCGTTACTCTGAACTGGCGCGTGACGGCATGGGCCCTGCATCCGCCTACACGGGCATGTCCTGGTCGGGATACCGCCCATCCGACGACCCGCAAACCTATTCCTACAACATTCCCGCCAACATGTATGCGATAGGTGCTTTAGAGCGGGCATTGGCGATCAATGATCGCGTGTGGCAATCGCAGCGTTTTGCGGCCGCTGCGGCCAAGCTGGCCACCGACATGCGGGCCGGCATTGAAGCCCACGGCATCGTCACACACGAGGACGGCTCGCGGTCGTATGCATACGAGGTGGATGGCCAAGGAGGCGTGCTGTCCGATTTTGATGACCCCAACGTGCCCAGCCTGCTGTCCATACCGCTGCTGGGCTACCCTCATTTTGACCCGGCCATCTATGCAAACACGCGCGCGCGGATTTTGTCTGACAAGAACAAATGGTTTTTCACCGGCCCCGTCCTGTCCGGCCTGGGCTCGCCACACACGCCACCAGGGCACGTGTGGCCGCTGGCTATCATGGTAGGGGCGCTGACGACGGACGACCCGGGCGCACGCGTGACTGCCTTTCGTCAACTGCTGCGTGCCCAGTGCGGCAATGGCCTCATGCACGAATCCGTGTCCGCTTCGGACACGACCGCCTGCACGCGGCCCTGGTTTGAGTGGGCAAACGCCATGTTTGTGGTGCTGTATGAAGACACGTTTAGGGAGCGGTGCGATGGCGCGGCAGAGGTGGGTAGATTGGAGGGGATTAGGGAGAGGGAGGGTGGTGGGGGGAGAGGCAGGGCAGACCCCTTGTGCTATGAAACGCTGGAGGTCCGGGTCAGGCATGTTGCAGCGTGAAGGATTCTCCAGTCGAGAACAAAAAATAGTAGAAAAAAAAGTTTAAGGACCAAACTTTACCCTTTCGTTTATCCTCCGCTCGCACGCTCGCAGCCTCCCGCATGCCGATGTTATGGTAAATCCAGACGCCCGGCCGAATAGATATACTGTGCGGAGGTTATGCGAGCAAGTCAAATGCTTAAACACACTCTCTTTATTTTTGTTTTGCACAGACGCATGCGTCCGAGGCCATATATTTTACCCAGTCCACATCGGAGGTCGGCAATCGGAGGTCGGAGGTCGTATGTAAAATACTAGGGTCAAAGCACCCAGCCATATTCCAGTCATCCGTATCGTAGTAAATACCTCCAACCAGCTTACAGGCAGCGGGATTGGGGTTGTGCAGAAATGCACATACCCGGTGGTCGTGGTAACCAATGCTCCACTGCAATTTTGCGTCAACATGCTCAGCCAAGGCCCCATCATGGCAAGAATTACTGCCGCACGCTCCATGAAATTTGCTAAAGGAAAGCTTGGACGCGGTCCAAGAAGAAACACGCATAACCATAGCCCCCAGGTCTATGTGGCCTATTTTTGGAGACGCGGCATGGCAATGCCCATTCGCCAGGCGGGTGCAGCAATGAGACATGTCTCCCTGCGTTGATATCACCGCATTAACTAAAGTGTAACGGCTATAAAAATTCATGAAAACGGCGTCCTTGTCGGGTGGAAGATAATTTAGCGCGTCCGGCGCGTAAAAGTTATCCCCATTTGTGACCAAATACCAGGTGAATCTGCCGGACCGGGTGCAATGTTTTTTACCAATGTAGTCCGTGGCATCATACGCCGATGTTAGCGACTCATATTTTGTCTTGTACTCGTCGGGCAGCGTCACCACATGCAAGCGATTATCCCCAAGGCTAGAGACAATATCGTCCATGTTTGTAAAGGCCTCATCGCCGGTGTCGACAATAAACGCCTCCCAGTGCACATGTACAAGGTTTAATAAGGTTGACAGCGTTTTGCGGAGGCCAAATAGGTGGCCATCGTCATGGCCGCCGTACGTGCGCACCACAATGCACACGTTGTCAGATTCAGAGGCGCCCAACGAGCCGACTCCAGCTGGGGGCACCTGCACTTCCCTCGTCCAGGTCGACGCATCTTTGATGGCGCCCTCGATGGCACGCAACCAGGTATCACCATGCTCAATGCTGGGCTCCATGGCAGCACCTTCGCCCCATTCGTTCCACGCATTGATGACTACAAAAGAATCGGGGTGGGACCTCCGCAACTGCTGCCGTAGCTCGGCTCTAAGATTGATAGGGTGGTAGGGGATGACAGATTCGAGGCCATCACTCAGGTGGCGGGGCCTATTATTCCAGCCAACGTGCGCTCCAAACATGTAGTCTTCCAGATTCACATTAAAGTCGGCAGGGTTTGTGTCGACAACGTGTGCCATGTCGCGTGAAGGGTGGTGGCCGTAAAAATTAGGGTAGAATTCCATGATGCCGTCCACGGCGCCTGCTTTTTTGTACGCCGACGGTGTCCATTTGACGCCGTTTGTTTGGACCACGTACAAGCCACCCAGGCCTGCTTCTACCGCCCACTGGCGCCATTGAGTTAACATGTTATCTAAACCTGTCACGTCATGCGCGCGATACAGAAAGAGCACCGGTTTCCCATGACGTCGCACATAAGACGGGTGCGCAAAGAAACGGGCCAACCAATCAAAGTGAGGGCGCCAGTCTCGGCGGTTGTACGTCTGCTTCATCAGCACCGCATTGTCGCCACCGTCCCACCTTTTAGACCAATTTTCGTTGGCCCAGGATATGGCAAAGGGAAGGTTGGGCTCACCATCGACCAGCATCATCTCCAACGGCTTTTCCATGACGGGTCCGCCGTCAAACCAGTAATGGTAATACACAAAGCCGTGAATGCCAGCAGCCCGTGCTGCACGAGCATGCCGTGCTCTAATCCATTTCGCGTCCAAGTCATAGAAGCCGTCACTGGGCCGAATAACAGGATAGCCCGGCACGGCCGACGACTTGCTGCTCTTGGTCACGTTGCGCAGACCAGTAAAGTCTGTGTAACCCTTGCCCCACAGGGCATTGTTGACTTCAAACTCGTGGAATTGGGGGAAATACAGGGCAAGGATTCCTGGCAACGCCTTGGAGTCACCTGAGAAAGTTGGAAAGCCCCGCTTGGTGGGCATCGGTCTGCGCCTGGATTGGAGTTGCATGCCGGAAGTATGGTTGTCATGTCTACGGGCTAGTCCAAAGATAATAAGGAACAAAGTTACAACGGCGTAGGACCTTAGACGGCGCCGTGAAAGTCCGAACATGACGACTTCTTTATGAAAAAGCGCGCTTTGCTTTTGATCATGACATGTCCGTTTTTGAATTGTTTTTGATCATAAGCACTATCTGCAGCAGAGTTACAAAATGTTTCTCTTGGCGTGGTACGCCACGGCTTTGACGTGCATTTTGTCATCCATCCAAGCACGACTCACTGATGAAGTCGGCATGTCTCACGTTCGGAGGCCGTTCCCAAGCTTTCTTGACGTTGCTAAATCGGGCAACCCTGTCTCGGACAAGGTCACAGCCCATTCTTATCAAATCATGTATGACATGCTGCTACTTCCAAAAATTCGTAAGCACCGCAAAAACCACAGCGGTGTCAAATTGCTAGAAATTGGCTTGGGCTGTGACATGGAATATGGTGCGCGGCGGTGCTTTTTGGGGGGAAGAGACATACCACACAAAGCACTCATAATTACTTCATAAAACAAACGCAGGTCCTGGCGCTAGTGTTCAGATTTGGCGGGCGCTGCTCAACTCACCCGCCGACGAAATTTGGGAACCAGATACAGACGGAGCTTGCGTGTCCAAAGCTGTTTTGGTAAGCTTGCCGGCATTCACCCACTGGTAGGCAGTCAAGGCGACGCACACGCCCTTGCTGCATGGAAAGCCGAGTCAGGTGGCATGTTCGATATTATCGTTGACGACGGCTCTCATAAAAATGGAGACATCAAAGTAACTTTTGATGCGTTATTTAATGATGCTCTAGCTCCAGGTGGTGTCTATTTTATCGAAGATTTACACGTAGGCCGGTCTGGAAGCTACATGGACGCCAACGCCAGTATGCCAAACCCGGTGATGGCTGATATTATAAAAGACTGGGTTGAGCAACTAGCTATTTGGCCTAGCGATGCGTTGTACGTGCATAAGCTACCTGCCAACGTGAGTTTTGTGATGTGTCAGGCCGAAGCGTGTGCGATTGGTAAAAACGGTGGGACTGGGACTTACCATACGCGGGCGACTGGTGGTGTCTAAGGACCGTACCTGAGCGGTGAAAGCCAAGAAATGAAGGCGAGCCCAGTGATTGAGTGCAACTGCATCGACCTGGGTGCGGTTGCCTTTTGGCTGAAGCAGGTCCAACAATCTGGCATTCGGTTTTACGTACAAAAACTGCGGTGGAGAATGTGGGGTAGAAGGAGTTTTTTGCTCCTGATGTTCATGATCATATATACAAGCCTTAGAGTGGTGTCAATCAGTTCACATAACAAGATCTTTAACGTGAAGAATAGGTAACACGGCTGCGATTGCGATCTCTGGCATTGTTCAAAAAAGTCAGGTTCATGCCTGGTTGCCAGGGACATCTCTTACACGCCGAATGGGCCGCTCGGACACTGTCTTTCAAACCGACTGCCCGGCACCGATTTCGTGGGGGTGGCTTCGTCGTGTCCCCTGGTAGCTGGCATGCAATCCTCTCCGACCTTAATATCGGTACGGGAGACCTGAGCAGCGCAACGCGGCGCTCTCGCACGTTCAAATCGCGCCTCATACGAGGACGTCGATACTTGTTTCATGGATCGTGGCTACTGAGATGGGAGAAAGTTGTAGTCCCTTGCAATGCGGATGGGACGAGGATGGGAGGGGTTGGGTGGGGGTGGCAGAGAGGGGACCCGCTCAAGTAGATTGAAGAGGGAAAATTTGTAGCGAAAAAGCGTGCTGTGCTCGCACTCCCTCCTCATTTCGTCATCGACAATTTCCTAGCGCAAGATAACATGCTCGCACTCCCTCCTCATTTCATCATCGACAATTTCTTAGCGCACGATAACATCGGGGCGTCCTGGGTTCATGCCGGCCGGAACGATAACAATGCTGGCTTGTCTCTGCAGTCTCTGCAATCGGTTGACCTAATATTGCACATTGCCCAACATTCTAACCGGAGCACCGACTTGAAGGATGTCTATTTCGTAGTGGGCTCGGCTGACTTGGCGCAGCGTGACGACACTGTCGTCCGCGATTCAACCTCGGTGGCTGATTTACTTTCGTGGGAAGGGGATGAGCAGCCGCCCGACTGTCTTGTTGGCGTGCACCGGAGACCTATCGTACCTGCAGAGACTATAGCAGCCATCATTTAGGGTTGCCCAGAGGCCGGCATCGGGGTGTGGAGGTCGTGTAGAGGGAATGAAAACACATGCAAACCCCTTCTCTCTCCCCCCCCCCCGTCCTTCTTCTCACTCTTCCCTGAAAGGTCATCCAGTCGATGTGAGATCGCAGCCGCCCAACATGTTACTCTCGGACTTAGTTGTGCATTAACAGGGCCTCGTGCACCGTCAAGGTTTTGACGTCCAAAGCTTTGTACCGTTTGAAGAAATGGCAATCCGAATACTCAAGGTCGCCAAGTGTCGCATTTGTGCGCAGCTTATCCACGATGAAACGAATGCCCGATTGTTTCACTTGTTGAAGCTTAAACACGACCGCGCCCAAGTCTACGCACCCGCATTTAAAGACTGGGCTGATCTTCATTTCTTGGGTTTTGCCACTACGGTGTGGCCCACACCATTCGTGGGTGTATGCAGGTGGACCAATTCTCCACCGCTCTCCAAAATCGTAATGCGACACC
>Ga0315287_10001344_pt1 | contig 22537 bp, 17 predicted proteins | sample YL17G11_0_MG_FD_205037 | JGI IMG/M metagenome (GOLD analysis project Ga0315287, IMG submission 205037) | Sediment microbial communities from Yellowstone Lake, YNP, Wyoming, USA - YL17G11_0 | ecosystem: Environmental > Aquatic > Freshwater > Lake > Sediment | place: USA: Wyoming | collected...
CGTTCAGCGCGGCCTCGAACCGCACGATGTTCTCCGGCGTCTCATAGGGCTGCACCACGAACTGGCAGTTGTCGTTCTCCGCGTCGCCCCAGCGCGAGAGCTCCACGTCAATCTCCCGATTGTGATGGGCCGGGTCGTTGTCCCACGTGAACAGCCCCAGCACCGCGTTATCGCTGATCCGCTCCGCGCCGCCGCCCAGGTGGAACGTGTACTTGCCATACCCCAGGGCCGGGACCGCGACCACCTCGGCGCAGCGCCACACGCCATCTTGCTGGTCTATCCGGAGGTGAAGCCGCCCCTCCGCGTCCACCCACACATTCTCCTCGCCCTCCGCGTAGAAGTTCGGCCCCGGCCCCACGCGCGTATCGCTCCCCTTCACCAACCACTCGTAACCCGAGAACGTCAGCCGTCTTCTCGCCCATTCCGCCATCACCATCTCCCGGTCCTGAACTGGAACCGAATCACGCCGTCACAGCGCCGCGGCCGGAATGGCCGTGACGGACTCGGACAGTGGCAACGACTGCTCCACCAGACAGATCACGCCTCCCGGTCCCACCGGCGCGCTAAGCTTCTCCAGCGCCCGAAAGTGCCGCACATCAGTGGGAGTAGGGGAGGCGGTGCGCTTGAACTCCATCGGGTGGATCACCCCATCCTGGACGATCAGCAGGTCAATCTCCTGCCCGTCCTTGTCCCGATAATAGTAGAACGGCGCCCTCCGTCCCTGATGCCAATAGCTCTTTATTACCTCGGTCAACATCCAGCTCTCCAGGATTGCCCCAGACATCGCCCCCGCCTCCAGGGTCTCGGGGCTGGACCACTCGGTGAGATACGCCGCCAGGCCGGTGTCGAGGAAGTAGAGTTTGGGCCGCTTGATCAGTCGCTTGCTAAGGTTGCTGTGGTAGGGCTCCAGCAAGTAGATCATCCCGGAGGCCTGCAAGATGGATAGCCAGTTCTTCGCCGTGTTCGTGGCGATGTCGGCGTCCCGGGCGAACTGCGCGAGGTTGAGCAACTGCCCCGTCCGCGCCGCCGCGATCCGCAGGAACCGCAGAAAGGCCATCTCATCCCCAACCTTGGCCAGGTCACGCACATCCCGCTGCAAGTAGGTCTGAAGGTAGGAGCTGAAGAAGAGGTCGCGGTCCATCTCCTCGTTGAGCGCGATGGCCGGGAAGGACCCTCGCCAGATCAGGCGATACAGCTCGCGCAGGGGTAGCCGACCGCCGGTGCGCTCCCGTTCCGACAACTCCTCAGCGGTGGGAAGGAACGGCCGATCCTCTCCGCCCCGCCCGAGCAACTCCCGGCGCGAGAACCCGAGCAGGCTGACCACCGCCACCCGGCCGGCCAGCGACTCGGACACCCCGCGCATCATCTGGAACTGTCCGCCTCGGCGGATCAGCCAGAACGCGCCCGGTCTTCGCTCTCGATCCACCTCCATCTTGATATACGGCAGCAGTCCCGGTGCGTACTGAATCTCGTCTATCAGCAGCGGCGGTCGGAACCGCTGGAAGAACAGCGCCGCATCGCGCCTCGCCAGGTCCAACACCAGCGGGTCATCGAGCGTCACGTACACGCGCTCGGCCTCGCTGACATGGCGCAGGAACGTGGTCTTCCCCACCTGCCGCGCCCCCGTGACCAGCAGCGCCGGGAACTGCTGCGAAGCGGACAGCGCGAAGCGCTCTAGGGTGCGAGGGAGGTACATGGAGTATCCTATCGGCTATTATGCAATGCGATTGCATAATAGCCGATGGGGTCGGGAGAAGTCAAGGGCAAACACTTCCGTTCGAGAAGGACCTCGAGAAGGGAGAGGGAGGAACGGGACCGTGTTAGGTACTACCCCCGTCGGGTCCGTCTACGCAAGCTATACGATCCATCGCTGTCTTATCAACGGCCGAGCACAACTCAAACAGAGCACTACGCATATCACCGAGTCTCTCCAGAGTCTGCTTGCTCATGCCGACGTCCTGCCGAGCTGTGACTGCTACCGCCTTTCTCTGCCCAAGCTGTTCTTTCTGCGCCTTTAGCGCCTCAAGCGCCGTGTCCTGGTCATGGTTGAGGCTCGCTAGCCACCTGACCGCGCATAGGAGGAACCGATCCCACTTTGGGCTAATCTGGTTCCACTGCTGTCCGCATACTAGCATCGCGGCACCCTCTATCTCATCCGTCTCCGGTATCGAATCTGGAAAGCTCACGCCGTCACTGCGCGTGGCCGTGAGGAAGTCGAGGCACACGCTGTCGAACATCTCTACGCGCCGACGCATGAGTTCGTACTGGAGACGTCTGCTATCCGACCCTGCGGCCGAGAGGGCTGATCGAACCGTGGCCTCTGCGGCTACCCTGGCGCTCTCGACTGTCGCATCAGACTGTCTTCGCGCGGCCCGTCCGCCCGCGATTGCTGAGACGATGGCACTGAGCACACCTGATCCCAAGAGGGATAGGATTACAGTCCAGAGAGGACCAAGAGTAGCGGCATCGGAAGGAGCGGCCATAGGTGTACCTCCTTGCGGCTAATGGGCTTGCTGTTCGGTGTTCTTCTGCCCTTCCCCTTCGTCAGCGCACGCAACTGGCAATGCCTGTTTGGCAGGAACCCCGGGGTCCCCTCGGCGGGGTGGCGGTCTGCGGAGTAGACTCAGCCACTTGCCTCATGCCACCCCACGAGATCGCCCTCCGCGCTTGCCCCGTCCCAACCTTGGCGCGCCTCGCTCGCCCTGTTCAGCGCCTCCTCCTCGACGACTTCCACGGCCCCGGCGCCTCCCACCTCCCCCCGAACGGCCGCCCCTGCGACAGCGCCTCTGCGATCGGCCCCAAGAAGGTCGCCAGGTCAGCTACCACCTCGGGCAGGTTCCGCGACCCTCCGGCCCGCCGCTGGAACGCCTTCCACTGGACGACCTTTGTCGGGTCCTTCGCGAAAGTGGCAGACAAGGCCTCGGGTTCTGCCTCCAGCGGTGTGCCCCGACGCGCGAAGGCGGTGTCCACTGCCTCTGAGAGGGTCGCGCCGTCGAAGTCGAACCAGCGTGACAGCTCCCAGATATCGTGGAAGTCTTTCATCCGACTCGATACCAGACCGCGGCTGGCCAGGGCGTGGAACTTCTCGGCGACGGTGCTCTCCTTGCTGTAGCCGCGCAATCGCGGAGTTGGAAGGTCCAGCAGGCTTGGATACTCAGTCATCTCCGCGGCGGGCACCACTGCATCGCCAAACCCGACATCAACCTGCATCGCAACCACCGCGTTCCCCAGCGTCCCGCGAAAGCGAAGCCGAACGCCCCCGTAATCGGCGTTTTCGACGATCCGCTTGCCTACCACCGTCTCAGGGTCGAACCACATGCCATCGTCTTCCACTGGCTGTCGGCATACGGCGCGGATCAGCGCGACCATCTCCTCAACACCGTTGTCGGCATGACCCAGCAGATCAATGTCCAGCGTCGGTCGCGACTTCGGGATCTGCCACACCGTGAACATCAACGCTCCCTTCAGCACGAATTGATCAGCATATCTGGACCGGGACAAGCGGTAGAGAAAGCGCTCCAGGGCAAAATGCTGTAGCAGGTGGTTGAATGACTCCCCCGTCTCCCTGGCGCGGTTCAGCAGGCGCTGTCGGATTGATGCTGGGAGGTTCGTGATGGATCCCCTCCCTCCCCTATCGCCTCTTCCCCCTTCGGATAGCAGCGCCTCCAGATACGGACGCATCACCCTCTCGACGCGGCAGATGCGCGCGAACCGGAGCAATTCGCTCGCTCGCACCGAACGGTGTTCTCGGTAAAGCCTCAGCGCCTCCACCGCGACATCGAGGCCAAGCTTGTTGCGGTACTTGAAGCAGTCGGCCAGAGTCTTCTCCGGGCTGTAGATCTGCACCTCAACCCCGTCGTGCGTGTGCGTCTCAATGCCTGCCGTGAAGGCCTGCCCGGTGAACCAGAAGATCCTCAGTGGGGGATGCTCCAGCCTGGGCGGCTCCGCACCGCGGGGAAGGGCCAAGTGCACCTCGTGGGGAATCTGCGTTGTGAGGTCATGATAGGCGAGGGCGGAAACGAGGCAAATCACCCCGTTGGGCGATTTTGACGTCACGAGTATCAAGTCCGGGTTGCCCAACGCAGGGAGGTCGGCGAGCCGGTATAGACCACGGCTGAGGCGGACTATGACGCCCTGGTTGAGCATCGCGTATAGCGTCCGGGGGTGAATGCGCAACTCCAGAGCCTTGCTGGTTCTGAGGGTTCCGCCCTGCTCGCCAAATACAGCCCTAGCCTTGTCTAACGGCGTCTCCGCTTTCGTCTCTTGACGCTTCTTGGGCATGGATAGTTTTACCTGCATTTGTGAACATTCGCGGGTAATTCTATCCAGATCGTAGACGCCTGTCAAGCCATTTGGCACTCTGCTTTCAAGACATCGTCCCTGCTTTCCGCCAGTCCCCTCCTTTGACCTAAGTCAAGGCGCGCGATGCTTGGATTCAGGTACTATCTCTTTGGACGCGAACGAGTTTCGCGCAAAGGAGAGAAGAACATGTCACACGCTCACGGTCACGGACACGAAGGTTGCCCCGGCGCCCGCGTGCTCCACTTCGCGGAGCAGCGCGAGACGGCGGAGGAGCAGCAGGGGACTCGGCCCTCGCAGTTGCGGCAGTGGCCGGTCCAGCTTCACCTGGTCCCGCCCACCGCCCCGTACTTCCAGAACGCCGACGTGCTGCTGGCGGCGGACTGCGTCGCCTACGCCCTCGGCGATTTCCACAAGGACCACCTCCAGGGCCACGCCCTCGCCATCGCCTGTCCCAAGCTCGACGAAGGGTTGGACATCTATCGCGAGAAGATCACCGCGCTCGTGGACGAGGCCAAGATCAACACCCTCACCGTGATGATCATGCAGGTCCCGTGCTGCGGCGGACTGCTGCAGGTCGCGAAGAGCGCCGTCGAGCAGGCGACCCGCAAGATTCCGATCAAGGCGAAAGTGGTAAGCTTGCAGGGGGAGATACTGCAGGAGGAATGGGTGTAGGGAAAGGGGCCAGGGGCCAGGATCAGGAGGTGAGTGCGATGGATAAGTGCCCAGGAGCGAAGGCGTTCACAGAGCCCAAGCCGGAGTTCGTCCCGTGCCCGAGCTGCCATAGCGAGGTGGAGCTCTGGACGGACGAGGCCAAGGCCAAGTGCGGTAACTGCGGCAGCGTGGTCTCCCGCGCCATGCTGCAAGGCTGCGTGGATTACTGCGAAGGCGCGAAAGGGTGCCTGGGCGAGGAGATGTACAATCGGTTGATGGCCGAGAAACAGCGCGCCGCGGAGGCGCAAGAACGAGAGTGAATGAGCCAAGCAACCAAACCCCTCTTCCCTATTCCCTACTCCCTATTCCCTATCCCCTCTCTGACCTGCCTCCTCTTCACCTTCAGCGTCCTCGTGCGCGGCAGCTCCCCCTCCCAGAAATGCACTCCCCGCACGCGCTGATGCGGCGGGATACCTTTCGAGATCTCCGAGACCGCGGCCTCGACTTCCCGCCGGCGCGCCTCCGGCGGCTCCTCGGAGTCATCGAGCGTGATCACCGCGTGCACCGCGTCGCCGCCGCTGGCCGCGTCCGGCACGCCGACGATGCACAACTCCTTCACGTGCGGCAGATCGCGGTAGAGATACTCCACCTCGACGGGGTAGACGTTCTTCCCGCCGCCGGTGACGATCACGTCGTCCGCCCGCCCGGCCAGCACGAGGTGCCCGTCGCGCTCCAGCCTTCCCAGGTCGCCGGTGCGGAACCAGCCGTCGTGGAAGGCTCTCGCTGTCGCCTCCGCATCCTCGAGATAGCCGGAGAACACGCACGCCCCCCTTACCAGCACCTCGCCGAGGCCCTCCGCATCGGGGTCCGCGATCCTCACCTCCACACCGGGCAGGGGCAGCCCGACCGTCCCGCGCCTGGGGTCATGCGGCGGGTTGAGGGTGAGCACGGGCGAGGTCTCCGTCAGCCCGTACCCCTCGCACACCGTGAAGCCCATCAGGTCGAGCAGATCGTAGACGTTTGACGGCAAAGCCGCGCCGCCGCTCACCAGCATCCGCAGCTTCCCACCGAACCGCGCGTGTACGCTTCGAAAGAGCGCGGCGCGCAGGCCCCGCATCCCCAACCGCCGACATACGCGCGCTAAGGCCAACAACACCGCGAAGGCGCGTTGCGCCGACCGCGGGGATCCCTCCACACGGGACTGAATCGCCCGCACCAGCAAGATCATCAACCGCGGCACGGAGATGATCACCGTCGTCCGCGTCTCCTGCATCGCCTCCAACAGGGCCTTCGGGGTGAGCCGTTCCACAAATGTGACGGTCGCGCCCACACTCAGCGGCGCGAGAAACCCTCCCGTGAACCCCAGCACGTGATACAGTGGCAGCACGGACAGGAACTCGTCCTCGCGCCTGACCTTCACCACTGCAAGCAGCGCCCGCACGTCCGCGAGGAAGTTCCCATGCGTCAGCGGCACGCCCTTCGGCGCGAGCGTAGTCCCGGAGGTGAAGGGGATGGAGGCGACATCGTCTCCATTCACCTCGCTCCGCACCGCCTCCCCCGCGGCCTCAGCCGGAGCGGAGGCGAACTGGTCCACGACGAACACGCGCGCTTCGCCGACCGCGTCGCCCAGTCGCGCTCGCACCGCGTTTGACACGAGCCACACGTGCCCCCGCGTCCGAACCGCAAGGGCGGCGATGTCAGGAGGGTTGAGCTGTGGGTCGAGCGGTACGGCGGTCGCGCCCTGGGACATGATCGCGAAGTAGGACACCCCCCACTCCGGCGACGCCTCCGCGACCAGCAGCGCGCGCTCGCCCGGCGCCAGCCCCGCCGCGGCCAGCTCCCTCCCCCAGGCCTCGGCCAGGGCGAGCAGCTCGCGGTAACTCAGCCGCGTCCACTGCCCGCCGCGGTTCACTTGCAGCGCGGTCTTCTCCCCATACGCGGCCGCCGCGCGGGAGAGCAGATCGAAGAGCGAATGCGCCTCCCGCGGCTCGCCGCGAACCTGGGCAGATTGTGCCGTCCTCGCCTCCATGGTCCAACTCAATCCCACCTCATTATACCTCGCCCCGCGCGCACCGTCCCCCCTCGTGAGGCAGGAGGCCGCCACCTCCCGCCGAAGAAGTCCCGCACAATGATCGAACTACTCAAAGCAGCCTTCCTCGGCCTCGTACAAGGACTCACCGAGTTCCTGCCCATCAGCAGCTCGGGGCATCTCATTCTGTTGCGCAAGCTTCTGGGCTGGCAATTGCTCACGAGCGAGCACCTCAACAAGGTCTTCGACGTCTCCCTCCACGCCGGGACGTTTCTCGCCTTGCTCATCTACTTTTGGCACGACATCGTCCAGTTGCTGAAGGCCTTCGCCGCCAGTCTTCGTCACGGGATTCAGGGGATTCCCGAGCGACGCCTCGCCTGGCTCATCCTCCTCGGCGGCATCCCCGCGGGCATTGCCGGCGTGCTGGGCGAGAGGGTGATCGAGGAGAAACTGGGCACACCCACGCTGATCGCAGGACAGCTTATCCTGTTTGCGCTGATTCTCTTGGCGGCCGACCGGTGGGGGAGGAAGGCGCGTCAACTCGACGACGTGGGGCTGGCGGACGGCCTCTCGGTCGGGATCGCGCAGGCCCTCGCGCTCTCGCCCGGCGTCTCGCGCTCCGGCATCACTATCACCACCGGCCTGTTCTTCGGCCTGACGCGGGAGACCGCGGCGCGCTTCTCGTTCCTGCTTTCTATCCCCACCGTGGGCGGAACCGCGGCCTACAGTCTGCTCCGTCTCGTCAAGCACCCGGAGATCATTCCCGCCGGCAGCACCGGACTCTTTGTCGTCGGGATGCTGGCCGCCGCTGTCTCGGGATACGTCTGCATTCGGTACTTTCTGCGCTATCTCCAGTCGGGGTCGCTGATGCCGTTTGTGGTGTACCGGATCGCGTTGGGGGTGGCCTTGTTGGTCTTCCTGGTGGAGAGGTAGGGTAGGTTGATAAGGACAGAGCGCCTGACGGCGCTCTGACTATTGTCCAGATTGATTCCTCCCCTTCGCTCCGCTCAGGGTCGGGATGACAACCAGGGCCACGTTGTACGCCGGAGTCGCGAGAACACGCACATCGTTGTGCTACGCACCCACTTTGTCATTCCGAGCGAAGCGAGGAATCTATCTGGTACAATGCCGCTCGCAGAGCGAGCGGACACGTCAAAGCGAACGCTGGTCGAGTCGCGGTCTGCTATACTGGCTCGGCAGTTACGTCGGTGCACGAGGGAGTCGCGGAGATGGCAGGCAGGTCGCGGCAGGAGAGGGCGGTGCTGGGGTTGGGTCTGGTAGTGGCCTTGGCGCTTGGCGCGCCGGCTGCCGCGTCTAAGCAGGGGGCGCCCCAGCCTCTCCCCCGCCAGGTATCGCTGGCCTTCAGGCGCGGAGGCGAGAGCCGCGATCAACTGTGGGTGGCCGCGCAGGACGGAACAGAACAGAGGCGGATCTCCACCGCCTCCGAGCGAGTCGTCACACCCGTGGGGTTCTCGCCGCGTGCCGGGCTGCTCGCCTGGTGGAGCCTCCTGCGGGAGAGCAAGAGGAGGGCGGTCTACGGCCTTCGCGTCTGGTCGGTGACGCGGGGCGGCGCACCTCGGACCATCTTCGAGGATACACTCGCGAACTACTGGGAAGGAGACGCGCCTGAATTCACCCCAGATGGCAAGTCGATCATCTTCGGACGCGCCACAGGTGAGTTCGGCGCAGGCGAAAAGGTGCGGGATTGGGGCTTGTGGCAGATCGGAGTCGCAGGGGGGCGTGCCCGGCGGTTGACCAGAGGTTTCGGCACGCGCGGCGGCAGCCGGAGCCCGACGCTCTCGCCGGATGGCAAGCTGATCGCCTTCTACGGCTATGAGTCGGAGGAAGCCGGCAGGCTCTGCCTCACCAGGCGGGCCGGCGGCAAGGTCCGGCAGTACCAGGTCTGGATCCATGACTTCGCGTGGTCGCCAGGGGGAGATTCCGTGCTCGTGGCCGAAGCCGCCGACGAGGACCCCTACACCTCTCGCCTCGCCGCCTGCCGCTTGCGCACGGGAAGGCTGACCAGGCTTACTGATTACCACGGGGGCGAGGGCGTGTTAGCGCCAACCTTCTCTCCCGATGGTCGGCGGCTGGCCTATGGGGTCGGAGTTCTCGGCGAGGGAGCGCGCGATCGAGTGCGAGTGGCGGAGGTGCTTCCAGGAGCGAAGCTCAGGAAGATCGCGGACATCCCTGTGGGGCTTCTGGGCTTCGCTCTCTTCGCCTGGTTGCCCGCATCTGACCACCTCTTGTTCAGCGCCCGCGCCGACGAAGCGGCCGACCACCCAGTGCAGATCTGGACCATGCGACCCGACGGTACGGACCGGCATCGGGTGCTGGATGACGCCGCGTTGGCCGGAGTCTTCTGGAGATAGCGGAGAAAACGACGCGAGTCGCCCGGCCCTTCGCCAGTCGCAGTCCTCTTGGCACCCTCTACCCCCCCTCCACCCTCACCAACTCCACCTCCCCCCACGCCCCCAGGCTCTCCCCCACCACCACGGCCGCGCCGAGTAGGCCGGGAATGTGCTTGATGAACGCCAGCCCCCGCTCGATGTCATCCGCCGTCTGAATACGATTCCCCAGGGCCGAGGCCGCGGCGTCGGCGAGGGCCGCGGAGTGCGCCAGGATGATCGCCGCGTCCGCCCGCCCGAAACTCAAGGACGGTCCGACGGTCCCCGACGACGTGCACAGCCCCAACGGTTCGTTCACCCGGTTCAGGCGAATCCCGACGCGGCCCGTAAGAGGGGAGGAGCCGGCGTAGATCGCCGCCACCCGCGGCCGCGCGGTCTGCAAGAAGATGTCTCCCCCGTTTTCGACGATGACGTTGGGCAGGAGCTTGTCGTTGGGCAGGAGCTTGTCTCCTGCCATTTCCCGCAGCAACGCCCTCCCCACGTATTCCGCCACCGCTCCCGCCACCGCGGCCATCGGCCCCACGCCGCAGCGCCGCCCGGCCTCCGCCATCTCCACCGCGATCTGCGGCGCGCCGGGCAACGGGGTGTGGGGCGCCAGTGCTCGCTCGAACTGCGGGTCGCGCTCCAGGTAGGCCTCCAGCTCCTCGCGCACGGCGAGGAGCGCCTGCTCCGCCTCCTCCGAGAGGTCGCGCTCCGCGCTGATTTGCAAGTCCGACTGCTCGACACTCGCCCGGAACGTGACCAGGTCGGTGTCCAACCAGCGGCGATAGCTGCGTTCCTCGTGGTACATACGGTCCTCACAAGGTAGGGGCACGGCATGCCGTGCCCCTACCCATCTCGACTCTTCGACTGGAGTTTACCCTGAGCGAAGCGAAGGGACTCCTCGAATCAGAACGTCAATTCGATCCCATTCACCGGGCACGCCTTCACGCACTCGCCGCAGGCGACGCACTTGTCCGGGTCGAGCAGCACGAGCATGGAGGGCCGCTCGTGGTAGAGCGCGCCGCTCGGGCAGACGCCGACGCAGGCCCCGCAGTGCACGTGGTTGTTCTCGATGAAGCGGATGTCCTGCACCAGCGGCTGAATCCGCACGCCCTTCTCATTCAGGAACTTCACCGCGCGCGAGTAGTCCTTCTCCTCGCCGCTCAACTCCAGCACCATCAGCCCCTGGTCCTCCGAGCCGATAGAGGCCTTCAGGATGTTGAACGCCAAGTTGTAGTCTTTCATCAGTTGATACGTGATCGGCTGACCCGTGACCACGGGCGGGAAATGCAACACGATGCGATGGGTGACTTGCATGGCGGTTTCTCTCTCTCCGTGATTTGGGGCTAGCCCGCGTTTTCCTTCGGGGGATCGTACGGCATCGGCTTCATCACGATCGCGGAATCGGCGCTCGGGATGGTCGCGACCGGCGCGGTCAGCTCGAACTTGTCGGCCTCGATCCACTCCTTCAGCAGGTTCGCGATCTCCACCGCGCGGGGATAGGAGGAGAGCGCGGCGACCGGGATCTTCTTCCCGTCCACCTCGATCTCGCCGGTCTTGAGCTGCGCATAGCTCACCCGCCCGAGCACGTCCGGCTGCCGGTTCGGGTAGGCCTCGCTGTAGTCCACGATGGGGGCGAGGATATCAGCGTCGCCCACTCCGGTCTGGGCCGCGGTCTCCTCGTCCAGCACCGGGATGGGCAGCCCGACGCCCACCATCAAGCTGGCGCCGTAGCCGCGGACACTGCCGCCACGGAGATAGCGCTGGCTCATCTGCTTCAGGTCGCCGATCAGCGTCAGGGTACCGGAGCCGCCGAGCGGAAGGCCGAGGTCCGAGCGCTTCACCCCCGGGCTGTGCTGGGTGCCGTTCCAGGCCACGTACCCTACGCCGCCGCCCAGGAAGATGCGCGTCCCGATCCCCGCGTGGCGGTAGTACGGGTCGTTGAACAGCGGCGAGAGCTGCCCCGCACTGCAGTAGTTCGCCGACCCCAGGTTAGGCTCCAGCGTCCCCATGTACGTGTAGAGCCGTCTCCCGGATAGGTTTACCGCCACGTTATAGTTCTGATAGACGTTCCTTGGGTTGACCAGGAAGGCCTCGTTCAGCTCGGCCAGCGTGAGATAGGTGGAGAGGTGCTTGCGCGGATAGCAGTCCGTGCCGTAGGCCGTGGCCTCCAGCAACACCTTCTTGCCCGCCACCAGGTCCTCGATCACGTGCGCGCCGCCGTAGCGGAACTCGCCGGGATAGACCGCGTTGCGCGGGTCCTCGTCCGGCGTCGCCGTCGCGCCGATGTACACGTCCACCGCCGCCAGCCCGGGGTACGCGGGAACGCGGTTCAGCTTCACCTCCCCGCCGCCCAGCTTGATGCGCGGCTTCGAGTGCCCGAGGTTCAGCATGGCGCCGGAGGAGCACATCAGCCCGAAAGTTCCCGTGGTCACCACGTCAACCGTCTCCGCGGCTTTCTTCGCCCCCTTCTCCGCGACGACGGCGACCATCTCCTCGGCGGTGACCACCACCACCTGACCACGACGGATCTTCTCGTTAATCTCCTCCAGCGTCTTTCCCATCTCGCTCCTCCTAGAGCATGGTTTTCGGGGCGGCGCTCGCCCCTGAAGCAAACCCGCGCGGCAGTTCGCCGCGCCGGCTTTCGCCAATAGTAGCAGACAGGACCAACGTGGGCAATATCCTAGCATACCTATATGAATTAACGCAAGAGGCCTAGCAGCATCTCTGCTCAATTCCCTCCTCCCTCCTCCCCCCTCCGATTCCCGATTCCCTATCCCCCATTCCCTGCTTCTGTGGAATAACACCCTGAATAATGGCGACGCGATCTCAACCAAAGGGGGATCCTCCGTTGGTCTGCCCGGTATGTGAAAACGACACTAGTCGCAATAGGGAATGGTGCCACGCTTGCGGGGCCTATCTGGGCTTGCTCGCACGGCGGCCGCGTCACATCGGCGTGTGCATTCGCGCCTCCATCCTCGTCGGGATCGGCCTCTTCCTGGCCCTGGCCTGGCAGATCTTCATACCGCTCGCCGACGGCTGGCCCGTAGGACAGCCGACCCGGTGGTTCTGGATCGGGTTCTCGCTGGCCACCTTTTTCCTCGCGCTCGGGCTGACCGCCCGGCAGCACCTCGTCAACCTCCTGCGTCGCCTTCCGCGCGGCGGGGAGAAGCGGAAGGCGGAGGCCCCGACCCCCGCGCCATCGGACACCCGGCCTTCCGCCGGGTCATAGCGACCGGTCCTCCGGGGGCAGGTGTTCGCGCGGTCTTCGTCGTAACTCGATGGCATGGCAAGACCGATGCTCGGCTGGTACGCTCACCTTCGGAGGCGCGCGCCGCTCTGGGGCGCGCTCGCGCTCGTCCTGCTCTCCCTGCCGGCCTGCGCCGGGGAGGCGCCGGCCATGCAGAACACCGTGGAGTGGGGCCGCCTCGTCTCCTTCTGGCACCTGATGCTCGACCACTCCTCCGGCGCGGTGTACAGCCCCGAGCGCTTCCGCGAGGCCGCGCCCAAGCTCAATGCGGCCGAGTCTGACATCACCTCTCTCGTCGTGAAGAAGCTGCTCCCGCAGGACCTCGGGGAGCCGTTGCGCCGCGTCTTCCGCGAACGCTGCGAGTATCTACAGGAGCGTTGCTACCCCCCCACCGGTCACGTCTCGCAGTCCTCGACCGAGGCCGTCATATCGGCCTCCCATTGGGTGGTAGAGATGCAGTTGACGCTGCTGCGCCGGCAGAGCCGCGCGGGGAAGTCCGACCGCAAGCTCCTCGACGCCCTCCAGGCCAATCTCACCACCGAGCTGGCTTTCCAGCAGAGCGCGACCGACCTCACGCGCCAGGATACGCAGGAACGCGAGGCACTCACCAAGAAGGAGGCGGAGAAGGAGAAAATTGACTGGTCGCAGTTCGACACCCGGTGCGCCCAGCGCTGGCAGTCGCTACTCGTGGCCTATGGCAAGCGCCATCCGCCGCGCGACCGCACCGTGCCGCGCTTGGTGAGCCTCCTCCTGGGTCTCACCGAGGCGCAGCCGCCCGATACCTCCGCCGATCAACTGTCCCCAGGCCTCTGATCTCGTGTTCGGCTGGAACCTCGATCTCGGCCTGGACCTCGGAAGCTGCGTCACGCGCCTCTACCAGCGCGGCGTCGGGATCGTCACGGCCGAGCCCTCCGCGGTGGCGCTCTCCCCGGGCAGCGGCGAGGTGATGGCCGTCGGCGCGGAGGCGAAGCTGCTGGCCGATCAAGCCTCCTCGGACGCGCGCGTCGTCTTCCCCATTCGCGCCGGCGTCGTGGCCGATCATCAGGCCGCCGCGGAAATGATCCGCGCCATGATCCGCCGGGTGCTAGGCCGGCGTCGGTTGTTCATGCCCCGCGTCGTCGTCCCCCTGGCCACGGGCGCCACGCCGGTCGAGCGCGCGGCCCTGCTCCACGCGGTGCAGAGCGCCGGCGCGCGCGGCGTGCGGATGGTGGACAGCACCCTCGCCGGGGCCATCGGCGCCGGCCTCGTCGCCACCGACCGGGCGGCCCGCCTGGTGGTCAGCATCGGCGGAGGGGCCACGACCTTCGGGCTGGTGTCGCAGGGCCGCCTGGTGTGGGGGAGGAGCTTGCGCTTCGGCGGCCTCGACCTCGACGAGGCCGTGCGTAAGATGATGCGCAACCGCTACGGCCTCGCCATCTCGCCCCCCACCGCCGAGCGGATGAAACTCCAGGTCGGGGCCGTGTCGGCCCAGATGGCGCGCACCAAAGTCGCGGTGGGCGGCAGCGAGGTGTACGGCGAGCTGTTCCGCAACCTCGAGGTCACCCTCGACGCCATCCCCGAGACGCTCGCCCGCGCCCTGCTGCCGGTGGTCAACGAAATCCACTGGGCCATCGCCGAGGCCCCTACCGAGCAGCGGGCCGAGATCAGAGCGAACGGCATCATGCTGATCGGCGGCTCGTCGCAACTCCAGGGGGTCACGCAGATGATGCGCGACCGGCTCGGCGTCCCTGTCGTCCGCGCCCGCGAACCTGCCCACGCCGTCGCACTGGGCCTGGGAGCGATGCTCCAGGACGTGCTTAAGTTGAGCAACGACGGGAACCGGTACGGGGCGATGGGGTAGGGGGCCGGGGTTCGGTGGTCAGGGGATACTGGGGGCGGGTGGAGGAGAAGATGGGGCGCAGATCTGGTGCAGTCTCCGCGCCGCGGGCGATGGAACGCGCGGGGCCACAAGCGCAGATCATCCTCCCGGCATCGCAGCCGTCCGGTGCGTCGGGCGGTGGGACAGCCACTAGAGCACGAAGGCACTATTGGAGTTCCTGAGATAGGGTGATAGGAATGCTCTCCCAGGAGTGCCCCAAGAGCACCACGGCTTGCGTCGGGCGGTGCGCGCCGCGGTCTGGAAAACATGCGCATCCAGGCCTACCTGACGGCCACCGTGATCAACCTAAAGCGGCTGGTCACCCGCCTCGTGCGCCTGTGGGTACGCCTCCGAGGAGGCCGCGGCCTCCCCTCCCGCGTCGGACCTACCGCACCCTCCTTCGCGTTCGGGAGACGACGAACTCCGCGCGTGGGGGCCGCGCGTCCTCTCTGTTTCCCCGCGACCGCCAGCAGGGAGATCACACCCCTTCTCAACAGCCCCACTGTCCCATTCCTTAGAGATTCTAACAGAACTACCCAACCACAAAGACACGAAGAAGGTTCCTCCGCTTCTGGCGGCATTCGTCCCACAGCCCCCAGTCTTAATGGTGGCCTAATGAGCCGCCAGAAGCGGACAAGAACTCTCTTCTTTGTGCCTTCGTGGTTATGTTAGATGTTCTAAGGGACGCGTATCGGCCCATTTCGCCGCGGGGACATGTTCGCTGTGCTGCATTACTCGGACACTACGCGGTTGACGAAACTTGGCTTTGGCCGTTAGATTGAGGACGCTCACTCCCTGTTCGGGTTCGTTCGCGACAGACGCGCATGGCAGAACACGCTCCTTCCAGCCGGAGAAAGGTCCAATGGGTAGAAGCGGTACCACAATGAGCTTGGACGACATCTGCGATCTCCTCGCCGAGAGGTGCGAGAAACCGGGCGAAGACGCCGCAGTGCGACTGCGTCAATGGCTTTCGGGTTCAGTCCCGTATGCCCATCCGGAGATTCTGGAGAAACACCTGAAGGAAGAACATGTCCCACTGCTGTTCGATGCCTTCTGGCAGGTGCTGTCGTTCGGGACCGGTGGTCAGCGAGGACGAGTTGGGTACGGCCCCAATCGCATCAACAAGAACACTGTCACCATGACGATTCAAGGACACTGCGAATATCTCCGCAGACTGTTTCCGGAACGCACGGAGCTTGCTGTGGTCGTCGCCAACGACGTGCGAATCTTCAAGGACATTGCCGGCGCTTACTATTTTCTCGAGCCAAATCACCCGTTGATAGGGGTTTCATCTCGGTCTCTGGGGAAACTGGCTTGCGAAGTATATGCAGGAAACGGTATCGTCGCGTATCTCAAAGACCCTTTGTCCGACAAGGCCATACTGAGCACGCCGGAATTGTCCTACCTGATCGGCCGGATCGGGGCCGCGGGAGGAGTGAACCTGTCGGCTTCACACAATTTCCCCGATGACAACGGGATCAAGGTCTACGATCAGTATGGCAGTCAACCGATTGCACCTGAGGACCAGCATCTCGTGGATGCGGTGGCCAAAGTCACCGGCCTCAAGACTATGGACTTCGATCTGGCGCTTCGGGAGGGGATGATCCGTGAAGTCCCCGCGGAGCTTCACCAGGACTACGTCGAAATCTACGTCTGCCTATACGACGCACTCTACCCGCCCCGGCGAGACATGCCCATCGTCTACACCCCTTTGTGCGGGTGCGGGATCGCGACAGTTGGCGATGTCCTTGAACGATTGGGATTCCCTTTCGCGGTACCTCCCAACCAGGGACCTGACGGCACCTTTGCGGTCATCCCGCTTAAGTCGCCGAACCCTGAGATCCCCGAGGCAACAAAGCCTGCCACGGCATTTGCCGACCAAGAGAGCTCCGAGATCGTTTTGTCGAGCGACCCCGATGCCGACCGGGCCGGATTGGAGATCAAGTTAGCCAATGGCTCTTGGTACCACTTCGATGGGAATCAGATTGCGACAGTGCTTTGCTACTTCCTGATGCTGGACCCCCAAGGTCCGCAGCGCAAGGGTCTGGTGATAGAAACCCTGGTCACAACCCGGCTTCTCGGCAAGATTGTTGAGACCGCGGGGGACTCGTGGATAATTGATGACCTGCTGGTCGGGTTCAAGTACGCCGGTAATGTGCTGAAAGCGCTGGAGCGGGAGGGCCGGTACAAGGGGGTTACCTGTTCGCCTCAGCAACTCGTACTGGCCGCGGAGGAGAGCCACGGGGTCATCGTTCTTCCCATCATCAAGGACAAGGACGCGGCGCCGGCCTGCATGTACCTGGCGGCTCTCTACCAGAGGTTGCGTCAAGAAGGACGGACCCTTCTGGACTACTACATTCGGATCTTGGAGGAACTCGGTCACTATGGCGACGCCGACCGCTCCATTGTGCTCACCGGGGCTGATGGCATGTCGAAGAGAAGCCGCCTCATGGCGTGGCTAAGGGAATCTCCCCCGAAGACCCTCGGCGGCCAGACGGTGCGGAAGGTCGTGGATCACTGGGAGGAGAAGGAGTTCGGTCCGTTCGTCAGTGAGACCGACAAGTTGCCCAGGAACCTCATGCAGGTATTCACGGATGCCTTCATTGCCACCGTGCGCCCTTCCGGAACGGAGCCGAAACTCAAGTTCTACTGCCAGATCTGGCCCAGCGACGCAACCCGCGGTCTCCGCGGAATGGAGTTGCTGCGGGCGGTGAAGGAGAACGCGGACGTGGTGGCTCGAGTGATCTACAATGAGTTGCTGGCCGGGATTGGGGTGTCCCTGACCGAAGCGGGTCTGCGGCTGCCCGATCTTGTGGATCTCGACCGGAAGCAGGACTTCGAGCGAAGAACGGTAGGGCTATTGCGTGAAGCCGTTGTGGAGAGGAGATTCCCCACCCTCGACGATCTCCTCGGATGGCTGCGCCAGGAAGTGTCGGCCATGATACCAGGAGTTGACGCCCTGCCTGCAGTAAGAACATCCGTGGCCTATCTGTGTGACGAGTGGTCCCGCGATCTACCGTCGGCCCCACTCCTGGCCGAGCTGAAGGACTGGGCAACGTCGTGACGGAACTCAGCCCTAGGTGTGGGATCTCTGCACTATCGAAGGCCTTCTGCCAGCAACAGAGAACGAGGGAACAGCTACCATGGGAGACTGCAAAGAGGGCAAGGAGTTCACCGTCGTCAGCGCCAACTTTGGGGGCGGAGCGAGAGCCGTGTCAGTGGCGGGAGGTGGCACTGGCGGTCGCCCCGGCGCGCTAGCCGAGTTCATCAGGGATCCCGCGGGGGACGGCTCCTCACAGGGGCTCCCCGTAGTAGCCGGCATCCAGGAGCAGACCAGGCTGACGGAGCCGGCAGACGATTACGTGGACAAGGTCAGGAGGGCCATCAACCCGCTCAGGCCGGCGCAGTGCTTCTACCTCCCTATCCTGACGACGGACTGGCACCCGTTGTCCAAGAAATGGAAATCCCGGTGGGCGAAGGAAGGGATCTCCCGAATGGAGGAGGGGATGGCCACCTACGCCACGGGGGAGATCGCGCTGGCCGACCCCTGGGTGAAGATCATCAACGGCGAGATCCTCTTCCGGGGATTCGTTCTTGACCTTCCTTTCGTGGAGTTTCTGACGGACGTTAAGGCGGAGGACGAGGAGAAGAAGACGAAACGGGCCGACTATGGCCGGTGGATCACCCCCGACGACGACTTGGCCAAGCAGGAGAAGTGGGATGCGGGCGAACTGACGTATCGCTATACCCACTATCAGGGCAACAGAGACACCCAGCCGCGCTGCGCCACGGCTCACCGTGTCTGGCTGACCGACAAGCCGGGGCTGGACGACCCGCCTCAGTTCATCTTCCTCAACGTACATCTGGCTACCCTGAGCGCTGAGGATCCCAAACCTGCTAAGGATCCTAGACCTAAAGATCCTCAGGAGGAAGCGCCAGAGAACGAAGTGGCACGTACCGACCGGATAGAGGTCGTGCAAGCGCAGTTCCTCCGCTACCTCCAGCTCGGGGTGATAAGCGACTTCATCTCGGAGGTGGTCTACGAAGCTCTTGAGCTGCCTGTGATCGTCGCGGGGGACTTCAACGCTGATCCGACATCGCCCGAGATGGATTGGTTCCTGAAGAAGGCAAGCCTAGAGCCGGTGTTCGGAGGCAAGGAGAAGAAGTGCTGGAAGTGCGGCGAGTCCTGCACCCCCTGCTCGCCGCCGAAGCCGTATCACACTCTGGAGCAGTACAAGGAGGTCCTCACCAGAGACGACGACACCAAAGACGGCAGTGTGTTCAAGGCCTTGACAGGGGAGGATCCCAAGACCATTCGGGTGAAGGAGTACTGCGCGAACCCTGAATGCACCGCGGAGCAGTTCACCCACAAACGGAACTTCGGCCTGCTGGACAACATCTTCTACACGGCCCCTGATTCCGACAAGGGGCCGAAATGGAGGCTGGAGCCATCTCGGAAACGGAAGCCCTCTTGCGGCATCCGACTCGACACGTACTTCTCCGACCACTTGCCGATCTGGTGCCAGTTCCACATTAGGTAGACCCGCGTCCAAAGGCGCATCGGCCTCCTGAGGCGGGTCCGTCCGGCTTGAGGCATAGTCATCAGCAGCGCCGACGTAGGCCACTGGATATGGCCAGGTGGCAAGGACGTTTGCGTTGCCGCTGTGAGTAACCCGAAGGGAGAATGCCGTCCGGATTGGCACTCCTGCCCATTTCGTGGTAACGGACGTGGATGAGGGGCAGGCGAGTTTGGCTTCGCCTGCCATCCTGCCTACAATTCGGCGAGTGTCATCATAGAGGCGATTCATGAAAGCAACCGCAGTCATCCCTGAACACAACGAAGCCGTCAGGGTCCGCCGTGCTGTCCGCCCAATCCGTGGGCGAGATCATCGTCGTAGATGACGGTTCCTAAGACCGCACCGAGGAAGTGGCCGCGGCGGACGGTGTCCTCGTCGTCCGCACCCGCGAACCCGCCCACGCCGTCGCCCTGGGCCTGGGAGCGATGCTCCAGGACGTGCTCAAGCTGAGCAACGACGGGAATCGGTACGGGGCGATGGGGTAGGGGCCGGGGTTCAGGGTTCAGGATTCAGGGGCCAAAGGGAAGGAGGGCGAGTCCGGCGAAAAGCCTTGCCATTATGCCGCCCTTCGCCACGCCGCACGCACCACTGGGGCTGGGGTGCTCGCTCCCCCGACCATGAAGGGCGAGGAGATCCGATGAAACGCCTCCTCGGGTGCCTCGTGCTGGTGTCAACTCTCGGCTGCGCCGCCGCCCTCGCGGGCGACCCAGCCGCCCCCATGTCTCCGGCCGCGGCCCAGCCCATTCGCCCGGCTCCCCTGCGCATTGAGAAGGGAACTCAGGCCCTTCTCGCCGCCGTCCAGGCCGCCGAGGAAAGCAAGCCCAAGAAACCGAGCTTCTTCGGCCGCCGTCTCAAGGGCCTGGCTATGCTCGTCGCGGGTGCGGCCCCGTTTGGGGCGGGATACTTCGGTTACTCGAACCTCTTCGCTCAGGAAGGGGCAGAGCGCCTGGTGTCATCCGGGCCTTACACCAGTGGCGAGGCCAAGCGGCTGGCGCTTTGGAAGCTCCAGTATGCGCAGACGGAGCAAGAAATCTACGGCGCGGCGCTCGGTCTAGTCCAGCCGCTCCTGCAATTCGACCCCGAGGCCGCCCGGCGCGCCGCAGAGGGCATCAGAGATCCTTTCTGGAAGGCCTCTGCGTTGGCGCAGATGGGGGAGGCGCGCCTCGCCGAGGGGCAGGTTGAACCCGCTCTGGTTGACTTCTCCCAGGCCTTGCTTGCCACTAGGTCCGGGCCGACGACGGCGAAGGCCTCCACCGCGCGTCGCGTCGCGCAAGCGGCCCTCACCCTCCACTCCCGGGAGGCCGCCGCCGCGGAGCGACTCCGCGCGATGGCTGAGCCAGTGATCCGCGATCTGAAATGGACCGATGAAGACCCCTGGACGAGCGAGCAGGCGTTCTGGGCCAAAGTGCACTACGGCGCGCTCGTCGCCGCCTCCGACCCGCGCCAGGCCACGGCCCTGCTCAAGGGCAACCGCGACGAGGCCTCCCGGCTGCGCGCGGCCTACCTGGTGGCGCTGGAGGCCGCCGACCTGTCACGCCCCGACGGCGCGGGTGCGGGGTCGCTGGCGGAGATCCTGGCCTGGCTTTCCGCCGATCCGGCGCGGGCCGCGGAGGCGCTGGCGCTAACCCACACCCTGGCCGGGGTCAAGCCCAGTCCGCAAGACGAGACCAAGCCCCCCTTGCGACGAATCCTCGATGCCTTCGGCCGTTTCGAGACGATCGGCGAACTCACCTATCTCGCCGACCAGACCGCGGCCCTCGCCTCTCGGCATCCGGAGGTGGCAAAGGACCTGTACCTTCCGCTTACGCACGGGGCCTCCCTGATTCCCTACGAGCTTCGCTGGCAGGCCGATGGCAGCATAGCGATGTTTCTGACTGAGAAGAAACCCAAGCTGCTCAGGGAGCAGGACCCGTACTATGCCATCGCCGGTGACGAGCTCTTCGTGCAGCTGATGCTCTATGGGCAGAGGGTTGGCCTGGAGTCGCAGATGACGGGTCCGCTCTGGGAGGATTATCGCGACACCGCGTCTGATTTCTGCGACGCCTGGGGGAATCTGGTCAGATTGCTCTACCTCGTTGACCCCGGCGCGTGTGAGGAGGTGCTGAAGGCCGTCCAGCATCGCACTCTCTCTATGGTAGGGGAGGCTGCCATCTCTGACCTGCGGCCGGCTGATGCGCAGGCGCAGGCCCTGGACCGCCTGGCCGACGCCACGCGGCCGGTCCACCACAAGGCGCCCGAAATACGGAAGACTCCGTTCCTCGATCCCTTCGGGTTGAAGCGTAGCAAAGCCTTCAAGGAGTTTGATGTCGAGTGGAACAGCTACATGCTCGACGAACTCGACGCGCAGGCCGTCGTGCTTACCTCGGAGTTCGCCCTCCGACGCCTGGCCGCCACCCACCCCGCCGGCCTGGCCGCGCTCCTGGAACGCGACCACGATCACCTCCTCCGGGGGCGCCTCACTCCTGACATCATCTCGACGCTGGTAGCCACCGACCCCAGTGAAGCCGCCCATGTCGCGCGCCTCCTCCAGCCCACCGGCACGGCCTCGTTGTGGGACGCGGTCGCGACGGCGATCGGTGGCATGGTGGGCGTTGCGAGCGCCCAGAACACCCAAGCCTACGATCTGGTGCAGACTCGGTTCGCGCGGCACGCCGGGCAACTCCCCGAGCCCGAGCGAGAGTGGGCGCTCGACCATCTGCGGAGCCACTACGCCTCTCTAGCCGAGGGCCTGCAGAAGGACCCCACCGCGGGCACTAAGTACCCGTTCTACATGAAGGGCTACATGCGGTCCTACCGGGAGGTCGAGGCGGAACGGCGCAAGGAGTGCCTCCAGCAACTCGCCGACGACTGGGCCGGCGCGTTGAGCTACCTGGCCTCCGTCAACTTGGCGGAGGCCGAGGCCTCGGCCTCCGGGCTGACTGATCCCTACCAGGCCTGCCAATCTCTCCGCCTCGCGGCCCAGGGCGCCGCGCGCACCGACCCGGAGGGCGCCCGCCGGCTGCTCGCGCAGGCCGGCACTTGCCTGCAATCTGTGAAAGATGAGAAGGAGCAGTCCCAGGCCCGCGGCGATCTGGCCGTGGCCACGGCCCTGCTCGATGCCGACGCAGGAGCCGCGCTGGCCGCGGAGATCCGCGATCCGGCCCACCGTATCTGGGCGCGGGCCCTGCTTGCGGCGCGTCTCGACGCCTCCGACGCGGACCGAGCGACACAACTCTTGGAGCAGGCGCAGGCGGACCTGCCCCTGGTCAAAGACCCCCAACGCCGCGCCTACGTGGGCTGCGTCCTGGCCCGCGCCTGGCTGGGGGCGGACCGGGAGCAGGCGCTGGCCGAAGCCGACGCGCCCCACCTCGCGACCGTGCCCTGGTAGCCAGACCGGGACTGGGGCCGGGGGCCAGGGTTCAGGGGCCAGGGAGGGGTATCTACGCGGAGATAGTTGGGGTCTATTTGTCGTGGACTCGGGACTGGGGGATCGGCGATCGG